>Ga0206823_1033_pt1 | contig 41096 bp, 31 predicted proteins | sample Alteio_BWOrgCont_81_FD_152868 | JGI IMG/M metagenome (GOLD analysis project Ga0206823, IMG submission 152868) | Enriched cells from forest soil in Barre Woods Harvard Forest LTER site, Petersham, Massachusetts, United States -... | ecosystem: Environmental > Terrestrial > Soil > Temperate forest >...
TTTTCGGCGGGCTTTCTCGTCAAGAAGCTGAATTTCATATTAAAAAATAAGGTGGCAAAAATCAACAGTGCAAAACCCAGCAAAAAGCCCGTCCCTATTATTCCCAGAAGTCCATTAAACAATTATGGAATTCAAATCGATAAAATAAAAGCGACCATAGGACCTACGGTTACGCTTTATGAAATTATTCCAGCTGCAGGCGTTCGGATTTCTAAAATCAAAAATCTGGAAGACGACATTGCGCTGAGCTTATCTGCACTTGGAATTCGGATTATTGCGCCGATCCCGGGCAAGGGCACCATTGGGATTGAGGTACCGAATCTGAACCCTGAAATGGTGGCGATGAGAACAATCCTCGCATCCGAAAAATTTCAGAATTCAACGATGGAATTGCCCATCGCATTGGGAAAAACAATTTCAAATGAAACCTATATTGCCGATTTAGCTAAAATGCCTCACCTGCTCATGGCTGGTGCCACGGGCCAGGGAAAATCAGTGGGATTAAATGCGATTCTGGTTTCTTTGTTGTACAAAAAGCACCCTTCTCAGATAAAATTTGTTTTGGTTGATCCTAAAAAAGTTGAATTAACTCTTTTTAACAAAATTGAAAGGCATTTTCTTGCCAAACTTCCCGATTCAGAGGAGGCAATTATCACAGATACTAAAAAAGTAATACATACATTGAATTCTTTGTGCATTGAGATGGATCAGCGTTATGATCTTCTCAAAGAAGCTCAGGTCCGCAACCTGAAGGAATACAATGCAAAATTTATAGCACGAAAATTAAACCCCAACAACGGACATAAATTTCTTCCTTACATCGTTCTGGTAGTAGATGAGTTTGCTGATCTCATTATGACTGCCGGAAAAGAAGTCGAAACACCTATCGCCAGACTTGCTCAACTTGCAAGAGCCATCGGTATACACCTTATCATTGCCACTCAGCGCCCATCGGTCAATATCATTACCGGTACCATTAAAGCAAATTTCCCTGCCCGAATTGCCTTCCGCGTAACTTCTAAAATTGATTCCCGGACTATTCTGGATTCAGGAGGAGCCGAACAATTAATCGGCCGGGGGGACATGCTCCTCTCTACGGGAAACGATCTGATTCGCATTCAATGTGCCTTTGTAGATACACCTGAAGTGGATACCATCACTGATTTTATTGGCTCACAGCGAAGTTATCCGGAAGCGTTCAAATTACCTGAATATGTGGATGAAAGCGCTGAAAATAGTTCGGGCGAAATGGATCCCGCGGACAGAGATGCTTTTTTTGCCGAAGCTGCCCGGATTGTGGTTCAGCATCAGCAAGGTTCTGCATCCCTTTTGCAGCGACGCCTGAAGCTGGGCTACAACAGGGCTGGCAGAATCGTTGACCAACTGGAAGCTGCTGGAATAATAGGGCCTTTTGAAGGGAGCAAAGCAAGAGAGGTTTTGATAAAAGACTTAATGAGTTTAGAACAGATATTGAACAATCCTTCCAAAGCATCTAGTGAACTATGAAACGTTTTCTTATTTACCTGATCCTCACCTTCGCCTTCATTGCTTATGCAGAATGTCAGAACAGTGATATTTCAGACCCAAAGGCAAAAACCATACTGGATGAACTGAGTGCCAAAACCAAAGCCTATACTTCCATTAAGGCTGAATTTACCGTAATCATCCAAAATAAGGACAAGACAAAAAAGGCAGATATTGAAAAAGGTTCCCTCCTGTTAAAGGGAAGCAAATACCAACTCGAAATTAAAGGACAGGAAATCACTTCTGACGGAAAAACTTCCTGGACCTTGCTTAAAGACAATAATGAAGTTCAGATCAATGATGTGGATCAGAACGCAAGTGATGGTTTGAATCCAGCTACTATTTTTACGATTTATGAAAAAGGATATAAATCAAAGTTTGAAAGTGAAACCGGAGGAAATCAGATTATCAGCCTCTATCCTGTAAATCCCGAGAAGAAAAAATTTCATACGCTGCGGCTGGTGATAGACAAAACAAAAAAACAGGTCCTTTCATGCACTGAACTGATGAAAGACGGTAGTAGCATTGAATATACCCTGAATTCATTTATCACGAATGCACCCGTATCAGAAAGCCTGTTCACATTTGATGTTAAAGCACATCCGGGTGTTGAAGTCGTTGATTTAAGAGATCGTTAATTTTTTGTAGTTTAGAGCCTGTAATTAACCTACAAACAAATGAGAAAAAAAGTTCAATCGCTTGCTTTCATTAGCTTGCTGATTTTGGGAATTAATTTACTGCTTACATCCTGTTCTGGGAACGAAACGAAGGAACAAGCAAAGGAACAGGTGATTGACAATCAATCCTCCGATTCAAGCAAAAATAAAGAAGCGCTTCCAGAGGTAAGTTACAACCTTCCCTCCCCCCTGCAAATAGCATCCCTTTTTAAAAAGTCCGGGCTGGTTTATATAGAGGGCATTACCAATAATCAAAAAGATCCTGCAAAATACACTTCCAATTTCAGCAAATCACTAATCCTGGGAGTATATGGCGCAGACCTCGCCTATTGTGTATTAAATAAACAGAATCAGGACGCCATGCTTTACATGAAAGCATCCACCCAACTTTCAGGTTCTTTGGGAATGTCCAGCATTTTTGAAGAAGGTTCCTTTGTTAAACGTTTTGAAAAAAACATTAACAATGAGGACTCCCTGAGAAACGTCATCGCTGAAGTTCAGATGGCTACTGACACGTATCTTCAGGACAACGAACAACAACAAATTTCTGCCATTGCTTTTTCCGGTGCGTGGACCGAAGCCATGTATTTGGGCTCCAAAGTGTTTGAAAAGTCAAAAGATAAAAAGCTGAATGAAAAAATTCAGGAACAAATGACGATTCTTTCAAAAATAATCAATGTTTTAAAATCGCGTGAATCCAAAGATCCGGAAATCACAGCACTTGCCTCAGATCTAAATGGCCTTCTGGAAGTTTACGACAATTTTCTTTCAGTGAAAAATAGCAAAACCGCCTCTAACGAGGAGGAATCAAACAATTTAGTAATTCTGAGTGATAAAGAAACCTCCGATTTAATTAAGAAAATTTCCGAATTGCGTAATAAGTTCATTAACAGTTAAATTTAACATGAAAAAAACAAGCGGAATAATAAGCACACTTTTTTTATTGATCGCATTTTCAGGAATCTCATCCGCCCAGTGCAAGGCAAAACAATTGGTAAAGGAATGTAAACCAAATATTGCTCCGTATCAATACGACAGCTATGCACTGAATGAAATTGTTTTTGATTCAATAAAACCAAAGGTTATTGAAGTTGAATTTACAGCTTTTGCCGGCCAGCAGTATAAATTGGTTTTCAGTGCTTCTTCCTTTACGGAAGATTTAAAACTCAATGTCTATGATAAAAATCAGCGATCCAAAAAACGAAACAAGATCTATGATTCTGAAAATGGCATTGAAAAACACTGGATATTTGAACCTGCCAAAGCGGGTACCTATTACATTGATTATGAAGTTCCGAAATCAGCCAATGGCAAAAAGAAGACAGGTTGTGTGGTGATGTTGATAGGTTACAAAGAATAGCAGGTAACCATGATTAAAATTTCTCTCCCTGACGGAACAGTAAAAGAATTTCCAATTGGCATCACACCGCTAGAAATAGCCAAAAGTATCAGCGAAGGTTTGGCAAGAAATGTTCTTGCAGCCAAAATTGACAATGAAATCAGGGATGCCACCCGCCCCCTCGATCGTGATGTACGTCTGTTATTACTGACCTGGTCTGACGAAGGTGGTAAATCTACTTTGTGGCATTCTTCCGCCCATTTGATGGCGGAAGCGCTGGAAGTCCTCTATCCCGGAATAAAATTCTGGGTTGGCCCTCCCGTTGAGAACGGATTTTACTATGATGTTGACTTTGGTGGGAAAAGCATTTCTTCAGAAGACTTCAAAAAAATTGAAGACAAAATGCTGGAACTGGCAAGGCAAAACAATCCTTACATAAGAAAGGAAATTTCCAAAAAGGAAGCCATTGCCTATTTTACAGACAAAGGAGATCCGTATAAACTGGATTTACTGCAAGGGCTGGAAGATGGCACCATAACATTATACCAACAGGGTAATTTTATTGATCTCTGCCGTGGACCACATATCCCCAGCACAGGCCTGATTAAGGCAGTTAAACTAATGAGTATTGCGGGTGCTTATTGGAAAGGTGATGAAAAAAATAAGATGCTTACCCGGATTTACGGTATAAGTTTTCTGAAAGAAAAGGACCTGAAGGAATACCTGACGCTGTTGGAAGAAGCCAAGAAAAGAGATCATCGGAAAATTGGAAAAGAACTCGAGCTTTTTGCATTTTCAGAAAAAGTTGGAATGGGATTGCCCCTTTGGCTACCTAAAGGAGCTGCTTTGCGCGAAAGACTTGTCCAGTTCCTTCAAAGGGCACAAATGAAGGCCGGGTATCTTCCAGTAGTCACCCCGCATATTGGAAACAAACAATTATACATCACCTCCGGGCATTACGAGAAATACGGAAAAGATAGTTTCCAGCCAATCAATACCCCGATCGAAGGGGAGCAGTTTTTTTTAAAACCGATGAATTGCCCGCATCATTGTGAAATTTACAAAAGCGCTCCGCGGTCTTATAAAGATCTTCCTTTGCGTTATTCTGAGTTTGGCACTGTTTACCGTTATGAGCAGCATGGCGAGCTTCATGGACTGACCAGGGTCCGCGGCTTTACACAGGACGATGCGCATTTATTTTGCCGACCGGATCAGGTATACGATGAATTCTGCAAAGTGATTGACCTGGTTCTCTATGTTTTTAAAGCCCTTGATTTTCAGGATTATACAGCCCAAATTTCACTGCGTGACCCCGAAAACAAATCGAAATACATAGGATCCGAAGAAAATTGGCAAAAGGCGGAGCAGGCCATCCTGGAAGCAGCAAAAGGAAAAGGGCTAAAAACCACTGTAGAGCTTGGGGAGGCCGCTTTTTATGGTCCGAAACTTGACTTTATGGTGAAGGATGCCATTGGTCGCAAGTGGCAATTGGGAACGATTCAGGTAGATTATAACTTACCTGAACGCTTCGAACTTGAATACACAGGCAGCGACAATTTGAAACACAGGCCGGTAATGATCCACCGGGCTCCATTTGGTTCTTTAGAGCGGTTTATTGCCGTTTTAATTGAGCATTGCGCGGGTAATTTCCCCTTTTGGCTAACACCTGAGCAGGTTTGTGTCCTCCCGATCAGTGAAAAATTCAATGATTACGCCAAAAAAGTTTCAGAATTGCTAAATAATTCCGATATTCGCGGCCTTGTTGATGATCGGAACGAAAAGATTGGCAAGAAGATTCGGGACAATGAATTGAAAAAAATCCCGTTTATGCTGATTGTTGGAGAGAAGGAGGAAGCAGAAAATAAAGTATCCGTTCGAAAACATGGAGAAGGTGACAAGGGCATCGTAAGTATTGATGAGTTTATTAAAAGTGTAAATAACAATTAAAAGCGGAGGTAGTTATAGCAGTAATATTTAAACCCAGACCTTATATTCCGAGACCAAACAACAGGTTTCAGAAGAAAGAGCCACTACATAAAATAAATGAACGCATTACGGCAACGGAGGTGCGTGTGGTCGGGGATGGAATCGAAGGAGGAGTTTTCCCGATTGCCCAGGCGATCGAAATAGCCCGAAATGCGGGAGCTGATCTGGTGGAGATAGCGCCTACCGCAACTCCACCTGTTTGTAAAGTAATTGATTATAAAAAATTCCTTTACGAACAGAAGAAAAAGGCGAAGGAGATGAAAGCCAAAGCCCAAAAGGTGGTGGTAAAAGAAATAAGATTTGGGCCGCACATTGACAATCATGATTTCAATTTTAAAAAAAATCATGCGATCAATTTTTTAAAAGAAGGATCAAAAGTCAGGGCTTATGTAATGTTCAGAGGACGTGAAATAGTTTATAAAGATCAGGGAGAGTTACTGTTGCTCCGGTTTGCAAATGAACTGGAAGAGTTTGGAAAAGCAGAACAATTGCCCTTGCTGGAAGGAAAAAGAATGATGATGATCATAGCACCAAAAAAGAAATAAATTAATTTAATAATTCCCGTTGAATGCCAAAAATGAAAACAAATTCCAGTGCCAAGAAAAGATTTTCTTTGACTGGAACAGGTAAGATAAAAAGAAAGCAGGCTTTTAAAAATCATATTTTGACCAAAAAATCAAAGAAGCGCAAGGAAAAACTGGCGGGCTTTGTACAGGTAAATCCTGTTGATGCCGGAAGAGTCAAGTTTATGTTGACTATCGGAAAAGGGAAAGCGTAAATAGTATAAACCCGGTGCTGAGCACAAAGAATCCTTGCAAAAGGGTCGCTTATCGCCAAAAACCTAGAAATCATGCCAAGGTCGGTTAACAATGTGGCTTCCAGAGCCAGAAGAAAGAAACTCCTCAAACAAACAAAAGGGTATTGGGGTGCGCGCAAAAACATCCTTACGGTTGCCAAGCACGTATTTGAAAAAGGTTTAACCTATGCGTACAAAAGCCGCAAGCTAAAAAAGCGCACGATGAGAGGTTTGTGGATCCAACGTATCAATGCAGGTGTGCGTGAGCATGGATTGAGCTACTCTGAATTCATGGGCAAAATCCACTCCAAGAATCTTAACCTGAACCGTAAGGTTCTGGCAGATCTGGCAATGAACAACCCAGAGGCTTTCAAGGCTGTTGTAGAATCAGTTAAGTAAAACTGGAAACCCAGCTGAACAATTTTCAGTTCCGTTTAGGGGTATTCAACAATTTTCTTTTCCTGCTTTTTTATTGCCTTCTTATCTCTTACAACCGCTTTGCGGCCGAAGATTACTTTACTTTATTTTATTCAAACTCCAAGGGTATCCTGGAGGCAACAATCCAGATTTACCGCACCTGGACATCTCCGGCAGCCGTTTTTTTTACGAGCGTTATTACCCGTGTTTTTCCTGAGCGCATTGGCCTGGCAGTATATGGAATTTTCGTTCTTTTTATCTTTGCATCAGCCTTCTACTGCCTGATCAAAGCAGTTGCTGAGGGCGCAGATCTCCAGCTCTCCCGTTTCGAAAAAATTCATTATTCTGTTTTAATTTGCAGCTCCTTTTTTTTCTCGACCATTTCCATCAGCGAAACCTGGTTCTGGCTTTGCTCTTCTGATTCCTATTTATTAAGTCTTGGACTCGTTCTGTGGGGAATGGTTTTACTGATCAGCAAGCAGAAAGCATGGTTTCAGATCATTCTCCTGATGATCTGTTTCGGATACGTCATGGGCGCTTCTGAATCGTTTGCCGTGTTCGTCCTTTTCCTTTGTGTATCAACCCTTGTTTTATGGACCATCCCCAAGCGCGCAGATTTGAATTCCTTATTTCAAAATCCGCGCTTTCAGAAATTGCTTTTTATCACTTGTTTTTCCATTCTGATCTTTTCATTTCTCTTCTTCGGCCCCGGCACACAGCATAGAAAATCTGTTTTGAGACAGGCCGGTCTGTTTGACACATTTTTTCTTCCGGCCAGAACCTTGGTTTATCTTTTTATCCGCAAAATTACGATGAAGCTCCCCTTGCTGATCGTATTTGTTTCTCCTTTTTTTGCCGCAGGAACTAAATTAAAATGGATCGAAAATAAATTAAAAGCTGATTCTTATGTTATAAAACTATTCAGCAAAAAATCGCTGGCATTAGCCACCTTCCTGATGCTTGCACTGAATTATTTAGCCTTGATGCCGGCCTGCTACATTATGTCTGACAGAGGCCCTGAGCGATCTTTCACGGTCAACTCCTTTCTACTCTTAGTGTATTTTATTTATCTCTCATTATATGCCGGTGTTCATTTAAAAAGTAAAAGAATTGTTCCATTCCAGGTAGTGACAGCGCTTGCTGCTTTTTTGTTTTTAAGTTATTCACTGGTCACCCAGCTGAAATCTGCTCCAGTCTACTCTAAATCAATTGACGATCGAATCGTCCTTGTCCAAAAAGAAAACCAGGAGGGCCGTAAAAAAGTACTAGACCTTGAACCTTTGCCATCAAGTGGGTATTATTATTCAGCTGAGTTATCCCCGGACACTTCTTTTTATACCAATGTCTTTTTTAAACAATACTTCGGGCTTAACTATAACTGCAGGGTAGAAAACGGAATCACGCACTAGAACTCTTTCAAAGCTTCAACTGCGGGCTGATACGCCGGATCAATCTGAACGGCCATCTGATAATCGGCCTTTGCCTTCACCTTATCACCGGATTGAAAATAACACGTACCTCGGGCATAATAGGCTTCCACATACTTAGGATCAATGGTTAATGCATCTGTAAAATGTTTGATTGCCTGGGAATAGTCTTCCTTTTCAACCAATGCAATCGCGCCTAAATTATAATGGGTATGCTTGTGGTTGGGTTCCATCTTCAGTAAATCCTGATACGTTTTCACTGCATTATCCCAGTCTTTCAGATCCTGATATAGCTTTCCCTTGTTGTAATAGGTCTCTACACTTTTAGGATTGATCCGCAATGCATTGTCGAAATAACTGATGCCGAGCTTATTCTTTTTTGCTGCATACATCGCGCCGATCTCTTCAAAAGCAGAGTAAAACTCCTGATCCTGTTCAGTCGCCGTAATCATACTGGATATCGCCTTGGCAGTATCCCCTGCCTCCTTATAGTTGAGGCCCTTCAGGAAATAAGCCTTGGGAATGTAATTATCAATTTTGAGTGCCTCATTCACCATGTTAATCGATTCCTGGTATTTTTTAACATAAAAATACAGCTGAGCCAGCTTGATCATCGCCTCCGTATTTTTAGGATCCAGGGAAAGGCATTTCTCCAAAGCATCCTTGCATTTGCTCGAGTGGTTGCCAAACAGGTAGATATCTGATATGGTAATGTAATAATCCGGCTTCATGCTGTCCAGCTTCATCACATGAGACATGTCGAGCATGGACGCATTGAAATCGCGCACATTTAGATAGTATTTCGCCCGGGTATAAAATAAAGTCGCATTGGTTGTGTCTTTGGCAATTTTCTCGTTTAGCTCTTGTAATTCTTTTGGGACAGCGCTGGTATTTGTGCTTTCTGAGGATGAGACCGGATCAGCAGGCGTTTTGTTGTTGCCGCAGGAAGAAATAAACAAAGCAATTACTGGAAGTAAAAATAAACCATTTCGCATAGGTGGGTATCTTTTGCTAAAGGTAAAGAATGCTGAAACTATCTCAAAACTAGGAATTGAGAAATTAAAGCAACAGTTCAAGGCTGATAACAAATTGGGGATTTTATCTCGCTGTTTCGCCTCGCAGGGGAACTCGCTACTTGGTTTTCATTATTGCAAACATAACCGCTGCAAAACCTGATAATAGGAAGATTGGCGCAAGGGTAATTCTTCTAAAGTTGAATATTTCCGGATTAAAAATCGCAGGACTTTCAGAACCTCCACCGGACATTAACACATAACCCGAAATAATGGCCAACAAGGCTGCGATCAAAATTTTATAGTTTTGGGTGCCAAAGGCAAGGCCCTCTTTTTTCTCATTTTTCATTGGGTCTGTGTGTTAGGATTCATTTGAGCAAAAACACTGAAGCGGGTTTCAAAATCCTTGGCCAGTGGCTCCTGCTTGTTTGTTTTTGCCATGTAGGCCAGGCGGTTCATGATCTCTCCAGCCTGCCTCATCTCCCTTGAATATCCTGCTGACTTGCTTCCAAGGCCGATGTAATAGTTCATGTCAGCCTCAAACAGATCGAACAGTTGTTTGGCCAGTTTATTCGCTTTGTCATAAGCCCCCAATTGATAATACGTCACTACGATCTGGTAAATCGTTGCATCATAAGGCACATTGCCTTCAGGAATTACCTCCAGGCATTTATCACAGACCTTCATCGCTTTTTCTTTCTTGCCTTCTGTGGCAAGGGCTGTTGCCAGGGTTCCCATCTGGATCCTCAGGTTGGTACACATTCTTGAAATATTCTCATCCAGGTATACCCCTTTGTGCTCCATCCCTCCCCAGCTGAATTTCATAATGTTATCGTACATGATATCCGAAGCCACGCGCGTGCCACCCATCGTTTGCTGCTCCTGCGGATCCGCCTTCACCGGCACCAGGCGGTAGGCAAGACCTTCCAGCTGAAAATAATCCTGCAGGTTCATGTAGGCTTCGGGACCTGTGGTAACAGCAAAATAAATCGGACGTTTCCAGTTATTGGTGGCCAGCAAATCAAGTACCATCAAGTCATTTTTCATGATGTAGTTTTTCTCCAACTTCCAGTCAATTGAGTGAACGATGCGGTTTGCCATCGACGCCGGTACCGTTCCATTTTTTAATACCAAAGCCGAATCAACCGGTATGCGTAAGTTCTTCGTCGGAAAATAATTCGTCTCCCGTCCACTGTTCATCTGCACTTTACTCTGTTGTTCATCAGAACCCATAAAGTCAACCACTTCCTTTACCGGTATAGAGCCTTTTAGTTTGCGGTCATAAAAAATCAGAAAGTCCCGCGTCCCCTGCCGGTACTTATCTTCTGTCAGCGACAGGGGCATGGGATCCGAATCGTAAGCTTTGCGCTTCATCTGATTGATGTACCAGTCGGTATTGAATAAACTCAGGTTACATACCCGCACATCCGTGCGGTACCCTTCCACCTCCTGTACATACCACAAGGGGAAAGTGTCATTATCGCCGTTGGTAAATAAGATCGCATTCGGGGCACAGGAATCAAGGTAATCCTTGGCAAAGTCCCTGCAGGTATAACGTTTTGAACGGTCATGGTCATCCCAGCCGTCCTTGGCCATCAACGTGGGTACTGCCAGAAAGCAGGCTAACGTCGACACTATAGCGCTGGTTTTGGCTGCCGTCTTCTGACTTAGCCATTCAAAAATAGCCAGTACCCCCAACCCAATCCAGATCGTCCAGGCATAAAAAGCTCCCGCATAGGCATAGTCCCGCTCCCGGGGCTGGTAAGGATATTGGTTCAAAAAGACAATGATCGCCAGCCCTGTAAACAAAAACAAGAGCAGCACCACAAAGCCATCTTTGTTATTTACCTTAAAATGGAAAAAAAGTCCGATCAGGCCCAGGATAACGGGAAGGCCGTAAAAGCGGTTGGTCCCTTTATTGTTCTTGGTGCTTTCCAATGTTCCTTTGGAATCAAGCCTCCAGTCATCAAATGCCTTAAAGCCGGTGATCCAGTTTCCATCGGTGATGTTGCCATGGCCCTGGATGTCATTCTGCCTGCCCGAAAAATTCCATAAAAAATAACGCCAGAACATCCAGTTCATCTGGTAGAAAACAAAATACTGAATGTTTTCTCCAAAGCTCGGACGCACGGGTCTTTCATGACCCTCGGCATCCGTGGTTTTATCATGCTTTATTCCTGCCCAGCTGCGGTACGCTGCCACATGGTTGGACTCGGAGTTCCACATGCGCGGAAAAAGGGTGCAAAAAGCCGGATCATAATTGGGGATGGTGCCCACCCGGTCGTCTGATATCACGTAACGATCCTCCACTTTTGCTGGCCCTTTGGCTTGATCAACCGGGGCCTGCATATATACAGGGTTACCATCCAAATAGGGTTTTTGATTGTCCAGGGGGGCATTGTAATACTGGCCATAGAAAAGCGGCCAGTCCCCGTACTGTTCCCTGCCCAGGTAAGAAAGCAGGCCGATGGCATCCTTGGGAGCATTTTCATTCATCGGTGTGGGCGCATTGGAGCGGATCACCAGCATGATAAACGAAGAGTAACCGATCACCAGCATCGAAAAACACAGAATGACCGTATTGAGGATCATCGTCTTCTTGCGCGCGTAGTACAACAGGCCAAGTACGGCAGCGCCTACCACAAAGCGGAAGGTACCTACCCCGCCGTTGGGGGCGGAAACCAGGGCAATCACAAAAAACACCCCGCAGGCGGCCAGAAAGTAATTGAACAGCTTTTCATTCTCCGTATGGGTATACTTTAATCCCACCACGATGATGCCCAGAATCAGCAGAAAATAAATGATCGTTCCCGAGTTATAGGGCAAATGGAATGAATTCACAAAGAATATCTCAAAATTTGCTGCCATGTTGATGATTCCGGGGATGATCCCATTGAGTATTCCTCCCAGCATCACAACGCTCAGGATGAGTGTGATGATAAACCCTTTTTGGGTCACCTTGAAATTCTTGAAATAATATATAAAAACGATACTCGGGATCGTAAGCAGGCAGAGCAAATGGACGCCGATAGAAAGCCCGATAGAGTAGGCAATCAAAATGATCCAGCGCTCATTGTGAGGCTGGTCTGCCACGCTCTCCCATTTAAGGATAATCCAAAAAACGAAAGCCGTAAACAGCTGGGCCATCCCATATACCTCCCCCTCCACCGCCGAAAACCAAAATGAATCACTGAAATTATAAGCCAATGCCCCCACGATTCCACTTCCCATCACCGCCCACATCTTCGCATCGGTCATCTCTGCTCCATTCCTTAAAACAATCTTTTTGGCAATGTGTGTGATGCTCCAGAACAGAAAAAGCACCGCAAAAGCGCTGCTCAGAGCTGACATGGTATTCACCATAATGGCCGCCTTGGTTACATCCCCACCGTCAAACAAAGAAAAAAGACGGCCAATCATCTGAAATAAGGGGGCTCCCGGTGGGTGACCAACCTGCAGCTTATAACTTGTTGCGATATACTCCCCGCAGTCCCAAAAACTTGCCGTTGGTTCCATCGTCTTCAAAAAAGTATACGCCGAAACCGCAAATACTGCCCAGCCTATACCATTATTCATTTTCTTATAATCCATATTAAATCATTTAAATAAGTTACCTGACTTTAGTAGAATTTTTCATCAAAAAACTATCCTGCTTTAAAGAAGGAGAATTTGAAAAGCTGGATGAATCGGCAAATAATTTCCCTTCATTGTCAGAAGTTTTCGATTGAGAACCACAGGTCAACAGGGTAACAAAAAAGATGAGCATCACCGAAAAAGCAAGGCCAGCCTTGTATAATTTAATATCCATATTCATAATTCTCATAAAAGTGCTTATGAAATTATTGTCAGGGCGCTTCCTCAATAAGACTTTTTTTCTCAGGTCCAGCAGAATAGAAGGGTCAGGGTCAGGTAATTCATTGCCTTCAAATTGCAAACTATTTTTCAGCAATTTTTCCAATTCAAAAAGATCGTTTTCCATGTGCTTCAGTTTTGAGGATTAAATTCTTTCAGTTTTTCAGACAATATTTTCAAGGTATAATGAATGCGTGATTTAACTGTGCCCTGCTCGCAATTCATTATTTCTGCTATCTCTGCGATGGAATGGTCTTCCTGGTATCTAAGGATAAAGGAGGCTTTCTTTTCAGCAGGCAGGTCATATAAAATATTTTTCAGCGTTTCTTTAAAAACAGAGGCATCCATTTTTGCCGCTGCTTTCGCAAAGAAGTTTTCATCAAATCCTGACTCCGTCATTTTAAAATTATCCATCGCCTCCCTGACAATTTGATCATGTTTGTATAAATTCCGGCAAATATTATGTGCGACCGTGTAAATCCAACTGCGAAATTTTTTTGATCCATCAAACATTTCCGGTTTTTCAACCACCTTCAAAAATAGATCATGTAAAGCATCCTGTGCTTTGGCTTTGTTATAGTTCAACATCCTGATAAAGTATCCCAGCAATTGTTTGCTGTACCTCGCATGCAGCTCATCAAACGCCTCCGATTCCCCCTTTTTCAGGAATCCCATCAATTCAGCATCAGTCATTATCAGATACTTGTTCAAATTAATACGAATTAAAACTTAGACAGAACCAAGACTAATACAACTCAGAAGTAAAAAGGTTCATTCAAATGGAGAAAATATATTTTTGGGGAGATTCAAAAAATTGATTATTTAATAAAGCTATTTTAAACCGGACGGTTTACCAAAACCTTAACAATTTTTAACGAAGTTTATCTTAAAAGCGTCACGTGACCTTCTTTTGTTATTTCAGAGCCATCGTACATCCTAGCTTTTAAATAATAGGTAAAGACATCTGTATTGCATAATGTTCCTTTGTAAGATCCATCCCACCCTATGCTTTTTTCGTTAGACTCAAACAGTTTTTCACCCCAGCGATTAAAAATTAGAAAATCACAGGATTCCATGCAAGTCCCTCTCGCATATAAAATATCATTTTCTCCGTCTTTGTTCGGAGAAAATGCTTTCGGTACAAAAACGTCCCCGCAAAGAATATTAACATTTAAAGAAGTTGACCCGGCACACCCGCTATCATTTGTTACCGTTACTGTATAAATTGTAGTTATATCAGGCGAGGCTGTCGGATTAAAACAATTGGGGCAACTAAGGCCAAAGGCAGGTGACCATAAATAACTTATCCCACCTGAAGCTGAAAGGTTGACACTTTTACCTTCTTTGATTGATGTATCACAACATACAACTATATCTGGGGCTGATTTAACTCTGATTCGGATTGTATCGTCTGACTTACAAAGTCCATTATAAACCACAACAGTATAGGTAGTATTCATTTTTGGAGAAACAGTGATTGAACTGTCCGGGGCACCATTAGCCCATTTATAGGTTTCTCCTCCGGATACAGTTAATTCGGTACTTTGTCCTTCACAGATGATTGTATTTCCTTCAATTATTGGTTTTGGGAATGGATTTGCAGAAATTTTAACAGCACTTGTACTGCTAAGATAATTACTGCAAGTTGCATCAGAAATTGTGACTACGTAAGTTCCAGTAATATCTGAAATTGAACTTAAGCTATCTCCGTTGCTCCATTTGTAAGTATAAGGTTTTATTCCCCCTGACACCGTTACAGAAGCATTGCCAGAATCAGCTCCGCAAGGCGTGAATGATGTCGAATTAATTGCCAAACTGCTGTTGCAAGGTAAAGCAGCGAACGATCCTGCAAAATTCAATCCGACAACATAAACTATTTGCTTTGATTTATCCAGGCTGATATCATATACATTATTTGGAACAACTATTGAATCAATTCTATTGAAATTTGCACCATCAAAATTTAAGATATGAATTAATCCCCGCCCTCCGATATAAACATTATTGCAATCATCAGCAGCAACTCCCTCATTTTTATAGGTTGGCTGATTACCGATTCCGCCACAAGTATAAGCAGCAGATACAACCATACTTGCTAAAAGCGAACCATTTGATTTGGATCTTGCCTCAATATTTTGACCATCAAAAAAAAATAAATAATCATTATTAACATCCATCACATTCAGACGATTGCAACTATTAAAAGAACAGACCGGGATGCTTGAAGTTTCTTCAAAAGAACAACCTGTTCTGAATTGAGAAAAAATTATCGAATTATACGGGGGGGCAGATCTGTAAATTGTATTATTTGTTCCGGCCTTAATATAAGCGGCAAAATAAGAATACATGTCTCCATTATTGTCAAGCTTCATACAGGCCATGTCATTAGCAATTGCCTGACCATTATTAAAATTTGTTCCTGTAAAAGTGCCAGATAGAGATGAATCAACACCCATCCTTAGACTTATAATATTATTGGACATGCTACCCCCACAACCCCCAATTAAAATCATATTTGAACATCGATTGTAATTCAAAACCCATCCCTCATCACCTAAGATAAATGGCCACATAACAGAATTTAAAAATACACCTACACTGCTGATTTTTGCCAAAACACCGGGATTGTTTGATCCCGAAGCAATAAAAAGGCTTCCGGATGGTATGACACAGAATTTAGAGTAGATTTTACTAAGGGATGCCAGGTTAATTGTCCATAAAAATGCACCTGTGGTAGAGTATTTACTTATTTGAGTCACATTAGCACTTACAAAACCAACGTATTCATTTCCATAACTATCATATCCCACATCAAAAGCTCCTGTTCCCGAATATAAATTTGGGGAAGTAGTCCACGGATCTATTGTAACCGATTTGAAATCATCATAACCTGCAGGAAAACAAAATCCTAAAACATTTTTACCACATATTCGGAAACTGCATTTAACTTTTGATTGATCTTCTGAATAATAAGTATCTGGCGCATGATCAATAATATTACCGCATTTTGTCATAATAGAAACGTTTCCATTATTCAACAATTCGACTTTCTCAAAATCTCCCGTATAAACCATTTTAACATTTTTTATATCCACACCTGGCTTTAAGATAAAACTATATTTAATTCCGCCTTTGCCCTCAGGAATAATGTATTCAATGTCTATTCCCGGGTACATATTTTTATAAATCAGTTTTTTGTACCCCTTGGCTTTCAAATCCGTGAATCCTTCTGCTGCATAGGTATAATAACCCTCTGTCATTTCTTCTGAAATCAACTGAGCATCCGGATTTGCTCCCTCCCAGGTCATATTTACAAAAAAGCTTTCGATTTCATTTTTTTCATCATCTTCTTTTCCACCACTTAGACCCGATTTTATTTGCTTATCCAACATCCAGATACAACCATTCCGTGTAAAAAAAACTTTTTCATTATTTATTAAAGCAAATTCAACCCTTCTGTTGATTGGTTTTAAGTAAGAATCAAATTGCCCGTAATTTTTTATAAAGACATCCGTATGACCTGGATTTTTTGTTAACCATCCCGAAAGATTATTCCTCGAAATTATTCCAAATAAATCATGGGCAACGTTTGTAATTTTTTGGCCACATACACAAAGGCTAATCAACAAATAGGGAATGAGACCAAATTTCCATTTCATTTTGACAAGCTCAATTAGAGGGTCCTTATTTTTCGGGTCATTCAAAATTAAAGTTTTAAATCCATTTTTAATTGGGGAAAAGGGCAAAATGAAAATCCAAAAGCCTAAATCTTCGATTGTGAAAAAACGCACATTCATGCCGTTTTGTATCACTTATTCATTGAAATAAATGGGAAATTAATGCTTCTTGGAGATTAATTGCAATTACGCCAAACCACTGAAAAGCAAATACAGAATAATTGTTCCGAAAAACAAAGCAATAATCCCCAAAATTAAACCAGCTATTGCCAGGCCCCTCCCTCGAAATTCATCACCATGTTTGTTACATTGCCTTAACCCAATGGCACTAAAAATGATACCTGTAATGCCAAACAATGTCCCAACAAGCAATAAAACTAAAGGAACTCCTAAAACGCCTATAATAAATCCAAACAAACTCCACCTGTTCAACCGAACTGGATGCTCTTTTATTGGATTATCAGAAATTACTATTTTATTTTGTTTTTCAATATTGTTTCTAGTGACACTTCTTTCAAGTATTTTACTAATATCGCTTCCAGGTAAAATAATTTTTTTTTTTTCTTTACTTGAAGAAGCACAATCATTTGAAACAGAATGTGAAGTAATGTTACTAATAGGTTGGATAAAATCAGGAAGTGATTTTTTTTTAATTTCCTCTGTCTGTAATAGATCATCTTGAGATTGTTTCAAAGATGCTTTTTTATTATTCCAATCAATGTGGTAGCCCGAAGTGTATTTTCGCTTTTCCACAGAACAAGAAATAAATAGAGCAGAAATTTCAATTAAGACCAATGCAAGTAGGGGAAAATATTTCAATTTCATTCGAACCTGCTATTAAGAAAAATATGACATTTTCTGTTTCCAGAAGTGCTAAGATACTTGATCCAAATAGAACGAAAAGGTGTTAATATTAACTGAAATATCCAAAGGAGAGATTTTAATAAAAGATCCTCATTCAATTTTCTCAATCTTAATCGCCTTATAACCTGTTTGGCATTGCAAAATACACAAATATAATCCTGGAGACATTTGATTATTATTTAAAATTACAGAATATGATCCTTTTGGATAATATCCGGTTGCAATATCAGCAATCCTTTGTCCTAAAAGATCGGTAATATAAAGAGAAACCATTCCATCCACGTTAACGTTAAACTGAAAAGCTGTCTGCAATTTGAATGGGTTTGGATAATTCATCAATGAATTAAAATTTTGACCATTAATTAGTTTTGCAGGCGCTGTACTATCTTTTTGCGAGAATCTTTTTTCCCTGCCGCCCATGTTTAACGAACACGTGGATGGGTCAGGTTCAAATGTAAATGGAATAGGAGAGCAGTTATTTGAGCAATCTAATATGCAAATGGCATCTAAATAGGCTCCATTCGCTATATCCACGTATGATGTACCAGAAGACGTAAAGTCAATATCATATTCATTAGAACCAGTAATAGTCACATTTCCCATTACATTTACGGGAACTGGATTTGTCTGGGTCCCATCATACGGGTTAGGATTCGTATTCATTGAAAGCGTGGCATTTAAGTCTTGAAAATTGCTCACAATAATAGGAGCGCAATCTGCAGTATAAACGAGATTATTATTCACTTGGTCATAATATAGTTCATCACCACTATTTGGATCTTGGCCCTCATCCGTGGTTGTTAAAGTTGGCACTTGCCCTGAAACATTGACTGTTTGATTAACATATTGCTGAGCAATAAGGTTTTGGAAATTAAAAAGAAGCATGTAGTCTAGGCCATTATAATTACCGGGAAAAGGACCATTATCACCGACCTGGTTAGCCCAATTATCAATAAACCTTCTGTCTGATCCCCAGCCTCCACCGGCTAAATCGTTGCCATTATGGTCAAAGGGACCACTTGATGGGGCTGAATTAAGCATTGTTTGGAGATTACAATAAGAATATCCATTTTCCAATCCCTGAGTATAACTACTGCCAGGGAAAAGAAGCATTAATATACTTTGATAAAAATCACCCCAGCCAATGCTTTCAAATCCGTTATAACTGCCTCCATATCCCAAGCCCAAATGTTGGTTGGTACAAAAGTAGCGTATCGATTCCTGGGCATTATCGTCACGAACAGTATATGGGATCAGGTCTAAAAAAAAATGGGTCCTGCCAGATGGGCTATTGCTTGCAGCAGCCAGGGCGCATAGCCAAGGCAATGATTGATTATATTGATAAAAATTTGGATAATAGACATCATCTTCAAGGCTTCCCCATATGTTAGCAATGCTTGCTCCTGGGGGATTAGAAGGTGACCAAAAGCCCCCTGCTGCGTCAGAGAAGGCCTGTGATTCAAAAGTAGAATTCTCGCCCGCTCCAACACCACCACCACCCGGATATTTAGCAACCCAGCCATTAGCAGCCATATACCCTGTTATCTGTTTACCCAGTTGCTTGGCCATAGAATATAAGTTAATGTTGGATCCATTGTACTGGGAAATGTTATTCCCATTGCCATCCACGAAAGAAAGACTTTGATTATCCACTTCTGTCATTACCATTTTTAATGCCATTATCATTTCAGTATACATGTCATGGCTTGATGCGGTTGCAAAGGCATAATTATTCACGCCACTATAATAAGAACCATAGCTATTTATCCAATCCGAGTTAACGCCTAAAATATTTGGTACTTCAGGTGTAGGATAACCCCAATCGTTCTTTACCCCATCCGGGATTGGATAACCTATCGGTCTAACAGTTCCTTCTCCTGTTATAGGCGTACCAGATTCTGTACCCGTACAAGGATTATCGCCAAGGGCACAATTAAGGTAATCGCAATAATTATTAATGAAATCCCATGAAACATCGTCTCTTGGCAAAAAACCGTGTCCAGGGAATGTAACCCCCGTTTGTTGCAAGTATGGACCGTAAGCATAACCCATACTGTCTAACCTGAAAACAGCATGCAGAGCATAAAACAACTCTTCCACCGTTTGATTTAATTCTGCTCCTCCAATCTGGTAACCACTGTTTCTAAGAAGCCGATATTCGGTTGCTAAAGTTGCAATATAATACGCCAGGGGTATTACGGTTTCCCCCCAATACATGTTTTGAACAGCCCCATTATTATCTCCGTTTCTAATCGCTGCAGGTAAACTGCAACCTTGTTTCATTCCAGGGACTAAAAAATAGTGCTTAAGCCTGTACCGATAATTCCAATATTTATCAAGATTATCTTGTGGCGATTGCGCTTGAACCGTATTTAGAAAAAACGTAAATAGCAAAATAGAAATGAAACCTTTTCGGACTTTATTCATAAACCTTTTTATTGCCTTCATTTTCAAAATATATTATTCCATTTATATTATTGACATGAATTTCTTAATTTTTCTAACCAAGGGAAAACTCAATGATCAGCTTTGGCTTGTTTCAGTTTATCCATCTCCTTGTTTAGTCCATTAATTTCTTCCTTCATTTGAATAATGTAAAGGGTCAATTCCTCAATTTTGCTTAATAGTTTAGCATCCATTTGTCCCACATCTACTCCATCTTTAGAGACTTCTTCTGCCGATGGAATATTTGGCAAATGATGATTCTTTTTAATGTATTTATTAAGATCAGTCAAATTTTCCATTTTATAGTCGGAATCAAAAACATTATCTGCCCAATTTGCTGATCCATAAACTGCAACCCTGACATGTGTAGTCAATATTCCACTTTGGACATACAAGCCGTAATTACCAGGCAGTGGGTCATATTGATTGATCCCAATATTAACCTTTCCGCCCTGAGGAATGAAAAAGATATCTGCATTTTGAAAAGTTTCACCTGGCGCTGTATAAGTGGTCCACTGGCTTGAATTTAAAAGTTGACCATTCTGTAAATAATTTTGAGCATTTACGACGCCATTAACGTCAAGCTTATAGGAGGGATCACCTGTTCCAATTCCTACGTAACCATTTGTAGTAACGGTTGTTGGACTTAGTACTCCACCGTTTGGCATGTTAACCGTCTTTTGAACACCGTCAGCAATAAATAAATAGTTATTCCCGAAATAATTCCCACCAGATGTAATAAAGGGGATCCAGAAATTAAGACCACTTTGTTGATTGGTTCCGGAAAGTGAATATTGTATTCCCCATTTTCCAGCGCCTGTAGTTACATTCTCCTGTCCAAAAAAAAGCGAAATATTACCATCAAAAATTCCATTATAATCTTTTGCGTAGACAGAAGTACTGCCATTTATCTGTAGAGGCACCATTGGATTGGTAGTTCCAATCCCTACATTACCAATAGTACCTTGATTATTAGTTCCGTTGCCAGGCCCAACAAATAATGCAGGAATTGTAGTGTTAAAACCAACCATTAAGGAATTTGCAGTATTATTTTGTAGTTGTAAATTTGCATTAATAGGTTCAGTACCAGTAAAATTACCCCCTCCAATTACAACAGAATTATCAGCCCAAGAATAAGCCTGTTGACCTATTCCAATACCATGAGGTGCTACTATAAAAAGATTCCCGAAATGTGGGTCAATTCCGTCATTGTAAATTTGACCTTCATTTAAATTAAAATTCATAGTGCTGGTTCCAAAATGGATTATACTATCTAAACTTTCGAATCTTGATGCTTTAATTGTGTCTGTCAAAACTGTATAATTAGCCGTTAAGTTATTCGCCATAAAAGTGCCTGATACATTGAGACAGGCTGTACTAATACAGTTAGCGGTTATATTCCCAGAGGTATTAAATGCACCGGTAAGGTTAAGTGTACCTCCAATAGTTGCATTTCCATCTAAAAACAGGTTGCCTCCTACATGCGAATTTCCATTTATGTCCAACATTTGACCAGGGCTGTTAGTTCCAATCCCGACAAAGCCGACAGGAGTGAGTATCATTTGCTGGGTATTGTAAGTTTTAAAAATAATAGGTTGATTATTGGTAGTGCCAATAAAACTTCCTGCACTGACTGAATCACCACCTGTTACCCAATTCTGTCCGCTCTGGGCAAAAATTATCGGATTGAATGCCGCTGTTAATAATAAAAGCAACGCGGATTGACTTACCTTTCTTATTGATGTAGATATTTTCATTTTTATGTTTTTTGATTTCATGATTCTTTTATTTTCCTGCTTAGTATATTATTTAATTTAGCCTATTCATATTTTACAATATTTTGCATTTTTCAACAGTGAGAACACATCACCCCAAGATTAACAACGTAAATTGTAATTGAGCTTACCGTCGTGCATCCATTACTGTCAATTGCAGTGAAAGTATAAGTTGTTGTTACATTGGGACTTGCAGTTGTCACAAGGCAATTGGTGCAACTTAAACTTGAAGACGAGGTCCAGTAATAATTTGTTGTGTTTGCGTCTATGCGGGCAGTTAATGTCAAACTCTGCGCGCCATGACCTATGTATATGGTATTAATATCGCCACCAGGAGTAATTGTTCTGGAAGGATTAACAGAAATGCCAGAAGGTGGAGAAGAATTAACGGTAATAGTCACAGTGCTTGAAGATGTACAGGTGCCATTGGATACATTTACTGTATAAGTAGTAGTTGCATTGGGAGAAGCAATAGGAGCTGCAATTAAGCTGTTGTTGAGACTATTAGCCGGTAACCAGTGATAACTGGTTCCACCGCTGGCAGATAAACTAACCGACGTATTTGGACATATAGTCGTGCTTGTTCCTGCTTGGGCATTTGGTAATGGATTTACTGTCACGGTCAGGGTAGATGTTCCGGTACACCCTGATGAATCAGTCCCTGTTACAGTATAGGTGCTTGTGGCGCTTGGTGCAAATGGTATTCCATTTGTAACACCATTCGTCCAGGAATAGCTTATTGCTCCATAACCCGTTAATGTAACAAGGTTACCAGAGCAAACTGAATTTGCAGATGAACTAATTGAAATAAAAGGTGCAGGTTTAACTACGACTGTTACAGATGAAGTTGAAGTGCATCCTGAAACATCTGTTCCAATTACAGTATAAGTAGAAGAAGAATTGGGATTAAATGCCACACCGTCCAACACTCCTCCTGTCCAACTATAACTATGAGCACCTCCACCTATTAAAATTTCACTATTACCATAGCAAACTGGATTTGTTGATGCAGATGCAGTAACTGAAAAGATCGGAATTACATTAATTTTTATTGTATCAGAATTTGCGCACCGGTTTTTGTCAATGCCAATAACAGTATAGGTTTTTGAAGATGTTGGAGCAAATGCCACACCATTAATTACACTATCTGACCATTCATAAATTAAACCGCCGCTACCGGAAAGTGTTACATAGTTTCCAGAACAAACTGTATTTTGTGAAGCTGTAGCGCCGACAATTGGCAATGAAATGACTGTCAATGTCACAGATTCTGTGAGAGTGCACCCTGAAGAAGAGGTAGCAGTTACAGTGTATGTTGTAGAAACTGTTGGGGTGGCAACAGGAGTTGGAGAAGTGCCAGAGCTTAATCCTGTAGTAGGCATCCAATTGTAACTTACTCCACCATTTGCAAATAGATTAACGCTACCTCCCTTACAAATAGAGGTATCTGAGCTGATGTTCAATGTCATATTACATGGATTTTTATTTGACAAAGTTATTGGTCCATATATAGGTAGTGGATTTGCACTCGTAATAGAACCTGCAAGGCTGTCACCTGTTGGATTAATCCCACCTTCGTTCCTCCAAATATGCGTAGTTGTGTCAAACACAGCCACCCGCATATTGCTGTCATTTGCTGTTATCCCGCAGCTTGAACCAGTCCAGTTAAGGGTAACCGAGACAGTTGATGTATTTTGTGGACGAACTAAAAGCCAATATTCACATGTACTTATTCCTGTAATCGAGTTGTCCTGATTTGTGCCAAATGTTTGAGGAGCATTGAAATATTCTGCAGCAAAGGAGTCTGTTGAATTTGCTGGTGCAGTGATTGTTAATGGTTTATATAAGTTGCCTTTCCCAATCGGAAAAGTAAAAGCAGTATTGCCTTCCTTTATTACCCCACCGCTAATAAAACTTGAGCTGCTTCCGCCTGTGACACTGGAAGTGTTGGTCAATGTAATGACGCTGTTTGAAGAAAGAATACCTTGAATAAGATTTAAATTGCCATTTATAGTTGTATTGACATTTAATGAATCTGAGCCATTCACATAAACATTGCCAATTATGTTGAGCGCTAGCCCATAAATCATGGTTCCTCCATCCAATGTTAAATTACCGGCTACATTGAACGGGGATGGAACAGTGTCATTTCCAAGAGAAAGTGTTCCAGAATTCATCGTCAGATTATTAACTCCACCCGAAACCCCATTATAAATAGGTTGATTAGAACTATTTACAATAATAACATTACCATAGGCAGTAGGCACACCCTTGGGAGTCCAATTTGTATCGTTTCCCCATGCAGAAGAGACAGAACCATTCCAGGTATAATTAATTCCAGCACCAATAGCTCCATTAACCAATGTAATTGCCCCATACGTATTTAAGTTAGCGGAACTTGAAATTGTACCTGCCGAGCTATTGCCAGTTGGATTAGCTCCTCCCAAATCAGTCCATTTCCCTGAAGCAGTTTTAAATTCTGCTATTCTCATCGTGGTGTCATTGGAAGCAACATTGCAACTGGAAGAGTTCCATCCCAGTGTTACCGCAACATTATCAGTCCCAGCAGTTTGATTTAACGTCCAATACTCACATCTGCTCAGGTTTATTATGCCCGTATCTAAAGTGTTTCCAAGGATTTGATTCGAATTAAAATACTGAGCAGTAAAAGCGTCTGTTGAATTAGCCGGTGAGGAAATTGAAATCGGTTGGTAATCCGTTCCATTCCCAATAGGGAAAGTAAATGCTGAATTCCCAATCTTAAGAACAGGCCCGTTTATAAACGAACTAGAACTTGCAGAGGTTGTAGCTGAACCATTATTCAAGGTTAGAAAGTTTGTGGAAGTGGTAGTGACAATTCCGCTCGTTAATGTTAACGTGCCTGAAACGGTTTCAGGACTGTTCAACTGCACACTACCTGATGAATTTGCGGTAAGATTAAAAAATGTTGTATTGTTCCTGCCTCCTATGGTCTGGACTGAAGAACCGTTCAAAGAGATTGTCCCGTAGCTAGAAATGAAGCTTCCATTATTTGTGAAATTACCATAGACCTGCAACGTTTCCAAGCTGTCCATATAGAGTGTAGTGCTAGTATCTATAGTCAGATTTTTTACATTCTCAAGTGTTGTCTTAACATGGGGTAGGTTTGTTACACATCCATCATAATTCCGGATAAACACATTCAGCGAGTTTGTTGGTTTTGAAGAGGAAATAGAAAAAGATGAACCATTATAACTGAGCCAGTTCCCTGCAACAGACCAGTCCGTGCTTATTAGCCCGGACCAGACTAAATCAGTATTGGAGATAGTCGAAGGTGTGGAGGCTGAAGGTGCATTAACGGTCACGGTGACAGATGCGGTAGCGCTGCAACCCTGGGAATTACTTATTGTAACAGTATAGCTGGTAGTTGTTAATAGATTGGCCACTGGGTTAGAAATGCTGGTCGAACTTAACCCTGTTGATGGGCTCCAAGTGTATATAGTTCCACCGCTTGCCGTTAAAGTTGTACTTGTACCAATACAAATGGTTGCATTGGTACTGATACCTGGTGTCACCTTACAAATAGCTGCATCAGCAAGTGTCAAAGACCCATAGGAAGTCAATGCAGCATTACTTGTGATCGTTCCGGATGTCTGGTTTCCAGTTGCATTAATTCCGCCTTCATCTGTCCATTTGCTTGTTGATGTCTTATATTCAGCCACTCTCATGTTCGAAACAGTTGACAAAGCATTGCAACTGGATGAATTCCATCCAAGAGTTACTGAAACATTATCCGCTCCGGCAGTCTGATTCAGAGTCCAATATTCACAGGTGCTCAGGTTTGCAATTCCAGTATCCAAAGTGCTTCCGAGGCTTTGGTTGGATTTGAAATATTGCCCAGTAAAAGCATCGCTTGAACTTGCTGGTGCAGAAATTGATAAGGGTTGATAATCACTGCTGTTCCCAACTGCAAAAGTGAAAGCTGAATTCCCTATTTTCTTTACAGGCCCGCTGATAAAAGAACTGGCACTTCCGGCGGAGGATGTTGCGCCATTGTTCAATGTCAAAAGATTGGTGGAGGTAGTAATAATGTTTCCGGCCGTCAAGGTTAAACTGCTTGAAATACTTATCGGAACATTAAGTGTGATTGAATTTGAGGTATTATCTATGCTTAGCCGGTTAAATGTTGGAGGGTAGCTTGAACTTCCATTGATGCTTTGTGCTACTGTGCCATTCAGGATTACTGATCCGGATGATCCGCCGGAAAATGTGATTGCAGTTGTCGATCCCGTTGTTGAAATGTTCTTCTTAAAGGAGCAAGCTGCATTGTAAGCAGGTCGCAAATCACCTGAACTTGTCTGAACAAAAGTTACACTGCTGTCATAGGTATCGGCATTGACATTAGCCAGGAGCCAACTCCCTGTTCCGGTACATGTGATTGTGGTTGTTCCGTTAAAAGTATTTCCACCATTCGAAGTGATGTTGGACGAGGCTGAACCTGATCTTGTTGCGGACAGCGTGCCGTTAAAAGTTGAACCATTTAAATAAACATTTGCACTGTTGGCAGTTACATTTGCATCAAAGGTGGTTCCGCTGTAAGTGGTGTTTGTGCCTGTTGTACTTACACTACCGTTATTTATTGCGCCAGAAGTAAACGTTGAATTTCCCGCAACACTTAAGGTATATGTTGCAAGAGCCATTGTTCCATTAGTGATTGTAAAAATACTATCCACCGTAATACTGCCATTCAAGGTCTGGGTTCCTGTTCCGGAAATCACAAGATTATTATACGTAATAGCGCTTAATACTGTCTGGCTTCCTGAACCCGAGTAATTAATCGTTCCGGAAGTGCCGGATCCATTATTAAATCCATCCAGAGTGAGTGTTCCTCCAATTGTGAAATAGCTGTTTGCCGTAGACATGTCAATTTTTGCGCTTCCACCACCGTTATGAGAAAACGTAGCATTACCACTGATAGTTAAAGAGCCGCCCCCCAAGGTGATCGTTTGGTTCATCGTATAGTTATTTGTCTTTTCAGCAGTCGCAGTAAAATTTCCTCCGACAGTCATTGTACCACCATTCATGGTAATGGTTCCTTCAATAGTTCCAGAGAATGATCCGGCAGTAGTGTATGTATTCATTTTGACATTTCCACCGATGTTCAATGCACTGGAGGAAGATGCAAAGGTGAGTGTTACGCTTGCTGCATTGTCATTATTGTCAAGTGATAATAAACCAGCATGGGCAGTATAAGAAGACGGTATGGTAACAGATTTTCCAGCTGGCAAATACGCTGTGTCACCTGTACCAGGGAAATCAACATTTACTGAGCCCGGATTATGGACGCTTCCCCAGGTTGCTCCTTGGTTCCAGTTACCTCCAGTTATAGATACGGCAGTGAATACAGTTGCCGTGCAGTATTGGGTCAATGCTAAAGATAGAAATCCTAAAAATAAATTGCTAAGTAATTGTGTTTTCAAATTTTATTTTTTTCTGAAATTATTTTGCAAACATATGTTGGAGATAATCTAATCGCAATACGCACAAGTGCGTATTTTTTTAAAATACCTACGTATTAATACGTAGGTATAATAGCTGCAACCTCATTAATTATTGGATTTGAATAAGATCCGTAAATTATCTTATTCTAAAAAATTTCTAATAAATTGGTTGGTATTTAACATTTAATTAATAGGGCATGATCTGCTCGTGAAAAAGGTGTGAAAAAAATGAAACAAATCTTACGTCAGTAAGATTGAAGATATATTTTTTAATTTATGTATTAAAAATCTCCCCATATTTGTTACAGTTGTAAATAATTCTCTCTATGTACGCAGTAGAAAGGAACGTCTTACTTGTTGATGATCATCCGCTTTTAAGGGATGGTATTCATCTTACCTTAAAAATGCATGATGGCCTAACTAAATTTATTATTGCTGAATCAGGCAATGCTTTAGAATCACTGAATGAGCTAAAGAATAATAAATACGACCTGGTAATTTTAGATTACCATATCAAAGATTTTAATCCGGACGAGTTAGTTAACAGAATAATTTCTTTAAAATCGAATACAAAAATTTTAATACTGTCTAATCATGATGAAACTTCACAAATAAAAAAAATTATAAGATCCGGTGCAAATGGTTACCTGCTTAAGAATTGCGAAAAAAAGGAATTAATTAAAGCAATCCAAACCATTTTGAATGGAGAACATTATTTTTCAGAAGAAATTATCAGAAAACTTGGGCACGAAATCATAAAACAGGAAAAATCTGAAATAACAAGGCAAGGGAATAGCGTTGAAAACCCTCAATCGCATCTCAAAATAGTAACTAGGAATACAATTTTAACTCAACGGGAAATTGAAGTAGTTAAACTTATTACCAAACAAATAACAAGCGTTGAAATAGCCAGAAGGCTTCATATAAGCAAAAGAACGGTTGACACTCATCGGCAAAATATTCTTAAAAAACTTGGCCTCAAAGGAACTCTTTCATTGATTAAGTATGCTATTAAAAACGATCTGATTTAGGTTTGTTGTGTATTTAATAATTAGATCATTCAAGCGGTCAATAAATTTAATAAAGAGAATCCCCCTTCCATGAAGAAGAGGGATTCGGCTGACACCTTGGCTAAGAATCAGCTTAAACAATTTCTCCGGCAACAGCAACAGCCGGTTTGAGTGCTTCCTTGATGCGGTTTTCGATTTCTTCGCCCAGTTCGGGGTTGTCCAGAAATACCTGCTTCACCGAATCCCTGCCTTGTCCTAACTTCGTGCTGTCATAGCTGAACCAGGAGCCGCTCTTCTGGATGATGCCGTGCTCGACGCCCAGGTCAATGATCTCTCCGACTTTGGAAATTCCTTCACCGAATATCATGTCGAACTCTGCCAGACGGAAGGGAGGAGCTATTTTGTTTTTTACTACTTTGACCCTGGTGCGGTTACCGACCACCACTTCGCCCTCTTTCAACTGACCGATCCTGCGGATATCAAGGCGCACAGAAGCATAAAATTTCAGGGCGTTTCCGCCGGTTGTTGTTTCGGGATTACCGAACATGATACCGATCTTTTCACGCAGCTGGTTAATGAAGATACAGCAGCAGCCGGTACGGTTGATGTTGGCCGTCAGCTTACGCAGAGCCTGAGACATCAGACGAGCCTGCAGACCCATTTTGGAATCACCCATCTCCCCTTCGATTTCACTTTTGGGTGTGAGTGCGGCAACGGAGTCGATTACTACGATGTCCACCGCTCCGGAGCGGATCAGGTTATCTGCAATTTCAAGAGCTTGTTCACCATTGTCTGGTTGCGACAAGAGAAGCTCCTTTACGTTGACACCCAATTTTTGGGCATAGGTCCGGTCAAAAGCATGTTCAGCATCAATGATGGCTGCTGTTCCACCCTGCTTTTGAACGTTCGCGATCGCGTGAATGGCGAGGGTTGTTTTTCCGGAAGACTCTGGCCCGTATATCTCGACGATGCGGCCTTTGGGCAATCCACCAGTGCCAAGAGCAATGTCAAGAGTGAGTGAACCCGTCGGGATGACTTCCACCTGTTCGACAACAGAGTCGTCCATTTTCATAATGGTTCCTTTGCCATAGGTCTTTTCCAGCTTTTCGATGGTAAGCTGCAAGGCTTTGAATTTCTCCTTGTTCATTTCTTTGGCAGAGTCTTTCTGATCTTTCAAATCCTTTGGCTCCCTGGATTCTTTTGGGTCCTTTACTTCCTTTTGTTCCCTGGGTTCTTTCATTTCTTTTACATCTTTGCTCATGGTATCTTGGTTTTTTAGTTACGTGTTAATTTTAATCGTTCATTTGTGCAGGGATCGTTGAGATCACAATACCTTGTATCTGAAAGTCATCTGTCAGCAATATGGGCTGATGAATTTTATTACTCGACCGGGGTTTGAGAATAATGGCATCGCCCTGATGATAAAACTCTTTCAGGGTAGCTTCATCATCAATGAGTGCAACCACCAGGTCTCCATTATTTGCTGTTGCCTGTTGCTTGACAAGTGCCAGGTCTCCGTCATGTATCCCTTTTTCATTCATGGAATCTCCTTTTGCGCGAAGGAAAAAATAAGTGTGCGGAGGTTTGGCCAGTTTGACGGATACTGGAATCATTGCATCCACATTCTGTTCTGCTAAAATCGGAGCACCGCAGGCTACAGAACCTACCAGCGGGATGTCAATTGTTGTTGCGCTTGTATTTTCTTCCTGTTTTACTTCCAATAATTGCAGGCTTCCGTCTGATTTTCTTTTTAAGCTGTTTTTTCCAATTAATTGTTCAATGATGACCGCGGCAGAACGTGGTGATTTGTAATTCATTTCGACCATCAGTTCACGAACCGTTGGGAAATTACCTTTCTGAAGCAAGAAATTCCGCATGATGCGGATCGCTTCGGTTTCTTTTTTATTAAGGGCGTCTGAATTAAGCATACACAAACATACAATAAAAATACATACAAGCAAAATAAATTTATAAACTATTGATAATCAAACTATTAATTTGTATGTTTATTTTTAATTAGCTTCAAAATAAATCATGAATGCAAAACCACAAAGCAAAAATAACCAAGAAAAGGAAGAAGAAAACTAGGTATTTAATCTTGTTTTCCTGTTTTACGAACAGGACTGGATTCGATTAAGAATGGCTGATAGAAGACAAAATCTGTTCAGAATGATTTCCGGTATTCACATCTGAAATGACAGATACGATTTTTCCTTTTTCGTTTATGACAAAAGTTGTTCGGAGGATACCGTCATAAGTTTTTCCAAACATGGATTTTTTCCCCCAGACGCCATACGCATTGATTATTCTTTTATCCGTATCCGAAATAAGCCGGAAAGGAAGGTCGTACTTCTTTATGAATTTCAAATGTGACTTTTCATCATCCGCGCTGACGCCGATTATTTCGATGCCTTTTTTTCTGAGCAGGGAATAATTATCCCGGAGATTGCATGATTCTGCAGTACATCCGGCAGTATCGTCTTTAGGGTAAAAATAAAGTGCCAGCATCTTACCAGCAAAATCTTTCAGGTTAATTTTCTTACCATCCTGATCAATTCCCGAAAAATCCGGAGCAGATTCTCCCGCCTTTAAAGGAGTGATTGCTTTGTCTTTAATTAATTTTTTCAAAATTCCCATTCTGGATTTCCACGCTATTGTTCATTCCCTAATCGCTATCCCCTATCAACTAGCCAAGCACTACCTCTTCTTATTCTCATCCCTTGGAGTAAAGTAAACCCTCGAAAAATCACGGTACTCCATGGCATTGGTTTCACAATTCTTAACATACAATTTCACCAAACGATAATTTTCATGGTAAAAGATAGGCATTATGGCTGCATCATCGATAGCAACCTGATCGGCCTGCCTGTACAAATCAAACCGTTTCACTGGATCCAGCTGGCGCAATGCGAGCTCAAACAATGAATCGAACCTGGCACTTTTGTAACGAACGGTATTGATATAAGAGCGCTCCGTCATTTTTTCAGGAACATGCTTACCATACAGGATGGTCAGGAAAGATTCGGGGTCAGGGTAATCTGCAATCCATCCTGTTCTCCAAAACAAGGCTTTTCCTGTTTCAAAATTTTCCATATGTTCTGCCATTGGCATCACATTAATATCGATATCCACATTCAGGTTCTCTTTCAACATTTTTTGAATAGCTTCCGCCACCTGCACGTTTCGTTCTCCCCCGCTGTTTATTTCAAGCGTAATTTTAGGAAATCCTTTGCCGTTCGGATATCCTGCTTTTGCCATTAATTTCTTGGCCGTATCGGGTTTAAACGAAAAACCCTTGACAGCTTTGTTATCGTAACCAGTAAATGAAGGGGGGACAACGCCATACGTTGCCGGAATCCCATCTCCAAGTAAAATGTAAGTAACCAGATTTTCTCGGTTAATGGCATAATTAAAAGCCTGGCGAACTTCTTTTTTCTTAAAAACGTCGCTTTGATCCTGAAACCCATAATAATCAAGCCCCATTGCAGGTACCGACTTTAAGTCAAAACGCGCTTTACCTTCCTTGGCATGGTTAAATTCATCCAGAATATTCGGTATCATCTCCACTGGTAACCTCACCATCATTTCAAGGTTGCCCTTTTTAAATTCATATAATTCTGATTTTTTATCCTTTAAGAAATTGGTTTTCAACGCATCCAGATAAGGTAGCTGATTTCCATTTTCATCCAATTCCCAATAGTTTTTGTTTCGCTCCAATACCACCGCATCCCCTTCTTTCAGGTTTTTTAATTGAAAAGGCCCGGTACCAACACAATTCACGCGGATATCACTTCCATACTTTTCAATGGCTTCTTTTGGGTAAACCCAGCACCCTGGCATTGTCAGGATATTCAAAAAACCTGCAAAAGGATACTTCAACGTTATCTCCAATTTATAATCATCAATCACTTTTATTCCGGGAACACCATTTGCCAAAGGTTTTTTGTCAATGGTGCTCTGGTAATATTCATTTGCTCCTTCCACTCTGTTTTTAAATGTAACTCCATATTGCTGATTATCAACTGCCGCCTCACAGAGTTTATCAAAACAATACTTAAAATCATTCGCAGTCACATCGCGGCCTTTACCCTCCGCGAAACACGGATCATTTTGAAATTTAACCCCTTTGCGCAAGTAGAATGTCCACACTTTGGCATCATCCGATTTATTCCATTTTTCAGCAAGACATGGTATGATTGACAAGTCAGACTGTGAAAGTTTCACAAGACCTTCGTAGATGTTGGTAGCAATATGCAATCCCACATTTTCAGTAACATTAAGAGGGTAAAGGCTTCTGAAATCCTCTGTTTCATTCATCCTGAAAACACCTCCGTAATAAACTCCCCCTTTTCCTTCCCGCATTTCCCCTTCTGTTCCTTTATTTCCTCCACAGGACCATAGCAGCAAAATAATAAGTACCGGTAAAATGACTTTTTTCATCGTTAATTTAAGTTTAATGACGTACAAATATATTTATTTAAACCATATATCCTTCCGTTATTTAAGCTCCTGGGATAAATCAATCTCGAGCAAGACCGGACAATGATCAGAATGCTTTGCCATAGAAAGAATAGCCGCTTTGTCAAGTTTTTTTTCCAGGTTGGAACTCACCAGATTATAATCGATACGCCACCCAAGGTTCTTGGCTCTGGCGTTTGACCGATAGCTCCACCAGGTATAATGATGAGGTTCTTTGTTAAAATGCCGGAAGGTATCTATGAATCCTGATTTCATGAATTGGTCAATCCACTCCCTTTCTTCCGGAAGAAAACCCGAAGAATTAGCATTGCTTTTCGGGTTGTGGATATCGATGGGTTTATGGCAAATATTATAATCACCGCAAATGATCAGTTTTTTTCTTGTCTTCTGAAGATGTTGTATGTAGTTGTAAAAAAAATCAAGCCAGACCATTTTAAAAGACTGGCGCAGATCTCCGCTTGACCCCGAAGGCATGTACACGCTCATTACAGAAAAATCTCCATAGTCCAGCCGCAGCGCCCGGCCTTCATCGTCGTACTCCTTTTTATTGCAGCCGTATTCGATGTGATCTGGTTTCATTTTCGAAAAAATGGCGACTCCGCTATAGCCTTTTTTTTGCGCCGGGTACCAGTATAAATGGTACCCAAGCGCTTGAATCGGCAGTGGATCAATTTGTTCAGGAAGCGCTTTTATTTCCTGTAAGCAGATCACATCCGGATTTGTCGCTTTGAGCCATTCTATCCAGCCTTTACTAATTGCCGAACGGATGCCATTGACATTATAGGAAATTATTTTGGCCACGATCCACTTCTAAAATACTTAAAAATTGAATTCTGGTAACAAGCACCTTAACAAATAGGCTGCTTTTTGTGTAAATTAGCAGCGCTTTGGAACACGGTCATACCCATACACATGATAATTCACATACGCGAAATGATTCGCATGCCCATGGACATTCTCATCATCACAGCCCTGAGCTCACAAGTGTTTCCAGGTCATTCTGGATAGGAATTCTGCTTAACTCCATTTTCGTTGTGCTGGAATTTGTTACGGGGATACTTACCAATTCCCTTGCCCTGCTTTCTGATGCAGGACATAATCTAAGTGATGTAGCCGGTTTGGGTTTGTCTTTATTCGCCTTTAAAATTTCAAAATCACGGGCAACGGATAAATTTACGTATGGATACAATAAAAGTACGATTCTAGCTTCCCTGATCAATGCAGTCGTTCTTTTGATTGTTGTTGGAAGCATCGGATGGGAAGCTGTTCACCGGTTTCTGCAACCTCAGGAAACAAAGGGCAATGCAATGGCAATAGTCGCGGGGATAGGCATCATCATCAATTCTGTTTCCGCCATGCTGTTTTTCAGAGACAAGGAAAAAGACCTGAACATTAAGTCTGCCTATCTTCATTTAGCAATAGATGCTCTTGTATCTGTAACGGTTGTAATTGCTGGTCTTTTGATCTCCTATACCGGTATAAAATGGATAGATCCTCTGATCAGTTTGTTCATAATGGTGGTGGTGGTTTATAGTACCTGGGGCTTGTTGAAAGAAAGTTTATTTCTGACCCTCGATGCAGTTCCCAAAAATGTAGATGTTGAAAAAATCAAAGAGGCTGTTTTAAAAATTGCGGAAGTTAAAGACATTCATCATTTGCATGTCTGGGCAATGAGTACGACCAAAAATTCGATGACTGCTCATTTAATTCTGGATGAATTTCTAACGGATCACCAGGTGGAGGAGGTAAAAAACAAAGTACGTCATAAATTAGGACACATGAATATTCAGCATTTGACTCTTGAAACCGAAAAGCAGGTATGTAAAGATGAAAATTGCCAGACCTGATGATAAACTATACGCAGGCGGATGACATTCAGCTGGTGCACAGCGGGGACAATTACTTTGAAATTCTTGAAGAAATTATCGACAACAGCAGGGAGGTAATACACCTGCAGACTTATATTTTCGGAACAGACGGGACAGGGAGAAAAATAATAAAAGCACTTGAAAGGGCCGCTGAAAGAAAGGTCTCCATTTATATACTGGCAGATGCCTTTGGTTCTCACCCATTTTCAGCTTCTGTCAAAAAGGATTTTGAAAAGGCGGGAATTCATTTCAGACTTTTTTCTCCCTTATTTTCTTCGGAAAGTATCTTTTTTGGCCGCCGCTTGCATCATAAAATTATTGTGACAGACAAAAAAACTGCCTTAATTGGCGGGATCAACATTGCCGACAAATACCACGGCGGAAAGGGTCAGTTAGCCTGGCTTGATTACGCCATAAAAATACAAGGGAGTTGCTGCGAATCCTTACATAAATTATGCATTCAGTTTTATGAAAAAAGAAAACCGGTACAGCCCGAAGATGAAAAATTCGCAGGGCTCTCCTTGCCTGGTGAACAGAAAAAGCTCATCCGTTTCCGAAGAAACGACTGGCTGAGAGGCAGAAATGAAATTCACAAAAGTTATGCCGAGGCGCTAATTAACGCCAATCGATCGATTGTCATTGTCGCCAGTTATTTTTTGCCGGGCCGTAATTTCAGGAAACTACTTGTTGAATCTGCCGAAAGAGGAATCGATATTAAAATAATTATTGCAGGAAAATCGGATATGGGTATTGTTCGCCTGGCCGAAAATTATCTTTTCAGTTTTTACCTGCTGCATAAAATAAAACTTTTTAAGTGGAAAAACTCTGTCATGCATGGTAAAGCTATGCTGGTTGATCGTAATTGGGCTACCATTGGATCCTATAACCTGAATTTCCTCAGTCATTACATCAGCATAGAATTAAATGCGGATGTCCAGGATCCTGATTTCATTAGTGAATTTTCCGGTCATTTGGACCAGATAATGAGGAATGACTGCGAAACAGTTGTGAGTGATTTAGAAAACAAAAAGAGATTTGGAAAACTAAAAATGCTCCTTGCCTACAATGCGTTAAAACTTATCCGAGGTTTAATGATGCTGAGCAGGAAATACAGAAAAAACACATCTAATTGACACCCTACAGGTATTAATTAATAATTGGCTCGTACAATTTTTCTATTTCATTCTTGATTTCCGGAGGTAGTGTGTCATTAATGATTACTTCCAATTCAATCGGCTCAAATTTTTCCGATTTTTTTCCGATCGTGATGTACTGCTCAATGCTGGTATTGTTTTTTTCAAAGAAGTCAGCATACTTTTTCTCAATGCTTCTATATCCTTCTTCCAGGTAGTTTCCCATTTTTGCATTGTTAAATTGTGATCTGAAAGTATTAAAAAATTGCCCGTATGTCAACATTATTGAACACAAAGAGTGTTATTTAATTGTTAAATCTTAGATCTTAAAACCAAAGCTTGCGTTTTAGAGCCAAAAGGGCATTTTTAAAATTACGACCCTTGATTTTAGCTAAAAAAATGAGATTTTAGCGTAAATTGTTAGTTATTTCATTCGATTTTTGGGTATCCATTTTTGATTAGTTTGTATCTTAGCGGCCAGTTTAAAAAAATCAGCGGGATAACGAGCATTGATTCTGAAATGAAAGCATACGAGAAAGCTAATAAACTTAAATACCAGACCAAAGATTCCCCTGATCATGTTCATCTGGAGATAAAAGAGAAGGCAAACCAGTATTTCAGAAATTATAATCCCAAAAGGAGAAATATTGCATTGATCCTTAAGTCCCTTTCTTTAGTGGTACTTACCGGAGCTTCCTATTTTTCATTATTAAACGCTCATTCTTTTATCCTTCTGGCTTTCAGCTACCTTGCTTTTGGATTCTTTTTCCTGATACTTGGCATTAATATTGGCCATGATGCAGCTCATAATTGCGTCACCGGATACAAAAAAATTGACAACATCATTTTTCAGTTGATTTTTGGTCTTCAGGGACTTAGCGGATATGTCTGGAGATTAAGACATAACTTTTCACATCATATCTTTCCGAATATTTACGACAACGATTCAGATCTTGAACTTTCCAAATTAATCCTCTTAAGCCCCCACGCAAAAAAAATGTATATTCATAAGTACCAGCACTTTTATGTACCCTTTATGTATATGTTGTTTTCATTGAGCTGGATCTACTACGTGGATTTTGCGATGCTGTTCAAAAAACAACATGGAAACCTGAAATTGAGCAAAATTCCCACTCTGGAACTATTTAAATTAATTATTATTAAGGCTTCCTATTTATTGGTTTTCCTGATAATTCCGGCTATGGTCACCCAATTGCCTGTACTTTCCATTGCCATGGCCTACCTGATTATGAACTTTATAGTTTCGCTTTTTCTTGCTTTCACTTTTTACATTTCCCACCATGTCCTTGAGACAAAATATGCTGAAGCCAAATTGGATAACTCACTGATCAATTCCTCCTGGATCAGGCACCAGATTGTTACTACCACTGATTTTAGCACCGAGAGTAAACTTGCCAATTATATTTTTGGCGGCTTCAACTTACATGTTGCACATCATATTTTTCCGGAAATAAGCCACATTCATTATCCTGCTTTGACCAAAATAATAAAAAAAACCCTTGAAGATCACGACCTTCATTGGTATAAATCTTTCAGTTTTTTTGAAGGTGTTGTATCACATCTTTCACTTCTTAAAAAGACCGGTAGTGGGGAATTTGAGCAGGAAGAAGAATTGATTGTTGCTTAATTTCCCTTATGCCTCCAATGAAATTTATTTTCATCGTCCAGGGCGAAGGCAGGGGACACATGACTCAAGCAATAAGTGTCTACTCTGTACTTAAAAAAGCAGGTCACCTGGTAACATGCGTAATGGTAGGCATCAATCCCCACCGGGAGATTCCTTCCTTTGTAAAAAACCAGATGGACACCGAACTGATTCCTTTTGATTGCCCTGGTTTTGTAATGGATTCCAAGGTTAAGGCCGTCAAATTAATTCCATCCGTCATTAGCAATCTGCTAAACCTTCGGCTTTTTATTAAAAGTATCCAAAACATTCACAGAAAGGTGAAGCTTCATCAACCGGATGTCATTGTAAATTTTTATACACCCCTGGCAGGCCTTTATAATTATTTTTATCGTCCTTCGGCTCCAATGGTAAGCATCGCCCATCAGTATATTTATTTACATCCTGATTACGTTTTTCCTCCCGGAAAATTTGCAGATCGGTTTGCCATTAAATTTTACACAAAACTAACCTCATTGGTTTCGAAAAAAAAACTTGCTCTATCCTTTTACCCGATCAACGATTGTTCGGAAAGGGGCATTGTCGGTTTTCCACCCCTATTGAGAAAAGAAGTTTTTGTTCAGGAAATTTCGAAAAGAGATTTTCTGCTGGTTTATCTTGTAAACAGTGGTTACAAAGAGGAGATCATCCAGTGGCATAAAAAATTTCCTGAAACTGAACTCCACTGCTTCACTGACCAGAGGTTGCCTGAAGAACTAAGTGACAAAACATTGCATTTTCACTACCTGGATGACACCAGGTTTCTGCAATTGATGGCTCAATGCCGGGGCTTAGTGTCTACTGCCGGTTTTGAATCAGTCTGTGAAGCAAAATACATGGGTAAGCCGGTGCTGATGGTTCCCGTTGAAGGCAATTATGAACAATTTTGCAATGCCGATGATGCCTGCAAAGTGGGAACCGGAATAAAAGACGAAACCTTTAACATTGAACGGTTTCTGGATTTCCTTTCTTCGTTTAATCAGCAGCCAACAGAATTCAGGCAATGGGTAAACAGTACCGAAGAAAAAATACTGGAACAATTGGTTGGAAGGTAATTCAGGGTTTTACAGATAATTTAATTTTAAATTTGATTTCGCTGCTGCTGGAATAATTACCCGGATAACTGCCAGGTCCCATACCGCCACCCAAGGGTATGCGCAATCCAAAGCCCATTCCTCCATACCCCCCCATTCCCATTCCTCCCATTCCCATTCCCATTCCACTGTAGGCACCTGGTCTTGCCCCCATTCCATTGGACGCATAGGGCATTCCATTAATATCTATTTTTACACCCATTAATTTTGCACTGTCGTTGGGGCTGAGGCTTGTTTTGTAAAAAGTACGAAAAGGGATGGAAGCTTCATAAATCATTGCACCTGTGCTATCCCAATCGATGTTCATTGCAATTCCAAAATCATTCGGTACCGGTAAGATTCCACCAACTGGCGGTTTAAATCCTTCAACATGCATGCGTTTATCGTCGTTTAAAAATTTATTTTTCAGTGAGGCGAGATCAGCCGGTTTTCTGATTATTGAACTGTCCCTATTCTCCCTGTTAACCGTTGCAGTTCTTTTATGGGGTTTGAGGGTTATGGGAAACTGCAAGCCAATCTGTTCTTTGTTTTTTCCGCTTGTATCCAGCCAGAATTGAATTCCGGAGCTTAATATCCGCATCTGTGTCAGGTTATCCCTTGTTTTAACCCTGATGTACAGGTTATCCAAATCATTCGAAAGGCTATAATACATATTGTTCCCGGAGTCAAAATTTTTCAAAGGAAGGCTCCAATCCTCCGCACTTCCATCCGCCTTCAGGGGAGGTGTCTGATACAGACTAAGATAAACAGTGCTACTGCAAGATGCCAGAATGAAGCCAATTAGAATAGGAAAATAATATTTAGACAAAGGAGAAATCATGTTGAACTTTATTATTTATTATGCCAGTATTATTATTTAACCGGGACGGCAACTGAGTTATTGTATAAATCAACAACTAAATGAGCATTGTGTTTTTCTTTGATATAAAAAACGTAAGAGACTACCTCACATGTTAATGCACCTAACAGCAAATATCTTCCTGTTGCATGAAATTCAGACCTTGCAGCCATCCGGGTCGACCGAATGCCCGTTCCGTAGGCAGCTGCCTTATAGGGTGAAAATGCTCCTACAAAAGTTAACAAGCCAGCTGTGCCGGTAACAATGCCTGCAAGGAGGAAACAATTTCTACCAATTTTCAGGTCTTCCGTTTTTTTAACAAATAATTTTATTTTTTTATCCTGTTGTTTCCATGCAATATCCAGCATATCCTGTTCCGTTATTTTTTTGTTTTGAAAATAATAATACTTTCCTGCCGGTTGTATGGTCAAATCCAATTGCTGGGGTACAAAAGCCAATGGGGAGGACGTATTTACATAATTTTCGAACGAATCTTTTGTGCCATTACTATATAAAATGTATTTCAATTCTTTTTTTTCAATGGTAAAGGTTGGGCCCGTCAGGTAATCCGTTCTTTTGTATTTTACATTATCTGGATTTACTTCCAGGATTTTTCCGACAACCCTTTCGTTATTTTTTTTAACAAGTGTATCCTGAGCTGTTAAAGCAATTTGTTGCAAACACAAAAGCAGAAAAAGTAATATCCGCATCTTACAAAGATACAATATAATGATATTTTAAGCTAAAATACTTCTGAGACATTAAACGCCGGACCGCTTGATCCCTGCGTCCCAAATCCATAATCAATAGCAAAATTGACCCCCGAATACTTATTTACTTTGAGCCTGATACCAAACCCATAACCCGGTAAAATAGTTTCAAAATGATAGCTTTGGGGATCAGAAACACTTTCACCATTGACAAAGAGAACTCCTCCCAACAACCCATTCTTCGTAATATCGAAACGATATTCCGATTCAAGGTAAACCATAGCCGGTCCTCTGAGCCTTCCCTGAATATATCCCCTTCCTGTATTGGAATAGGAATCCCACCCGGTACTTGGAAGATCAAAATAGGGGACCTTATTGCCGAATGTAAACCAGTTTAAATTCCAAAAGCAAAGCATGTCATTTGATTTTTTTGATAAGCGGATGTATTTGCGAAAATCCAGGTACACCGATTGCCAGTCATCGTTACTGCCCAGAAAAGTTAAATTACTGCGGAATATAAGATTACAATAGGTTGAATTTTCCAATGGATTATTAGAATTTCTTCGGTTGTCATATAAAATTGAAAATGCCGGTCCGGAAGAAAGAGTGCTTTTTGCATTTGCATTGTACTGGCTAAAATCTGTTCCGGTTCCGGAAGAATCAATTTTTTTTATATCGAAATGGTAATCCAGGTTGTACCCGACACCCGCATAAAAATGAGACGCAGCAATTTGCTTGTAGGCATATTCATAAAATCTGATAAACGAATAATTGACCTGGTCCCAGTTTGACAGGGAAGAATTTCCTCCCAGACCATAGGTTGTTGTCGGATAATAATAGTACCGCCAGTCTCCGATAAAATTAAGTTTGTTTGCTTTGGACCAGATGTTGGAAACAATTGGGACCTGCACCTGCCCGTAGGTGATGGAGTAATTGGGATTAAAAGAAATAGCGGACAGATTCGTATTTTCATTTTTGCCGGTTAAAAAAGTAAAATTGGATGCTTCA
>Ga0206823_1034_pt1 | contig 39950 bp, 31 predicted proteins | sample Alteio_BWOrgCont_81_FD_152868 | JGI IMG/M metagenome (GOLD analysis project Ga0206823, IMG submission 152868) | Enriched cells from forest soil in Barre Woods Harvard Forest LTER site, Petersham, Massachusetts, United States -... | ecosystem: Environmental > Terrestrial > Soil > Temperate forest >...
TTTTAGAATATACCTCATCGAAGGTAAGCTTGTTATAACGAACGGCTGTTTTATCCTTTTCCGGGTCAGCAGAGTAGATGCCATCTACCCGTGTACCTTTAATAATTATATCGGCTTCAATTTCTATCGCCCGCAGGCTGGCAGCTGTGTCGGTTGTAAAGTAAGGGTTGCCGGTTCCACCGCCAAAAATAACCACCCTGCCTTTTTCCATGTGGCGCACGGCGCGGCGGCGGATAAATGGTTCGGATATGGCTTTCATTTCAATAGCGGAGAGCAAGCGTGTTGAGATATTCAAATTCTCCAGGGCCGATTGCAGAGCCATGCCATTAATGATAGTAGCCAACATTCCCATATAGTCGCCCTGCACCCGGTCGAACCCTTGTGCACTGGCCTGTATTCCCCTGAAAATATTTCCTCCACCTATTACTATCGCGACTTCGGCGCCCATATCGACGGCGCTTTTAATTTCTTCGGCATAATGTATCAGGGCGTTTTGTTCAATGCCATATTGTTGGCTTCCCATCAGGGATTCGCCACTTAATTTCAGAAGTATTCTTTTATATTTCATTGGTGAAAGGTAAAAAAAAATCCCGCAATTGCGGGATTTAAATGTTATCCAATTACTATTCTTTTGAATCCGGTTACTTTTAATTCCTTGTCATTATCCTGAATGAATTGCAGTATTGTTTTCTTGCTGTCCTTAATATAATCCTGGTTCAACAGGGTAGATTCTTTATAGAATTTATTCAGCTTGCCAAGTGCAATTTTTTCAAGCATAGCTTCGGGTTTACCTTCTTGTCTTGCTTGTTCTTTGGCAATACTTATTTCGCGGTCAAGGGTATCCTGGGTAACGTCGCCTTTGTCAATAGCTATAGGAGCCATAGCAGCAATTTGCATGGCAATTTCTCTCCCTACTTCATTCAGGTTGTTCGCATTGGCCTTGCTGAAGGATACAATACTTGCCAGCCTGTTCCCGGGATGGTTGTATGCAAATACCTTTTCGCCATGCAGTACTTCATAAGCGGCAAGCGCCATTTTTTCGCCTGTTTTACCAATGAAGTCAGTTATCTTTTTGTCAACCGTTAAGCCATCTTCGCCATAATCGGCTGCCTTTAATTCATCTAATGTTTTATAGTCGCCGTTAAGGGCAATATTGGCTATCTTCTCAGCTACCTTTATAAATTCTTCATTGCGGGCTACAAAATCTGTCTCGCAGTTAAGCAGGGTTAGAGTTCCTTTTTTTCCATCGGCTGAAATTTTTGCCAATACGCTGCCTTCCTTAGCCTGTCTGTCACTTCTGTTGGCTGCTACTTTTTGTCCCTTTTCCCTAAGTATATCAATTGCTTTTTCAAAATCGCCATTGGCTTCTTCCAACGCTTTTTTACAATCCATCATTCCGGCGCCTGTGCGCTTGCGTAACGTGTTTACATCAGCTGCTGTGATGTTCATAGTAGTATCTTAAAAATGTTATTTACTCTTTTTATTAGCGTCTTTGCGGAGCGCCCTTTTTGTGGGACCTGCCGCCGTCTTTAGGTCCCTTTGCTTTTTCCTCTTCTTCTGCCGGTATCTCCGCTTCGGTTGCTACCGGTTCAGACGAATTCTCTTCTGTCTCTTCTTCTTTTGTTTCTTCAGCTGCAAACTCCTTTCTATCCTGTGGTTTATTAGCAACCTGGGCTTCTTTTCTTTCTTCTAATCCTTCTTTTATGGCAGAAACAAGTGCATCCACAATAATCTTTATGGAAGTGGAAGAGTCGTCGTTAGCCGGTATAGCAAATTCAACCCGGTTAGGGTCGGAATTAGTATCTACAATAGCGAAGGTTGGAATGTTCAATTTATGTGCCTCGGCAATGGCAATATGTTCTTTTGAAATATCTACTACAAAAATGGCAGCAGGTAAGCGGGTCATATTGGCAATGCTTCCTAACTGGTGCTCCAATTTTTGGCGTTGGCGCGAAAGTTGGAGTTTTTCCTTCTTCGAGAGAGTATCTAATGTACCATCTGTTGCCATTTTGTTCATGTCAGCCATTTTACGAATGGAACGGCGAATGGTAGCAAAGTTGGTTAACATGCCGCCGGTCCATCTTTCGGTCACACTTGGCATATTGGTATCTTTTAAAGCATCGCTGATGATTTTCTTGGCTTGCTTTTTGGTCGCAACAAACAGAATAGTTCTGCCTGACTTTGCAATTTGTTTCATTGCATTGGCAGATTCATCAAGCTTAACAAGGGTCTTATTTAAATCGATGATATGGATACCGTTTTTTTCTCCGAAAACATAGGGAGCTATATTCGGGTTCCATTTTCTTTTCAGGTGACCAAAGTGCGCTCCTGCTTCTAAAAGATTTTCAAACGAGGTTCTTGGCATGTATAGAAATTATGAATTATTAATTATGAATATTGGATTAAAATCTTAACGTTTGGTAAATTGGAATCTCTTACGGGCTTTCTTTTGTCCGGGCTTTTTACGTTCCACCATCCTGGGGTCACGGGTTAAAAGCTCTGCTGCACGAAGAAGAGGTTTGTTTTCTGGGTTTTCTTTTACTAATGCACGGGCAATGGCAAGACGCAATGCTTCTGCCTGTCCCTTAATTCCGCCGCCGCTAATAACAGCTTCCACATCGTGCACCTGGGCCTCCGGGGTAATTACTCCAAATGGTTGGCGAACAATGGTCCGTAATATTCCTGTAGCGAAGTATTCGTTATAATCTCTTTCGTTTACAGTAATTTTTCCTTTCCCTTTGGTAAGGTATATGCGTGCAACGCTGGTTTTCCTTCTTCCAATAGAGTGAATTATTTCGCTCATGCTTTATATTTTGAATTAAATTTTAGTTCTTTAGGTTGTTGTGCTTCGTGTGGGTGCTTAGTACCGGTGTATATAAATACATTGGTAAGTAGTTGATCACCAAGCTTATTTTTCGGGAGCATACCTTTTATAGCATGCCTTAAAATACGGGTAGGGTCTTTTTCAGCCGTCTTTTCAGGTGTTGAAAAACGTTGTCCACCTGGGAAACCCGTATAGCGGACATAGGTTTTATCTGTAAATTTTTTGCCTGTAAACTTCACATTTTCAGCATTAATAATGATTACCTGGTCGCCACAGTCAACATGTGGGGTAAAAGAAGGCTTATGTTTACCGCGGAGTATGTTTGCAACTTCCGAAGCGAGACGGCCAACAACCTGGTTATCGGCATCCACAATGAACCATTCCTTTTTTACCGTTTGTTTATTGGCAGACAGTGTTTTATAGCTCGGTGTATTCACAATAATTTAATTTATTTTATTCTTCCCCTTTTATCCTGTTTTCTTAAAAAGGGGTGCAAAGGTAAGAAAATTTTAAATCCTGAATGAGGAATAATGATTTTTTTGGTTAATTTCTAAAATCCATTGTGTGATGCCCATGCCTACCAAAAATAGATTCGGCAGGATTTTTCCCAAAATGGGTCCGTTTGGGAGTGAAAAAACGGATAGAATTCTATTGAATTGAAAAAGTTTTATGTCACGGTTTTTTACGGAATGGCAACGTGACATAAAGATAGTAGGCTCACAAAACCAATTACTTAAGGTAGCTTTTTACCGTGACGTATTTTTTTGGACATCGTGACATATCTTTTTGTGATATAAGTGTGTGGCAATTACGTAGCAAATAAATGGGGCTCTACTCTAAACAATGGTTGATGAGTGGGAGGAATTTCAATTAAATCCTTTAAAAAAGTCTTCAAGTGTGATGTTCAGGGCTTTACAAACTCTAACAAGGCTACTGAATCTCATATCCTCGCCTCTTTCCAGCCTGGAATAATAGCTCAGAGTATATTCATTATCATAGGCAAATGTTTCTTGGGAGGTATATCCTTTAGCCTGTCTTAATTCTTTAATACGTTTACCTAATTGGGTAACTTCTTTAGGTTTTGGCTTTGTTTTCTCTGATACCTTTTTCATAAAAGACAGGATTTTAAAAGGGACTGTCAATTTTATGAGTTTAGCACCGTTTATATTAGCACTATTAAATGCAGTACTTATAAGTGCTAATTGGATAATTTTCTTTATTATTGCAGCATACATGAAAGATTTAGGCCTTAAAGACATTGTAATTACAAGAATTGCGTCTCCAGTAAATGACATCTTACAGTTATTATGTTTTATAAATATTATTTCGGAATATCCAGATGGAAGATTAGCAAAAACTTTGAGTTAAATGTGTATTTTGAAAAGGCGAAGTTTACTATTGACAAATTAAAAGGTACAGCGGTAGATCAGTATGCTGGAACAACATTTAATCTAGATCCGCAGAGTTTATTAGATTGAAGCATTAGATGGCTGTTCAGGTAGCGGTAATGCTATTGTCGGGTTTGCTGCTATGTTTAATTCAAATAGTGCCGCCAGCTATAATGTCGCAGAAGGTTATGAAGCTCTTTATAATAATACAGCCGATAATAATGTAGCTATCGGCGCAAGTGCACTTTATCGTAATACTATCGGTAGTTATAATGTAGCAGTAGGTTATGATGCCCTTTATAGTAATGTAGAGGCAGGTCAGAATGTAGCAGTAGGTTATGAAGCATTATATACTCAGTCATACTCGGGATATACTGCTAATACTGCAATAGGATATGCTGCTTTATATTCAAATCAACCGACTTCAGATGGTAATAGGATGAGTAATACTGCAGTAGGGGCAGCTGCACTTGTGGGAAATACTACTGGATACGATAATACTGCAGTAGGTCTTGCTGCAATGTATGAAAATCAGACAGGGATACAAAATACTGCAATGGGAGAATATGCATTGTATTTTAGCAATGCGAGTGGTTGTGTTGCCAACGGATTTAGTGCATTGGGAAGCAATATTACCGGTAACTATAACACAGCTAATGGTTACTCAGCTCTAGGTTATACTACTTCAGGAACTTTTAATGTGGCAGATGGAGCAAATGGTCTGTTAACCAATACAACAGGAAGTAGTAATAGTGCAATTGGAATGAACGCTTTAAGAAATATAAATGGGAGCCGGAATACTGCGTGCGGAGATTCAGCAGGATATAATGATAACGGGGGATACTATAATACTTATATAGGTTACCAGGCGAATACAGGAGCATCGTCATCGCTTGCAAATGCAATTGCAATAGGTTATGGAGCAACAGTTTTATACAGTAACTCAGCTGTAGTGGGTAATAGTAACCTGACAACATTTGGTATAGGGGCAGGAGCCTATGCAGTTCCGGTACAAGTAAATTCTGCAATTTCAGGTACAGTAGTTTCAAACGGAAGCCAGATGTTACTCTTAACAGGTTCTGCTATAGGTGTATTAACTATTACAGATCCCTCATCTCCTAAAGATGGGCAACTTTGGGAAATAACAACCAACCAATCTTCTACACCTTTGGCATATACAAATCCCAGTAATTTTGTATCGGCACCGACGAGTGTAGGAGCAAATAATCCGGTTCGGTTTTTTTATTCTGCATCACTTTCCCTATGGGTTAATCAATAATCTGGTTGATGAAAACAAAAAGTCCCGTTCTGCGAAAGTGGAACGGGACTTTTTATAATAGAGCTATATAGCTTACTTAACTATACTGAATTTCCCTACATTCAATTGGGTTCCGTTATCATCTAACAACCTATAGAGATATAGGCCATTAGTATATGACTGGGTATTAATGCTAAGGAAGTTATTGCGAATAGCATAGGTTCCTATAGACTTACCCGAAATGTCATAAACTTCTACCTTGCTTGCCTGGTATTGGCCTGTAACAGCAAGGTTGATTTGGGTATTTGCCGGGTTAGGATAGAGGTTCACATTGTCTTGCTCAGCAGTAATATTATCAATACCCAATATAGTATTTGAAGTGCCATCTAAATCCATCGTGTCATAAGGTTTTGGCTTAGATTTTAAGGAGCAGGCACTATATAAAATAAAGATAGAATCGGGTGCCGTTTGGGCAGTGTAGGTAACATTAACCGTGGCCGATGTCCATGAGGTTTGTTTGGTATTAGCATACCAGCTACCCGTCCCGATTACTTTACCTGCCGTAGATAAGGAAACAAGGCAGAAGCATGAATCTGTACCATTGGGAATATAGCGGTAATAAAATGAAAATGATTTCATTTTATGAACAAAAGGATAACCTTTTCTAACTGTAAGGCCATTTCCGCTGGCACTTACATAGCCTGTAAAAAGGAGTCCATTAGTATCAGGGTATGGAAACCCATATTTTTGCATGAGAGCATATGAGCCATTATTTCCTTCTGTCATTACATTCGAAACAATCCTGGCATAGTACTTGCCCTGTTCCGGGAGAGGCTTTACACTGTCCCTAAATACAGTAATAGGAGTACCACCAAGCAAACTGAAGTTTAATACATTAAACTCCCACCACCCATTGTTTGAATTACCGGCATTAGGGTCATAGGCTGCAACGAGAGGATTTGGTGTCCATTTTTCAAAGCCGGGGTTATAAATAGTATCAGCTTGGGCGCTTGCTGTTTGCATGGCCTGCAAGGAGATTACACCGAGTAAAAGGAATAGTTTTTTCATATTGTTTAGTTTTTGAATGTTAATATTGCCCATACGCAACCAGCCTGAAAAAGGTTGGGTATAATGGGAAATAAAATTAGGTAATTTTTTGTAAAGGTTTGTTTTTTAAGGTGCAAAAGTAAAAAAATGTTTAAAATACATACAACAATGTTTTTAATCTGATAGATTCCAAACAAAGTGAAGAATCTGTCCTTCCTGTATTATCCTTTGGGGCAAAAGGAAGCATAAAATAGTTAAGTTTGTTGCCCAAACAGGAGCAGAGCCATTGATATGAATAATGAAGAGCACTTTAAAAATGTAATTTCCCACAGCAAGGAGTATGGGTTTATTTTTCCATCGAGCGAAATATATGACGGGCTTAGCGCTGTGTATGACTATGGTTCTTATGGGGTTGAGCTGAAGAATAATATCCGTTCCTATTGGTGGAAATCCATGGTGCAGCTACATGAAAACATTGTAGGCATAGACTCTGCTATTTTTATGCATCCTACTATTTGGAAGGCATCCGGCCATGTGGATGCTTTTAATGACCCCCTGATTGATAACAAAGATTCTAAAAAGCGCTACCGGGCAGATAACCTGATAGAAGATTATCTCGCCAAGCAGGCTGATAAGATTGAAAAAGAAGTAGATAAAGCCAAAAAGAGGTTTGGAGAAAAATTTGATGAGGCTTTGTACCGCTCCACTAATCCAAGGATAAAAGAAATACAAAGTGGTATTGAGACAGTCTACTCCCGCTTTAAAAAGGCGATGGAAGACAGTGATTTGACGGAATTAAGGCAGTTAATAATTGATTGTGAGATTGTTTGCCCCATTTCGGGAACAAAAAACTGGACCGATGTAAGACAGTTCAACCTGATGTTTTCCACCAGTATGGGTGCTATGGAGGAAAGCTCAAACCTGCTATATCTGCGGCCGGAAACCGCACAGGGCATTTTTGTAAACTTTTTGAATGTGCAGAAAACTACGAGGATGAAAATTCCTTTTGGAATTGCACAAACGGGAAAGGCTTTCCGGAACGAGATAGTGGCCCGCCAGTTTATTTTCCGTATGCGGGAATTCGAACAAATGGAGATGCAGTTTTTTGTACAGCCCGGTGCCGAACTGGAGTGGTATGAATACTGGAAAAACAAGCGCCTTGCATGGCACCACAGCCTGGGATTCCCTGCTGCAAAATACAGGTTTAAGGACCATACCAAGTTGGCACATTATGCCAATGCTGCCAGCGATATTGAATTTGAGTTTCCTTTTGGATTTAAGGAACTGGAAGGCATACACTCCCGCACCGATTTTGACCTTAAAAGCCATGAAAAATATTCCGGTAAAAAGCTGCAATATTTCGACCCGGAATTAAATAGCAGCTATGTTCCTTATGTGGTAGAAACTTCCATTGGGCTCGACCGCACTGTATTGGCCATACTCTCACAGTCGCTTGTAACCGAAAAACTGGAAGACGGAACCGAAAGAGCTGTAATGAATATACCCCATTTCCTGGCTCCTGTAAAAGTGGGTGTACTTCCTTTAGTTAAGAAAGACGGGCTACCCGAAAAGGCAATGGAAATATTCAACAGCCTGAAATGGCATACGTATTGCCAATATGATGAAAAAGACTCTATCGGCAAGCGCTACCGCAGGCAGGATGCTATCGGAACACCCTATTGTATCACCATTGACCACCAAACATTAGAAGATAATACCGTTACCATTCGCGATAGGGATACGATGAAGCAAGAGCGTGTAAATGTAGCTGAAATGGAAAATATCGTGATGAAAAAAGTGGATGTAACGGAAGCACTGAAGAGACTCTAAAACTCCAGCTCCAGCATACAAGGACAGTGGTCTGAGTGCCTGGCTTCAGGTAATATATAAGCCATTTTCATAGCCTTTTCCATAGGAGCGCTAACCAGGTTGTAATCAATTCTCCACCCTAAGTTCTTAGCTCTTGCATTCGACCTGAAACTCCACCAGGTATAGTTATGGGGCAGCTTATTGAAATAGCGGAATGAATCAATAAACCCTGAACTCATAAAACTGTCTATCCACTCCCTTTCTTCAGGCAAAAAACCGGATGAGTTTGCATTGCTTATAGGATTGTGAATATCTATCGCACGATGGCATATATTGTAATCTCCTGAAATAATAATGTTAGGGCGGTTCTTTTTTAATTGGTCAATATAGGCCTGGAATTGTGCCAGCCACTTCATTTTGAAAGCCTGCCTCTCATCACCGGATGTACCGGATGGCATGTATACACTTATTACAGAAACATCTCCAAAATCGGCTCTTAACACCCTCCCTTCTTCATCATTAAATCCGCAGCCATATTCTACATGGTCGGGCTTTTGTTTGGTGAATATGGCTACCCCGCTATATCCTTTCTTTTCTGCCGGGTACCAGTAATTGTGATACCCTGCATCAGTAAAATCCTGCAAGTTTAGCTGGTCTGTTTGGGCTTTGATTTCCTGCACACATACAATGTCAGGATTTATGTTTTTTATCCACTCAAGCCAGCCCTTGGACATAGCAGAACGGATGCCATTCAGGTTATATGTAATAAGTCTTTTCATATCGTCAATCCAACAAATGTATAGTTTTTGCGTTAATTCACGATATTCGTAGTTTTCACGGGTGAGGAGATTCCTTTTTCTATTGTTCCTGTTCTGTTTTTTTCTGCCTGGTTGCGGAGATGCCCAGTCATTGTCGAACCAGCGCAGAAAGGCTGTTGCTGTTTCTGCTCAAACAGACACTATAAGGCTCGATACATTAAGTATAGTACCCGGTTCGCTGCATCTTTTACTACACAATGAAGTGGTAGATTCTAATGGCTACACCACCATACCCGAAGCCGGTGAAATTGTATTGAACACAGATAAGTTAAAAGGTATGGGAGTTCCAATAGATACTTTCGTTTGCACGTACCGGGTGTTTCCATACTTATTATCCAAGACTTGGCAACATAAAGACAATTCTATTGTCCACCCAATTCTGTATAATAATCAATCGGGATATATTTACCAGGTAGGAGCTAATAGCGGCATCAATGACCCTTTTGATTTGGGTACGTTAAGTAAAAGCGGTAGTATATCGAGAGGAATTTCATTTGGGAATAACCAAAACCTGAATGTAAACTCTAGCCTTAACTTACAATTGGCAGGTAAGCTAAGTAATAATGTGAACGTGCTGGTAGCTGCAACAGATGATAATCTCCCCATTCAACCGGAAGGGAATACTACACAATTACAGGATTTTGATAAGGTTTTTATAAAGTTATATGACCAGCATACCAGTTTAATTGCGGGCGATTTCGAGATAGGAAACCCCAACGGATACTTTATGGGGTTTAATGAAAAAGCTGAAGGAGGATTATTCACTACACGGTTTTTTACAAGGCCGAATAAAGACACTACTAAAGCCTGTGTAATGAGAATTACACTTGCGGCTGGTATTGCAAAAGGGAATTATGCCGAAAACAATGTTGCAGCCATTGATGGAAATTTGGGCCCTTACAGGCTGACAGGAGCAAATGGGGAAACTTTTATTGTCATTCTTTCAGGAACTGAAAAAGTATATTTAGACGGACAGTTGCTGCAACGCGGGCAGAATAATGATTATACGATTGACTATAATGCAGCCCAACTTACGTTTACTCCTAAACATCTTATTACTGCCTCATCGCAGATCATTGTAGATTTTCAATATAGCGACCTGACCTACGAGCGTTCAATTATTCATACAGCTATGGATTATCACGAGGATAAGCTCACATTAGGATTTAATATGTATTCGGAACAGGATGCCAAGAACCAGCAGCTTACCCAATCACTGAACCCGGAACAGGAACAGTTTTTAGCATCATTGGGAAACAACATCCAGAATGCATTGGTGCCGGGTGCTGTAAATTCCGCTTACAATAGTACACAGGTATTTTATAGGGAGGTAGATACTACGGTGGGTGTAATTACAGATTCGGTATTTGTTTACTGCCCTGATTCAATTATAAACATTCCCAAATCTTCGCCTAATCATTTTAGTGTGAGTTTTTCACAGGTTCCGCAAGGGCAGGGCGATTATGCACAAATACAATCGGCTGCAAACGGGAATGTTTACCAGTGGAAAGCACCTGTTAATGGTGTTCGCCAGGGAAATTATATTGCACAAGTGCTGCTTATAACACCCAAGAAAAAACAAATGATAACAGCGGGGGGGAATTACCAATTTTCAAAAAACACCAGTATCAACCTGGAGGGAGCGCTTACCAATAGTGATGTAAACACGTTCTCCACATTTGATAAAAGCCAGGATGTAGGTTATGCGGGCAGGGTGTTGTTTCACAATATTACTTTTATGGCAGACAGTACTAAAGAAAATAAAGGCAATGTGTGGCGGTTGCAAACGAATTTAAGCTATGAAGCCGTACAAAAAGATTTTTCACCTATTGAAAGATACCGCTCTGTTGATTTTGCGCGGAGCTGGAACCTTACGAGCGACAGCATTGTGGACAACCAAAACCTGGCGGATGGTAATTTTCTTTTCGGTAATAAAAAAGACCAAATAAGTTACGACTTCCAGGCATTTTTAGAAGGAGGTGCATACAATGCTACCAAACATACTGCTGCCCTGAAACTGGATGAAGCCGGTTTTATGACAAGCTTTAACGGCTCTTTGCTTCAAAGCAAATCAACAGAAAGTACCAGTAATTATTATAAAGAATCCGCTACCATTTCGCACAAGGTACTTTTTTGGGTAGCCGGGGTAGGTGAATCGACAGAGAAAGATATTTTCCGTTCGCGCCTAACCGACAGTATTGTTGGCACATCTTCTTCGTTATTTGAGCAGGCAAGCAATTATCAATTTTACCAGTGGGATGCATTTTTCAAAACTCCCGATACGGCAAAAAGAAATTATGGCATAGATTATTCCGAACGTACAGACTATGGAGCAGACCTTCAACACAATGAAATGGTAAAGTCTCTTTTCACAAGGAATTTATCGGCCAGTGCATCTTTTCTTAAAAATCCCAAGAGCCGTTTTAAAGCCAATGTAACTTATCACATTATGCAGGTTTTGGCAGATTCGGCCATTGCAGAAGGGCAAACCCCTGTAAATGCTTTAGTTGGCCAGGCAGAATATGATGCAAACATTTTAAAGGGAGTAATCAATACCAGCACATTTTACCAGGCAGGCTCGGGCTTGCAGCCCAAGGAAGAATATACCTACCTGCAGGTTGCACAAGGTACAGGTGTATATGCCTGGACAGATTTTAACCACGATGGCATTAAAGAATTAAACGAATTCTATGTAGCCCCTTTTCCCGATGAAGCCGATTACATAAGGGTATATACACCCACCACCAATTATGAGAAAGTGTATACAAGCGGTTTTACGGAGACGTTTAGTTTGCGCCCTGCTGCGGCTTGGTCCTCCAAAAAAGGGTTAAAGAAATTTTTTGCACTTTTTTCAGAACAATTGGCTCTTCATACCGACCGGAAAACAACCTCTACTAACCCTTTGAATGCTTACAATCCTTTCATACAAAATACGAGTGATAGTACTGTAATCGGATTAAACTCCTCGCTACGAAATACAGTCTATTTTAATCAACTAAATCCTCATTTCGGGATGGACTACACCTATAGTGATACCCGCAATAAAACTGTCCTGGAAGAAGATGGAGGGCAGTCAAGAGTAGCTACCTACCAAGATTTACATGCCCGTGTAGGCTTAACTACTAAATGGATTCTGGAAGGAGATGGTAAAGCAGGTGCGGATATAAGCAACTCGGCTTACTTTCCTTCCAATAACTTTGATATTAATTATTACCAGGTGGAGCCCAAATTAAATTTTCAGCCCACTACCAGCTTCCGTATAACTGCATCATTCACTTATTCGGACAAAGTAAATGCCCTGTCAGATGGAGGAGGATCCTCCACACAGGAAAATAGCGGACTGGAAATAAAGTATAATGTGGTTACCAAAGGAAGTTTTACCGCCAATTTCAATTATGTGAAAATAGCCTTTAACGAGGATCCTTCCAGTCCACTCGGGCTTGAAATACTTCAAGGATTGAATGCAGGAAATAATTATACATGGGGAATTAGTTATTTGCGTAACCTTTCGGGAAATATTCAGTTAAATCTATCGTATACAGGCCGCGCCGAACCCGGCTCCTCAATTGTAAATACCGGCAATGCTTCTATCCGGGCATTTTTCTAATTAGGGAGTCTATTTAAAAAGTAGTAGTTTTGGATTTTATAAAATAGAATAATAAATGTTAGCCAGGGACCTCATAAGCATAGATATTCCCCCACTCACTATTCACGACGAAGGTAAAAAGGCACTTGAATGGATGGATGAATTCAAGGTTTCGCACTTGCCTATAATTGACAGAACCACTTATGTCGGCATTGTTTCAGATACTGAAATAATAGATTTTGTTACTCCCGATGAACAGGTGGGCAAACTTAGAAAAGCCTTGGCGAAACCTTTCGTTTTTGAATACCAGCATGCCTATGAAGCGCTGAAGGTTTATGATACACTCAAGATTACATTAATACCTGTGCTGGATGAACGGGAAAGATATATGGGTGTAATTACGCAACAAAAACTGCTTTCTTATTTTTCTGAAATAGTAGATGCCAGGGACCCCGGTAGCCTTATTGTTCTTGAATTGCATCAAATGGACTACTCGCTTTCCCAAATAGCACAAATAGCAGAGAGCAACGGAGCAAGAATACTAAGCCTTTTTTTGACCCCTCACAGAGATTCTACCGAACTGGATGTCACTTTTAAAATAAATATGGAAGATCCCTCTCCCGTATTACAAACACTTGAACGCTATGGCTACAAGGTACAGGCATCATTTTCACAGGGCAATGCAGGCAAAAGTTTGAAGGACCGTTACGATTCGCTGATGCACTATTTAAATATCTGAAAAAATCCGGTAATGAAATTTTACCACCGCGTCAATTTTATCCTGTTTCTCGCGGTAGTAACGTGTACGTCCATGCGAGCTCAAAATACTCCCGATTCCCTGCGTGGAAAAAAAATCGTTATAACTTCTATTACAGTTGAGGGTAATTCCATAACTAAAACCGCTATTATTCTTCGGGAGCTTACTTTTAAAAAAGATGATACTCTTCTTTTGTCAAATTGGAGTGAAGATGCCCAGCGTTCCCGAAACAATATAATGAATGCAGGGCTTTTTAATTTTGCCAATATTGACACGATAAACAATGCAACCGGTGGAACGAAAGTTATTATAAGTGTAGTGGAACAATGGTATATATTCCCTATTCCGCTTTTTCAAATTGAAGAAAGAAATTTTAATGTTTGGTGGAGCCAGGACCACCGTAGCCTAAGTAAGGTTGACTATGGTTTTTTCTTAAACGATAATAATACGACAGGAAACAGAGAAATCCTCAGAATAAAACTGCAACTTGGCTATACTCAGCAGTGGGGTATATCATACATTATACCTTACATAACTAAAAAACAGGATTTTGGATTGCAATTTAATTTTACTTCTTCCGAAAATAAAGAAATAGCCTATACTTCTGTAGGCAATATTTTAACTTTTTTAAGTACCCCTAATTCTGCTCTCCAACAGCAATATACTTCAACCGTTGATCTTACGTATCGCCAGGGATTATATAATATGCATTACTTTGAACTGAATTTTTCAGCGTGCTATCTAAACGATACCATTTTAAAGTTAACCAACGATTACCTGCCTTATAACCTTACCCATGCTGCATTTTTTGGTGCAAAATATTATTTCCGCCGTGACCTCCGTGATTATGGACCCTATCCGTTAAAGGGGTATTATTTCGATTTTAGCCTGAATGATTTTGGACTAGGCATTGCTATTCCCAAAGAGCAAGCATTCAATATGACCTACGTCCAGTCCTCCATACACAAGTATTGGGAGGTAACCGACAAGCTATTTTATGCTTCTTCGGCAGAAGGGAAGTTTTCCGGAAGTGCCAGCCAGCCCTATTATTTACAAAGGGGATTGGGCTATGGAAATGAATTTGTGCGGGGGTATGAAGACTATGTGATAGATGGTAACAATTATGCACTGATAAAAAATGAAATAAAATACCAGCTAATTAATATACCCTATATAGAATTACCTGTTCAGCAGGTACCCTTTTTCCGGAGAAGTCAATTTAAAAAGGCCAATTTTGCTTTATACATTACAGCATATACCGATTGGGGGTATGTAAGTGCTGGAGACCCTAATGTCGAAAATAATTTTTTGACAGATACCCCTCTTTGGGGCTATGGGTTTGGAGTCGATATAGTTGCCTACTATAGTATTGTAATGCGATTTGAATATTCATTTAACCAGCTTGGCCAAAACGGATTCTTTCTCCACTTTTTGGCAGGAATGTAAAACCGGAATATCTTGCCTGTTTTACTACTTTTGCATTCCTTATGTTGATGTATGAGTAAGTTAAAAAGGGATATATTAGAAATAAAATACACCTCAGACGATAAGCATTTGAATGAAGCAGAAGTTGCGGATAATCCATTTTCCCAATTTGAAAAATGGTTTTCCGAGGCCATCAAACACCAGCCAAAAGATGCAAATGCTTTTGTGCTGTCTACGGCTTCTAAAAATGCCAGGCCGTCTGCAAGAATAGTGTTATTGAAAGGATTGGAAAAAGAGGGCTTTGTATTTTTTACCAATTACGATAGCCGCAAGGGAAAAGAGTTGGAGGAAAATGCGTTTGCAGCCATGACTTTTTTTTGGGTGACTCTTGAAAAACAGGTAAGAGTAGAAGGACAAGTAAAAAAAATTAGTGAGGCAGATTCGGATGAATACTTTAAAACAAGGCCCGCGGGAAGCAAAGCAGGAGCCTGGGTATCGCCCCAAAGCCTGGCTATTTCAGGCAGGGAAGGGTTGGAGCAGGAGCATTCGGATTTCCTTAAAAAGCATGAAGGGAAAGAAATCCCCCGTCCTCCTTTTTGGGGTGGATATTGCATTGTTCCTCACAGAATAGAATTTTGGCAGGGAAGATTAAGCCGCTTACACGACAGGATTCTCTATACAAATGAGAATGGGAATTGGAAAATAGAAAGATTAGCACCGTAACAATTAAAAACTATATTTATGTGGCAGGAATCAAATAACAAATTGTATAAAAAATTTTTATTTAAAAATTTTGTGGAAGCCTTTGCATTTATGACTCATGTAGCATTAATTGCAGAAAAAATGGACCATCACCCCGAGTGGAAAAATACCTACAATACGCTTGAAATATGGTTAAATACACATAGTGCAGGAGATATTGTAACAGAAAAGGACCATAAACTGGCGGCTGCTATTGACAAAATAAATCAGGCATAAGTTTGTATGAATGTACATAGTTCTTTTGGAGAAATAAGAAAAGAAATTAGTGCAGGGAGATTAGATTGCCATGCTCTCGTTTCATCCTATTTAAAGCGTATTGAAGAAAACAGGCACTTAAATGCATTCCTGGAAGTATTTGCTGCTGAAGCTTTGCAGCGTGCTGAAGAAATAGATGGAAAAATAAAAAAGGGAAAAGGTGGCAGGCTTGCCGGGATGGTAATAGCCATAAAGGATAATATTTGCTATAAAGGACATCATGTTTCAGCTTCTTCCAAAATATTGGAAGGGTTTGTATCACTCTATCACTCTACTGTGGTGGAAAGATTGTTGGCGGAGGATGCCATAATTATCGGACGTTGTAATTGCGATGAATTTGCAATGGGTAGCTCCAACGAAAAATCGGCTTATGGAAAAGTGCTAAATCCTCACGATAATAGTAGGGTTCCGGGGGGGTCGTCGGGAGGTTCTGCCACGGCAGTGGCAGCAGGCCTCTGTACGGCAGCTTTGGGAAGCGATACAGGAGGTTCTATACGCCAGCCTGCATCCTTTTGTGGGGTAATTGGCATGAAACCAAGCTATGGCAGGATATCCCGTTACGGGTTGTTGGCATATGCTTCCACATTTGACCAGATAGGTCCGCTTACCAATACTATTGATGATGCTGCTTTGTTGCTGGAAATAATGTCTGGTAAAGATGAGTATGACAGCACTCTTCTTCAAAAAGAATCGCCCAATTATGTGGAAGAATATAGAAAGGTTGATACAAGTAAACTCCGTATTGCTTATATTAAAGAGTGCATCGAACACGATGGCCTTGACCCGGAAATAAAGGCACATTTAGAGAAAACCATCACCACACTTAAATCACAGGGGCATGCGGTAGAACCTGTTTCCTTCCCTTTTATTGATTTTGCTGTGCCGACTTATTATGTGTTAACGACTGCCGAAGCTTCTTCCAATCTTTCACGGTATAGTGGAATTAACTATGGTTACAGAAGTTTGGAAGCTAAGGACCCTGATTCGGTTTATAAAAAATCCCGCTCTGCCGGATTTGGCAAAGAAGTGAAAAGGCGTATTATGCTTGGCACATTTGTATTAAGCACCGGATATTATGACGCTTATTATGCCCGGGGGCAGAAAGTGCGGAGAATATTTGTTGAAAAAACCAATGAAATATTCAAGAATTACGACCTGGTACTATTGCCCACTACACCGGGTACTGCTTTCCCCTTTGGGCAGAATGATTTGGACCCTATTAAAATGTATTTGGAAGATATTTTTACGGTACAGGCCCCTATTACAGGGCTGCCTGCTATATCATTACCGCTGGGCAAACACTCCAATGGCTTGCCTTTTGGGGTACAGCTTATGGCACGCAAGTACGATGAAATGACTTTGCTGGCCTTTTCGGAGAAGTTAATGAACAATGCCTCGTGAATATAATTAACTGAAATATTTTGTAATACAGGTATTTCTTTGTAAAATTGCAAATCCGGAACTTATTTATTCTGTTTTCGTATACAACCCTTATGCTCATAAAAAAAGCAAAATACCTTTTATTATTCGCCGCAATGCTGGTTGCAGTGACGAGCATAGCCATGCCGCACGATACCCTTTCGAAGAAAGATTCAGCGCGCTTTGCCGACGACCCCATTGCAGCTAACCTCGATAGTCTTTCCCATCTTAACTTTTTTGAAAAAGGATATGACTTTGTAAAATCCCCGGTATATCATTTTTCGTCCGACTCCATCCCCTGGTATAGCGATAAAGTATTCGAGGACCGTATGGAAAAGTTAGATGAACAATCCCCATTTGACTTGGTTTATAATGATGTTGTGAAGGGATATATTGAAATGTATGCAGTGAGGAAGAGGGCGTTAACTTCCCGTATGCTGGCTCTCTCAAAACTGTATTTCCCTTTAATGGAACAAACATTGGACCGCTATAAGATGCCATTAGAACTTAAATATCTTGCCGTGGTAGAATCTGCTTTGAACCCGGAGGCATGCTCCAGGGCAGGTGCACGTGGCTTATGGCAATTCATGTATACTACGGGAAAACTATATAATTTGCAAGTAACATCGTACATAGATGAGCGGAATGATGTGGTAAAATCAACTATTGCAGCATGCCAGTACCTAAACTATTTGCATGGTATGTTTAATGATTGGCAACTGGCGCTTGCAGCATATAATTGCGGGCCTGTGGAGGTAAGCAAAGCTATTCGCCGTTCAGGGGGCAAGATGAATTTTTGGCAAATCCGTCCTTATTTGCCGAAGGAAACCCAGGGCTATGTTCCCGCATTTATTGCAGTAAACTATGTAATGAATTATGCTACTTCGCACAATATATATCCCGGCATTCCCAATGCTACTTTCTTTGACCTTGATACGGTTTGCGTACATTCTGAATTATCATTTACACAAATATCCAAGTACCTGAATATACCGTATAACCAAATTACTTATTTGAATCCTGAATATAAACTCGGTGTAATACCCTATTCAAACGATGGCTGCTATACAGTATGCCTTCCTGTTTCAAAAGTGGGCCTTTTTGTAACGAACGAAAAAGCTATTTATGATCTTGCTAAAAGAGATACTCTCACCAGCCAACAAATGCTGGCAATGCAACAAAATATGCCGGAGGTGGAATATCACAGGGTGCGCAGGGGAGAGCATCTGAGCACCGTAGCGAACCGCTACCACTGCACCGTGCGCGAACTAAAGGAATGGAATGGATTGGCAAGTGCCGATATCCATCCCGGGCAGCATTTGATGGTGTATGTAGGCAGAAAATATAAAGGCAGTACAGTTGCAACTAAGAAAGGTAAGTCGGCTTCAAAAGATTACTATATCGTGCAGAAAGGAGATACCTTGTGGCATATTTCGCAAAGTACCGGAGTGTCGGTAGCCACTATTAAGAAGCTCAATAATCTGGGTACAACTGCAAAGCTTTCTCCCGGCACCAAGATAAAGCTGGCTTCTAACTAATTCCCCTAGAGATAAATCATAAAGCAAACTTTGCGTAAGTTTGTAATACACAGTAGAAACCATGGGGAAGGTTTACTTTTTTCTTATTCTCGGTATATCGTTAGGTAGTTATTCCTCATTTTCACAGGGAAGCAAATCGGCTGTTAAATGGAAAGCAAACCCGTTTGACCAGCATGTATTTATTGAGAATAAAGGACAGTTTTCTAAGCAGGAACAAAAAGAAGCTGGGGGTAAAATTGCCTATTTCACCCGGAAGGGGGCCGTAAACATTTACTTCACAAATAATTCAATTACCTATCGCTTTGATAGTATTTACAGGGATAAAAGCACAAAAGATAAGGAAGATGATGGCGATGAAAAAGAGGCCGGCTTAAAAATAAAGCATGAGTTTATACAAATGCAGTGGGAAGGAGCAAATGCTAATCCTTTTATTGAAGTACAGGAGCCTGCTACCAACTATTTTACGTATAGCAACCCAAATGACAAGACAGGGAAATCGGGTATTAAAGCTAATGCCTGGAAAAAGTTGATTTATCATAATCTTTACAATGGAATAGACGTGGAGTTTTTTTATCCGGATAAGGGTGGAATAGAGTATACCATTATTGCTAAGCCCGGCGCTGATATCAGTAAATTTGAAATGCATTATTCCGGTAATACCCAGATCAAGCTAACCAGTCAAAATATTACAATAACTGCTCCATTTACCAAGTTGATAGATCATGCGCCCGGTGCATTTACAGACAACGATGGGAAGAAAGAATCGCTATCGGTTGCGTTTAAAACGTTGGGCAATACTATTTCATTTGATGTGGGCTCCTATGATAGAAGCAAAATACTAACTATTGACCCCTGGATTTCAGCTCCCGATTTTGTAAAAGGCAATAAAGCATACGACCTGAATATTGATTCCCATGGAAATATTTATGTGTATGGAAGTAGGTTTCCCTATATGCTTGATAAGTTTGACAGCTCAGGTGCTTTGCTGTGGTCATATACTACCAGCTTTGTTTACATATTTCTGGACACCACAAATTTTAGTTTTTATGGAGGCATGTGTGTGGATGGACATTCAGGCTCTACTTTTATTGGTGAGGGATGCGACCCACAATATGGCGCCGAAGTGTTAAAGATTAATACAAATGGTATACAGGTTGCTACTAACAGTGGAAATCACAACTTCACGGAAATATGGAAAATGGCATACAATAATTGCGAACAAGAAGGTATGATGATAGGTGGAGGGATTACCGGGTTTTCATACCAGATTGCTATGCTTGATACAACGCTAGCAACACTTGTTCCCAAACAAGTACTAAATACATTTCATATCGATTTTTCGATGCTTGCCCTTGATAATTATGGGAACTGCTATGCCTTTGATGATACAAATGGTATTATTAAGGCTCCGCTTCCTTCTTTTGCGCCTGTTTTATTTAATGTGCCCAGCGGGTATTCCTTTTATGAGCTTTCGCAGCCGACCTATATCCCCGGATACCTTGGTTCAACAGGTGGCAATGGATATAACGGCCTTGCAGCGAGTTTAAACTTCTTATATAGTTTTGATGGTTCCGTGCTTAATAAGTGGAACTTTACTACAGGTGCCAACCTGGGCAGTATTAAAATCTATAAAACACCTGCAATTGCAGGAGGGCTTACCGTTGGTACCTGTGATGATATTTTTCTTGGGGTTCTCGACTCGGCTTACCGGTATGATGTAAACCTCCACAAAACAAATTCCTATTTGCTGCCCGATTCTGTATATGATATGAAATTAGGAGCTTCCAATAATATGTTATACGCATGTGGCAAGGGTTTTCTATGTGCAGTCAGCACACCACCACCGGTTACCATTACATACACTGTTCCTTCCTCCTGTATACGATGTAATGGCAGGGCAACAGCCAACGTTAATTGCGGAGTAGCACCATACACTTTTTTATGGAACAATGGCGATACTAACCAGACAGATACCGGCCTATGCGCAGGTGTTTATAGTGTTAAAGTAACGGATGGAGCCTGTCCCCCGCTCAACTACACTGCTAGAACAATAATTAATAGCAAGCTGGGATATACGGCTTCGGTAAAAGATACGAACCCCGGCTGTATTTTGCGCAAGGGCAATGTTACTGCTTACCCGGTTGGCGGAGTTTCTCCTTATACTTATAACTGGAGTAATGGCTCAACTAACCAAAAAGATACCGGGCTTGCTGCAGGCAGCTATACATGTACAATAACTGATGATGCAGGGTGTAAGGCCTTTGTTGTAGCTACACTTGTAAACCCTTCTCCTCCAGTTATCAGTATTGTTCCGCGTGAGGATAGTATGTGCATAGGAGGTAATCTAGCATTGAAGGCATCCGGTGGAAGTACTTACAGCTGGTCACCGAATACAGGATTAAGTTGTTACAATTGTCCTTCACCTATCGCCAATCCTTCGGTAACTACAACTTACACAGTTATAGGAACCGATACCAATGGATGCACAGGGAGCGAGATTACTACCATAAAAGTTCTTACTACGCCCAAGCCGGTAATTAGTGGTAAAGATTCTGTTTGTACAGGATATGCAGATACTTTAATAGTAACAGGCGGCACGAGATATTTGTGGTCCAACTCCGGGACTACGTCCACTATCACCGTGGTGCCACAGGCAACAGAAACCATATCTGTAAATGTGAGTAACGGCCTCTGTTCACATGATACTTCTTTTGTAATCCATACTATTGTTCCGAACGTGAAGGTGGCTATTACAAAAGATTCTGTATGCCCGGGAGATGCAGATACTTTAACAGCCAGTGGGGGGCTTAGTTACAGGTGGAACAACCAAAGTACTTCCAATAGCATAATTGTAAATCCGGTTGCTCCAACCACATATACGCTTTATGCAGAAACAAAAAATTGTCCGGATTCTATAACAGTTACTATTGGAACTATTAAGGAAATAAATCTTTCATTGCATGGGAAAGATTCCATCTGCCCGGGAGACAGTACTACACTAAATGCAATTGCAACAGGCGCACCTGCTAGGGCCTATATATGGAATACGGGAGCCACCACTTCTTCTATTTCAGTCAGTCCGGCTGTGACTACTACTTATACTTCAACCGTTGTCGGGAAATGTAATAGTGCTCCCAAAACGATTACGGTTACAGTAGTTCCCCTTCCTAAACCAATAATTACCGGAGACACGCAAAGGTGCCTCAACTCCCAGGACACTCTTGTAATAAGTGGCGGATCTACTTACATATGGACCGGGGGACAAAAAGGCTCTATTTATATAACCGGAAAAATGAAAGCCGATTCAACTATCTATGTGATTGTTGAAAATAGTTTGGGCTGCGCTGTTAAAGACAGTTTTTCAATTACTGTAGAACCTTTTCCCGCAGATAGTATTATTCCTCCAAAGGTTGCCTGCGAAGGTAGTTATGTAGTTATAAAAGCAATAGGCAAGGGGGCAGGCCCGTTTTCGTATTTGTGGTCTCCCGGTGGACAGACAAGTGACAGCATAACTGTAAAAGATACTAATTCAAAATATATAATTAGCATTTCCAATGGATGCGTTATATCTAAATCAATTCCGGTAATGCCCGATAATCCCTTATTGGTAGCTTGTTGCAATACGGTAATTTATGCTGGGGACGATACCATAATTGTAGCACATGGAACAGGTATATTAAAATATAAGTGGAAAGATTCAAGTGCTGTGATTTGCCTTAATCTGCCATGTGATTCTATAAAAGTTAATCCCAAAGTAACTACAACTTATACAGTTATAGGAACCGATACATTGGGATGCGAAATAGAACAGATAGTGACTATAATAGTTGAAGAGCCTTGTAATAACTTGCTTGTCCCAAATGTATTTACACCCGACTATGCCGGCCCTTATGGAACAGATAATTTATTTTACATCAAAACGGAGGATATAACTACATGGTCCCTTGTAATCTACGACCGATGGGGGAAAGAAATGTATAAATCAACCAATCCTGCACAATATTGGGATGGCATTACGGAGAGTGGAGGCAAAGCTCCTGATGGAGTTTACTATTACATAATCAACACTACCTGCCAGGGAAATAATTATAAGCGGGATGGGTTTGTGCAACTAATAAGATAAGGAAGCTTTTTATTCTTCCAGTTCTTTAATAGCAATCCATGCCATTAAACCTATGGATGTTTCCAGTGCTTTTTCATCTACATTGAATGTAGGGGTATGCAGTCCGTCGGTGGTTCCTTTTAAAATATTACCTGTACCCAACCTATAAAAGCAACAGGGTTTTAAGCGGGAATAATAAGCAAAATCTTCCGATGTCATTCGCGGTTCAAGGGTGACAACATTTTGCTTGCCCATATATTCCTCGGCAGAGGTCCTTGCTCTTTTAGTTAGTTCTTCATCATTTAGCAATACGGGATAACCCTTCTCAATTCTCAGGTCGTAATCGCCACCCCATTTTTGGGCAGTAGAAGAAATAATCTCTGTTATAGTTTTTTGTCCCTCCTTACGGATGTCTTCATCCATGGTGCGGAAAGTTCCTTCAAGTATTACTTCACCAGGGATAATATTGGTGGCCCCATTGGCATTCATTTTGCCAAATGCAAGTACAAGGGGAGAAGCAGTAGTTGAATTATCCATGAAAGTACTCTGGAGTTTCAATAATATCTCCGATGTAATTAATAACGGATTAATAGTAGATTTGGTAAGGGCAGCATGGCCGCCTTTGCCTTTTACGGTCAGGTAGATTTCATCGCAGGCTGCCATATAGTTTCCCGCTGCAAATCCAACTTTGCCTGTTTCGAGAGAGGGGAATACATGTTGTGCAAAAATAGAGGATGGAGCAGGATTTTCCATTACCCCTTCCTTAATAAGAATAGATGCACCACCCGGCAGTTTTTCTTCACCGGGTTGAAATATGAGCTTTATGGTTCCGTTCCATTCGGTAGAAAGTTCTTTCAGTATTTTCGCAGTTCCCAATAAAGAAGAGGCATGTACATCATGTCCGCAGGCATGCATTACTCCCTTGTTTTTTGATTTGTATGGGATATCATTCTTTTCTTCAATTGGGAGCGCATCTATATCAGCTCTCAGGGCAATAGTTTTACCGGGCTTATTTCCATTTATAATGCCAATAACACCGGTGTTTGCCATACGTGTGTATGGAATATCAAATTGTTCAAGAATAGTAGAAATATAGTTGGCTGTATTATTTTCCTGGTACGATAATTCCGGGCGCTCATGAATATATCGTCTGTATGTAAGTACAGTTTCAAAATTCTTTGCAGCAAGCGATTTTACTCTATCAAGAAGCATCCAGTTGAATTTTTGTCAAAAGTAAAGTATTTATCGGGAGCATATAAATAAAAAATCCCCGGCTGCAAGGCCGGAGATTTTCAACTAAAGCTGTTTTTTATTAGTATTTTCCGGCAGGCTTGGCAACCCCGATTGGGCTCCCCAATCTTGACATGGCACAACGGAATCCAATATAGTCGGTTGCCTGGTGCTGGTCTAAAAATCTTCTTGTTCCCGGGCTCATCCAAAAGGCACGGTCTCTCCATGAACCGCCCTTATAAACACGGGCTTCATCACTGATGAGAGTTGTGCTTCCGGTTTCATACATCAATTTTTTACCATGAGATTGCCTTGCGGCTTCCCCCTCATTAAAATACATGCTTGAATTAGGATCTCCATCAAGATAATCTGTTTCATCTGATTCATGGTAATTTCTTCTGAATGCAAGATTATCTTCTTTATGTTGGTTATCCACCGCCCTGTATTTAACCTGTCCGGGAATACTTACAATATCACTGTCCGCGTTATATTGAACGGAGTCCTGAATTACAATACCATCCTGGTCTTTAACCTGGGTACCATAAATGTTGCCCCTGAAAGAGCCTAAGTCATTGCCGTCATAAGGCATCATAGGCCTGTACACGTCCATAACCCATTCACTTACGTTACCTGCCATGCCATACAGGCCATAGTCATTAGGCCAATATGAAAACACAGGTGCAGTATAATCAGCAGCATCATTCAAGTCTCCGGCAACACCCATATAGTCACCGGCACCTTTTTGGAAGTTAGCAAGCTCCGAACCAATGTATTTTTCATCGGGGTTACGGGTTGCGTGACCGTTCCATGGGTATATTCTGCGTTGAGAAATAAGCTCATTGTGAGTATTTCCAATTAATCCAAATGCTGCAAATTCCCATTCTGCTTCGGTTGGGAGTCGATAATCAGGCAAGAATATACCATCTTCCATTTTTACGTTACGGCCTGCACTTTTTCCGTTGCTGATATTTGAAGGATTGTAGTCAGGCAGTGGAACTTTTACTTTTCCAGCCCATTTTCCGGTAAGGTATTCATCCGTATTAAAGTAGTCGGCATCGCTGGGTTGAGGACTCCAATCAATTACCCCTTCACGTACAAGAATATATTCATTTACCCTGTCAGTACGCCATTTGCAATAGTCAGTAGCCTGGAGCCAATTTATGCCCACAACCGGATAGTTTTGATAAGCAGGATGGCGGAAATAATATTTCACCCTATCGTCTGTATAAGCAAGTTTGCTTCTCCACACAAGGGTATCAGGCAAAGCTTTGGTATATACCTGTGGATAGTTTGGGCCAAATACCCTGGCTGTCCAGTATAAGTACTCCCTGTAATTGGTATTTGTAACCTCCGTTTCATCCATGTAAAAAGAAGATACTGTTACACGCCGCGGAACATTATTCCAGTCTCCCATTACGTCATCCTGAACCCGTCCCATGGTAAAAGTACCGCCTTCAATAAAAACAAGGCCTGGACCGGTTTCCTGCTCCTGGTAAGGATTTACTTCGAATCCTCCGTTGTGAGGATCATTATAATTCCACCCGGTAGTGGATGACCTCTCATGTCCGCAGGCTCCCAAAATAAATAGTCCTGCAATTCCCAGGATTTTTACGCTTTTATTCATGATACAATGGTTAAATATAATAAAATGGTTAGAAGGAAGGACAGTTAACAACCCTATAACTATGATGTTTTGGACGGCATTGGAACTGGAATATGAGCGACAGTTCATGAGACCCTCCTGTTGCTAATGTCAGTTTCGAAATGGTTATATCGTAGCTGTATCCAAACTTAACGGTGCCCTTGTCTAACCCAATTAATAATATAATTGCGTCATCAGTTCTGTACCAAAAGCCACCAATTACGGAGCCTTTAATAGCATAAAAGCCAAGATCAATTTGTTGAAAGCTGCCTTGTTGTTGGAAAAGTATATTTGGGGAGAGATTAAGTTCGTCCTCAGAAAAAGAAGAACCGGTATTAACAGGAATCATAGCCCCCGCGTGAACAGTGTATTTGATTGGTAAAGGACTGCTACCTTGAACCAACGATTCATCAGGTTGTGTAAGGTGATCAACGGCAAAGCCGAAAAACACATTTTTTCCATATCCTAACATGCCAACCGAGAAATCGGGAACAGCTACAGAAGTACGGGTTAATTGCTCGGCGGTCGGATAAATAAATCCATAAATAGGGTCAATTTGGTCGCCAAAACTAAGTTTGCTTTCGTTAATGCTTAGCTGGTGATAAGTTGCCTGGAAACCTGTATTGATGGTAAAGTTTCTGGTAACATTTAACTGGTAAGCATATATGGCACTCAGGTTGGTATTAGTAAGCACTCCACCTGCTTTATCTTGTTCCATAAGCAAACCAATTCCACCTGATATTGCATCTATGTATCTGTCGAAGGAAGCACTATACGTTACATAATTACCGGGAATAGCCGGCCATTGGTCGCGGAAATCCAGGCAAATACGGGGACACCGCTCACTTCCTGCAAAAGCCGGATTAAGATACAACGGATTAGCATAAAATTGCGTAAACTGTGCATCTTGAGCGGTTGTATTATATATTATTCCTCCCGTCATAGCCAATGAAAGTGAAGCGATAAGTAATAATTTTCTCATAAAACAAAATGGCGTTAGGGGACAAATGTACGAAAAAAACATATGAAAGGTTACAAAATCTGCTATTTTTGGGTATATACAATAATTTTACCTCTTTATAGTTTCTTTTCGTGCAACAAGTTTAACCAACTAAAATTACCTTTATTTTGCAGCAGGAATACAGAACCCCATTTATTAAACATGAAATTATCGACCCTGGTTTCTTCCCTGCTGTTTTTAGTATTGCCTTTTTATGGATGGTCGCAAGTAGTTCCTAAAAAGGTTTCTACAGCACCTGTACAAGCAAATACCACACCATCTCCGCTGGCATTAATCCCTTTGTCTTCGCGCCATGCTGCGTTTAACAGAAAGAATACAGGCAATAATGGCCAAATTAATTTAGTTTGGGGGAAACCTTATAAAGACAGGGTGGATGAAAATAGCCCGGAGGTAGAGTTTTTAAATTGCAAAGGTGCACTGTACACGCATAAAAATCATAATCTCCCCCAGATTTTTAGGCATATTAAACTAAATATAGGTTCTACCGGGGCCACAGCCACTATTGTAAATAGCAAATATGTGCTATTGACGCCTGATGAGATTAAGGTTTTGTCTCCCAATCAGGCACTTATATCGCCAGATGTTATCCCCAGTATAAAGGTCGTATCGGAGTATAAGGAATTATATGCCAATGTTTCCTTTATTCCCATCAGGAAGAACGCAGTTACCGGCTCCTTTGAAAAATTGGTTTCTTTTTCGATTGAACTTCATCCCACTAAGGAAATTACCAAAGCTCCCAGTTCCCCTATCAATTTTGCCTCTAGTTCGGTATTGAATTCGGGAAGCACCTGGTTTAGGATTGGTGTTACAAAAGATGGAATTTATAGGTTAAATTACTCGATGTTTAAAAAGGCAGGGATAGATATGTCAAGCCTAGTTCCTGCTAACATTCGCATATATGGTAATGGAGGGGCTATGTTACCGATATCAAATAAGGCTTATCGCCCGGATGACCTTATTGAAAATGCTATTTATGTAAGTGGGCAGAGCCACCCGGTGTTCGAGTCAAAAGATTATGTATTATTTTATGGCCAAGGCCCTACAATATGGGCATATACTAATTCTGATGGTCGCTTTCATCATACGGTGAACCTGTATTCAGACACTACTTTTTATTTTGTAAATGTTGATTTGGGTTCCGGCAAAAGAATTTCGAATGAGTCATCATTAGTTGCAAAACCTACTGATACAGTAACCACATTTGACGATTATGCCTATCATGAATTGGATGCAGTAAATCTAATTCAGTCGGGGAATGAATGGATGGGAGAAGAGTTTGAAGCCACTACCCAGTATACTTTTTCGTTTAATTTCCCGAATATTTCCGGCTCAAGCCCATATTATGTTAATGCGGCAATTGCATCGCTCAATTGTAATCTACCAAGTAGTTATGCAGTGGGCCCTGCGGCTACAATATGTACGATACCGGGCGTTCCTTGTCAGTTTGACGAAACTTATGCGGCTATGAATACGTGTAATTATACCGCCGTGCCTTCCGGCTCAAATATCTCTGTTACAGTTACAAAAATTACTCCTTCGGCGGTTGGATGGTTGTATTATTTGGAAGCCAATGCAAGAAGACAGCTAATAATGGGAAGCCAAACTCAAATGGAGTTTAGAGACAGTAAATCAGTAGGAAATGGGAACATATCACTTTTTAGTATTTCTTCTGTTAGCTCCATCCAAGTTTGGGATATAACAAATCCTCAAAATGTTTCAAATGTGGCTCTTTCAAATGCTAATGGCAACTATCAATTTATATTGCCATCGGATACTCTAAAACAATACCTGGCTTTTAATACAAAAACATTTGATAGTAACGTTACTTATTTCGGGCGGGTAGGTAACCAAAATCTTCACGGCCTGCCACAGGCTGACATGATTATAGTTACCAATCTACTTTACTTACCGCAGGCGGAACAATTGGCAAAGTTTCACACCACGCATGATAAGTTGCATGTAGATGTAGTCACTACCCAGCAGGTATACAATGAATATTCTTCCGGGCGCCAGGACCCTACGGCCATGCGCGATTTTGCCATGATGCTATATAACCGGGCAACTAACTATGCAACCTCTCCCAAATATCTTTTATTGTTTGGCGATGGCTCTTTCGATCCCAAACACCGCATATCGGGAAACACCAATTTTGTTGTTTCGTATGAATCCAATGACTCTTTTGACCCCGTCGGGTCGTATGTATCGGATGATTATTTTGCCTTGCTGGATACTTCTGTAACCACTGTACCTGAAGAAGGGGAGTATAATGTTAATCTTGCTGTGGGCAGGATTACCGCGGATAATGTAACAGAAGCTCAGACTTGCGTGAATAAAGTAATATCATACGAAACGCCCTCCGGCGAGGCTCTCAGTGCTACAAATTCGTGTTGCAATACACAGCAGTATAACCTGGGCAGTTGGAGAAACACAGTGTGCTTTATAGCTCACGATGGGGATGATGACCAATTTCAGGATGCGTCGGAAGGAATGGCTGCCGAAATAGATTCGAATTATAGAAATTTGAATGTCAATAAAATCTACTTAGATGCTTACCAAATGGTTCAAACTCCGGGAGGACCACGTTACCCATCGGTTAATATAGCTATTGATAATCAAATGAATCAGGGCTTGTTGATATATAACTACGAGGGCCATGGCGGGCCAACAGGTTTGGCTGTTGAAAGGGTGCTTGATTTATCTGACATTAGTTCCTGGACCAATATAAATGCATTACCGCTCTTCTTCAATGGTTCATGCGCTTTTGGAGAATGGGATAATCCTTTGCAGGTGTCAGGAGGTGAGTTATCTGTTACATTGCCTACAGGAGGTGTAATTGGTATGATGACTGCAACCCGTGCTGTTTATCTTTCCTTTAACGTTACACTCAATGACGCGTTTGTTGATTTGTTCTATAGTCCTTTACCTGATGGTAGTCTGCCTCGTATGGGAGATCTGCTGGCAGAATCGAAAAATATTTCCGGTGGAACCAATGTAAATAACCTCTCCTTCTCTTTAATTGGCGATCCTGCGGTGAGGCTAAATTATCCTAAATACAATGTAGTAACTACTTCCATCAATTCCCAGCCTGTTACTAAAATAGATACATTAAAAGCTCTTGCAAAAGTTACTGTTTCAGGATATGTGGCCGACAGTTCAAAACAGATAATGACCTCTTTTAATGGGTTGCTCACTCCCACTGTGTATGATAAATATGCCGACATCACTACGCTGTCGAACCTGGGTGCTGATCAAAGCCCTTCCGATACTTTTGCCTTACAGAACAACATTTTATACAAGGGATTGGTTTCGGTCAACAATGGTAAATTTAGTTTCACGTTCGTAATGCCCAAGGATATTCTCTATTACTATGGATTCGGGAAAATCAGCTACTATGCCGAAAATCAAGTAACTGATGCCACAGGTAATTATGAAAATATTGTGGTAGGAGGCACTTCACCCACGGCACATAATAATGGGCTGGGCCCGAAAATCAGGCTTTACATAAATGACAGTAATTTTGTTTATGGCGGACTTACGAACCAAAATCCTTCCCTATATGCAATTGTATTTGATAGTAATGGAATAAACACCTCAGCCACTTCTATCGGGCATAATATTACGGCTGTGCTTGATAACAATACTGCGAATACTTATGATTTAACTAACTACTATCAACCTTCGCTGAATAGTTATCAAAAAGGAACCATCACTTTCCCTTTGAGTTCATTGAGCAGCGGAACACACATAGTATCTTTACGTGTATGGAATGTATATGATAATACCTCTGTGGCCTCAACAGAATTTAATGTTGAGCCACAATCAAACCTGCAACTGCAACATGTTCTCAACTATCCCAACCCATTTACTACCCACACGCAGTTTTACTTTGAAATTAACCAGGTATGTGACCAACTTGATGTTCAAATTCAGATATTTTCAGTTTCGGGTAAGTTAGTGAAGAATATTCTGACTTTTGTCAAAACAGATAGTTTCCGTTCCGAACCAATTGATTGGGATGGTAGGGACGAGTATGGTGATAAAATAGGCAAAGGTGTATACATATATCATATCAGGGTGAGAACCAGTAATGGTAGCATGGCGGATACATACCAGAAACTCGTCATATTATAAGCTTTTCTATATTTGTACCCCTTTTGTTAAATCTAATATACTATTTGATGATTTAAAGCGTTACTAAATTCTCTTATATCATATATGAAGCTTAGTACTCCCTGTAAACTCGTTCTGGCGTTGGGGTTATTTCCATTTGCCGGCTCTTCTTTATTTGCCCAAAGTAACGTATTGGGTCAAAATCTGGCAAATAATGTTAATGTGGTAACTACAGCTGTACCATTTTTGTTGATAAGCCCTGATGCGCGGGCTGGTGGAATGGGTGATGCAGGAGTGGCTTCAACCCCTGATGCAAATTCTATGGGTTGGAATCCTTCCAAGTATGGCTTTATTGAAGATGATATGGGTTTTTCAGTTTCTTACACCCCCTGGTTGCGTCAATTAGTACCTGATATAAATTTGGGGTATCTTTCTTTTTATAAGAAAATGAAACCTAACCAGACCTTGGCTGTTGCTATGCGTTATTTTTCTTTAGGAAATATTGACTTTACCGATGCTAATGGGCAAAGTATAGGAAGTTTTACCCCGGAAGAATATTCCCTTGATGTGGCGTATGCACTCAAGTTGAATGATAATTGGGGAGTAGGTATGGCAGCCAGGTACATATATTCCAATCTCACCGGTGGTGTTTCAGTAGGTGGAGAATATACTTCAGCCGGAAGATCATTGGGTGTGGATATATCTTCCTACTATAGGTCGAAAGAATTGGAATGGGGAGGGAAAAAAACCACCATTGCTGCCGGAATTTGCATTTCAAACATTGGCCCTAAAATCAGTTATACGAATAGTGGCAACCCTGATTTTTTACCGACTAATCTTCGCCTGGGTCCCAGCATAACTATTAATTTGGACGAGTATAATAAAATAACCTGGTTACTTGATATTACCAAGTTGTTGGTGCCCACTCCGCCGGTATATAAAACAGATTCGTCCGGAGTAGTGACAGGTCCTAATGGATTAAAAGAAGTTTTAGCAGGTCAAAATCCAAATGTATCCGTGCCCCAGGGTATGATTCAGTCATTTTATGATGCACCGGGTGGAGGCTTGGAAGAATTTCATGAAATTGACTATGCCACCGGATTTGAATACTGGTACGATAATCAATTTGCAGCCCGTGCCGGATTTTTTTATGAAAACCCTACCAAAGGAGACCGGCAATATATAACGATGGGTGCAGGTTTCAGGCTTAAGGTGATGAGCGTTGACCTTTCCTACCTTATTCCTATTACCACGCAAAACCCATTGCAAAACACCTTGAGAATAACACTTGGATTTAACCTTAATAAATCTAAGAAAACAGATTCTGATAACCCTAGTCCCGACCCGGCCAACTAATTTCTGAAGGCTTTTGAAATTCCGCGTTGGATACGGCTTTGATGTACATGCTTTGCAGGAAGGAAGGCCTTTTATGTTGGGTGGTGTTCAGATACCTTCCTCATTTGGCCCTGTGGGACATTCAGATGCCGATGTGCTTATACATGCCATTTGCGATGCCTTGCTGGGTGCTGCAGCACTGGGAGACATTGGCAAACATTTTCCTGATAGCTCCAGCGAATTTAAAAATATCGACAGCAAAATACTATTGCAAAGAGTAGTGGCAACTTTAAAAGAGAAGAACTATTCTATTGTAAATATTGATTCGACCGTTATTTTGGAGAAACCCAAAATAGCCCCTCATATAAACGACATGCGGGAAACCCTTTCCCGGGTTATGGGAATATCTATAGATGACATTTCTATTAAAGCCACTACAAACGAAAAGATGGGGTATGTTGGCAGGCAGGAAGGTGTTTGTGCCCATGCTGTAGCATTGATAGAAAAGGCGTAAAATAGCCCCCGATATTTTTATTTGATTCAATATGGGAGAAGTCCCATTTATTATTGCATAAAATCCCGTTTTGGGTTGCATAAAGTCCCATTTTGATACGTATAAAATATTATTATATTTGCATAAAATATCCTTGCAAAAGGATATCCTTCAGCAGTACCTTTGGAAGCAATTATTTTCTTTTAGATTACTCTCAAGCGTAACATAGATAAATAAATTTATTAAAACGGGGAAGCCGAAAACCGGAAAGAGCAACTGAGAAAATAAACTTGATAATATTAAATGAAACGGAGTTTTAATTTTTTTCTGTGTTTCTTTACTTTCATTAGTGGGGTTTTTATGTGTCAGGCCCAAAAAAGTTATACTATTCAATTTGACCAAACGGGTAAAATAATAGATGGATTACCTGAAAATTTAAAACCCGGCGATTCTATATATTTTCGGGTCCTGGGTGATGTTCCCACTTCCCTCGCTGAAACTCTAAAATTAAAAATTCAAGATGTTAAGAATTATGGAGAAAGAATTAAGGACAATACTTTTTTGAAAAATACTTATACTGATTTTTTGGGAATTGATAATTCTGCTTTCATGGATTATCAGTTACCTTTAAGCAGAGATGGATATCCTTCTCCTATTGATACTACTGGTAAAGTAACGGCATATAAAATAAAGATTTTTGACTTAACTTGTACAACCTGTGGGTCTGCTGTAAATGCTTCATACGATATATGTACAACCAGGTTGTTTGTAAAAAAGAATGGACTGGAAGTTGATGTAAAAGACAATACCGGTAAATATTCGCCTAGTGGGAAGGGGATTCCTTTAGGTCCCAATAATAAAATAGAGTTTTCATTGCTTAAAGATGATAGGTATAAAGAGTTTGTTTTTAAGTATTTTTCATTATGTATAAAGGATACTGCTGACATAAATAAATTGAATGCAACAAAAAATATAATAAAGGTTTTAAATAAACAAGCTATTAAATTAGTGGGCAATATTGACAGTGTAAAAAAACTACTAGTGGATACAGAAAGTAATTTATTATTGAAAGATACAGTTCGGTTCGCTAAAGATATAAACGTAGCCTTACAATTAATAATTTCAGCAGAGAATATTGATAATGAATACCATTTATTACTTCCTATAGCACATCAGTGGGTCTATGATTGGTTGTGGTATACAGGGGGTATACCAAAATTTAATCCTTTCCCCTTTATTTCTCCGGGCGATTTTAAAGAACCTGATACATCAGATTTGCCTGCCCTGCGTTTTTTATTAGCAAAATACCAGGAGGAATTTACAGCGCCTCATAAATATAACAACATATTCGATTCTATAAATAAAATAACCAAAAGAATAAATCGTATCAAAAATTCCTTTCTACGGTATAAGCAGGATATAAAGAAGAATGATTCAATAATGAAAGATTTCTCTGTGACGGAGTATATTTTAAATAATTTTTTCTTTTATGACTCTTCTTCATTTTGGATGCGAAACCACGATGCTTCAAATAAAGAAAAATGGCTTAATCCGGCGGGAAAGCAAGAATATGATGAAAGCAATAGAATAATGATACTTAGCCATAATTTAAAGAAAAACCAAACAGTAAATATTACAATTTCTGTTACTCCATTTGTTGAATACTCTTCAATAGATGAGGGGCCTAACGGATTACCAAATCCACTTGGACAAGTAGCATTCCTAAAATCCACCAATGGAAAATCAAGTTGGGAGAGTAAACAATCTTCAAAGGAAACAAAATCAAGTTTGTTAAAAAAACAGGAAGAACAATTGGCTAAACTGCGACAAGCTATATTAGATAATATAAATAATTTATCAAAAGAGAGACGACAGTTATCAGATACAATAAAAGAGGCGGATTATATTCTGGATTCTAATAATCATGGCTTTTATAAACCCAATCTTAATATTAAAAGTACTAAGGATAATACCCCTCTTTATCATACCGAGGTTGCAAATGATGGGGGTAATTTAAAAGGCCCTAATAAAGTAACCTATACCTTTGATACAACAAGTGTACCTACTGCAAAAGTTTCGCTAAAGGATACAACAAAAATAAAAAATGGAAGCCCAACCGGTGGGGTCACTTTTACATATCAGGTTAATAAGCTATACCGCATATTACCTTTTATTGGATATGCATTTGTGCCAAGCCAAATTTATACTCTTCAATTAAACAGTACCGGCACAGCACCTGCAAACTTAACTATAAGCCGTACTTCTATAGCTTACGCAGGACTAAAAATAGAGCTTGGAAAAAGAGGAGAAAATATTAGAAGTGACAAAGCCATTTGGAAATTTAGTCTTGATGGTGGTTTTTCTATTCCCATTTCTGCAAAAGAATACTTTTTAGGGGTAGGATGTGATATCGTGCCTGGCGTATGCGTTAATGCCGGTGTAATGATTTATCCCTATCAATGGTATGATTTTCTTAATTCCCAATACGTTGTAGACTATAATACATATCGCCCGGGATTTTATTTTGGAGTTTCAACTGACCCCGCATTTGTTGCTGAGGTAGCAAAACTTTTAAACCTTACAAAATGAAAATAAATTTGATTTATAAAATTTATTTTGCTTTGTTCAGTATCGTATTGCTTATTGTATCATGCAAAAAGCAACCGGATTTTAATAGTAACGGAATGCTCCAAGGTCATGCCTTTTATTACGACTCTTCTACCAGCTTTCTGCCAATGCCGCTGAGAAAACAAACAATTTACATTAACAGAGGAATTACTATAGATAGTAGTTTCTATTCAACAGTAACAGATACTGGAGGATATTTTAGCATACCATATCTTGATAATGGTCAATATACTTTATATGCTACTTACTTTAACGGAAAAAAAATGTTTATTGGAAAACTGACTACATGGCTGCTCTATAATGGAGGAAATGATATTATATCCTTCAAACTTTCTTCTATTCAGGCAGGTAATGGTGTAATACAGGGTCATGCCTATTATATAGATTCAACATTGAGTACCATACCTAAATCACTCAAAAAGGCAACCCTATACCTAAAAGACAGTAATGCAACTATTGATTATGTTTATCCGGTTACAACCGATAGTACAGGATATTATATTATATCATATTTACCTATTGGATCCTATAATCTATATGGAACTTATTATAATGGGGCAGAGCAATTCACGGGAGAAATCAAGAATATTACAATCACTGCTACTAATCAAAATATAATAGACTCTTCATTTTATTTGACCCCGCCAAAACCTAATAGCATAATGAACTTAATTTTTCAGATTAAGTCGGGTGGTTATCTGTCAAGACTCCCATTTAGTATATTCACGAGCAGGTCTTTGGCTAAAGTTGATTCAATACAGTATGCTTTACTAACCGCAAAATCAGATTCAATTGGATTGTATTTTATTCATAATTTACCAACAGATTCATTTTATATTGTTTCAAAAATAACTCTCGATACAGTATACACAGTTGATACTGGGATAAGATTTAATTCGCCCGGCATCACTACATATAAAATTACTTTATATAAGCACTAAAGGTAATACCATAATTATCCCCCCTTCACCCTATCTTCATGTAATATCCCTTATTTAACCCCGTCATTGAAGGACGGAGGTTATGAGTGAGGAGATAAGTGACAGTGATTTGTTAGAGCAATTCCGTGTGGAAAGCACCCGGAACTATGCTTTTCATATCCTTGTAAATAAGTACCAAAAGCGGGTTTACTGGCAGGTGCGCCGCATTATTGTAGACCATGACGATGCTAACGATGTAGTACAAAATGTATTTCTGAAAGTGTGGAAAAACCTCGAAAACTTTAAGGAAGCTTCCAGCCTTTATACTTGGCTCTACCGTATTGCCACCAATGAATCGCTTACGTTTTTGAAGCAGAAAAGAGCCAATATGTATGTCCCGTTTGAGAGTGTTTCACGTTCCCTATCCCGCAAACTGGAGGATGATACCTATTTCAGCGGTGATGCCATACAGAAAAAGCTCCAAAATGCTATCCTCACGCTGCCCGACAAGCAGCGTATAGTGTTCAATATGAAATACTACGATAATGTAAAATATGAGCAAATGTCCCAGGTTTTAGATACATCGGTGGGTGCATTAAAAGCTTCTTATCACCACGCAGTAAAGAAAATTGAAGCCTTTTTAAAAAATAATTAAACTTCGCTACCTTAGAGCCGTCAAAAGAACGTTATGGACAAAAAGCAGGACATATTAGAGGATGACAAATCACTGGAAAAGGAATTCCCTTTGCTGCATTCTATTGCAAAGGAAAATCCCTTTTCGGTACCCGAAGGCTATTTTGATGGGCTCTCTTCTCAAATTATCGAAAAATGCAGGAGAGAGCAGGTTGCCAAGAGTCGGTGGTCGGTAGCTATAGAAGATATTAAGCTTTATCTTTTGGGGTATAAATGGAGGGTTCTGACCATTGCCGGATGTATGGCTGTACTATGTGTTTTAGCTATACGTAGCAATAACCGGGCTGTATCCTACGAAGCAATGGCTCAAAGTATTCCCGACAGCCTGATTGTTCAAAGCCTGGATAAAAACATTTCAGACATCAGTATATCGAGCCTCGAAGACCAATGGCCCGAAACCAATGCATCTACTATGAAGAGTCCCGCCGATTCTACCAACCAGGACATTATTGCATACCTGATTGACCATAATGTTAATGTATCCGATATTGAAAATGAACCATAAAATCATGAAAACGAAACAAAAAGTAAAGTTGTTCCTGTTAATATTAGCATTCACTCCTCTTGCCTTGTTTTCGCAGGATAATACGCAGCAAGATAATAAGCAAGATAGAAGGGATAGGGTTGAAACCATGCATATAGCCTATCTTTCCCAACGCCTGAACCTGACATCGGGAGAGGCACAAAAGTTCTGGCCAATATATAACCAATATAAGGCAGACCAGGATGAGTTGAGAAAACAGCGTCAGCAAAATGTACAGGCTGTTAAGAATGCCGGCGGGGTTGATAATATGAGTGATGCAGATGTAAAAAAACTGATTGCTACTGAAACCGATCTCGAAACACGTGAGTTGGAATTGCGCAAACAGTACGTTATAAAGTTTCAACAAGCTATTCCTATACAAAAAGTAGCGAAGTTCTTCATAGCACAAGACGAATTTAAGCGTTTCCTGTTGAACCAGCTTAGTAAGCGCCGTGGCGAACACGGAGGCAGAGGCATGGACGATGACCAGGGTCCGGGACAACAATAATAGTCAAGCTTAAAAAATTATCTTTGCAGGAAATAAAAACCCTGCATGGCTACCCGTCTTTTCAGAGTAAACCTTGGTATTGCTTTTTCTTCCATTGCAGGACAACTCTTACGCACCATCCTCACCATAATTATTATCGCCATTGGGATAACGGCATTGGTAGGTATACTTACTTCAATTGAGGCCATGAAACAGGCTATCAATAGTAACTTCTCCAATATGGGAGCCAATACGTTTGCCATACGGAACCGGGATGCTGATATACGAATAGGTAATAAAGGCAAGCGCCCGAAAGTATATAGAAATATTACATACGACGAAGCTGTCGCTTTCTCACAACAATATAATTTCCCCTCGGTAGTGTCTATTACTGTGGACGCTTCCGATATTGCTACCTTAAAATATGATAACGAAAAAACCGACCCTAATATTCAAGTGGATGGTACCAATGAAAACTTTGTACTTACTTCGGGATATGCACTAAGCTCGGGCCGAAACTTTTCTCCCCAGGAAATTGCAGCCGGCAGAAGGGTAATCATTATAGGGCAGGATATTGTCCATAGCTTATTCAAAAAACAGGAAAACCCTATTGATAAAGTAATAAATATTGGCAATGCCGGAGCTTTTAGAGTTATCGGCGTGCTTCAGTCAAAAGGAAATAGTTTTGGTTTTGGGGGCGACAGGATAGCTTTAGTGCCGGTGACAGTGGTAAGGTCTTATGCTAATTTACTCGGTGGCGATTGGACATATACTATCAGTGTATTGGTTCATAATCCAAATCTTATTGATATGGCTACAAGCGAAGCCAAAGGAACATTTCGTATCATCCGCAAAGATAAAATTGGTGACGACGAAGATTTTGGTATCGTAAAGAGTGACGATCTTTCCAATATACTTATTAGTAAAATGTCAACACTCACTATAGGTGCCACCGTAATAGGAATAATAACCTTGCTTGGGGCAGCTATAGGATTGATGAATATAATGCTAGTTTCTGTTACGGAACGTACTATGGAAATAGGTATTCGTAAATCTATGGGAGCCACTAAACAAATCATTCGAAACCAGTTTTTAATAGAAGCTATTGTAATTTCCCAATTGGGTGGCTTACTCGGAATACTGCTCGGTTTAATCATTGGGAACATAATGGCTTTCTTTTTTGGGATTGGATTTATCGTTCCCTGGATGTGGATTATTACGGCAGTTATTATATGTCTTATTGTAGGGGTTGTTTCAGGAATATATCCTGCTATAAAAGCCTCGAACCTTGACCCGATTGACGCATTAAGATACGAGTAAGCAATACAAACCATTATAACAGAAAGGGATACATGTTATAAGATGTCGGTTGTTTAAAATATTTTTGCCTCGTACCTTTTACGCACGTATTCCCGTATACTTTTGCAAAAAGAATTTTCCTGCTGGCATGTTTAAGCATAATTTGATAGTTTGCTTATTTTTTATTTCGTTTTCATCTGTTGCCCAACCCGTAATAGATTACTGGGATAGTACCGCAGGGATAAAGAAGAGCGAAGTGACATATTTAAACGGGATGCAAAATGGGTCCTTTAAATTGTGGTATAAAAACGGGCACCTGGACCAGGCAGGTTTTTTTAAACGGGGAGAGCAGGATAGCGTTTGGAAGTATTATTATGAAGACGGCAAATTAAAAGCTATTCGTAATTACCATCGTAATAAGCCCAATGGGCTATTTATATTTTTCTATTCCAATGGAGACACGGACATGATAAATTCATTTGCTGATGGAATGAAAGATGGAGTATGGAAATCATGGAGCAAGGATGGGAAACTCACTAGTTCAACCTTTTATCAAAAAGATAAAAAGCAAGGCGTATGGA
>Ga0206823_1035_pt1 | contig 39658 bp, 26 predicted proteins | sample Alteio_BWOrgCont_81_FD_152868 | JGI IMG/M metagenome (GOLD analysis project Ga0206823, IMG submission 152868) | Enriched cells from forest soil in Barre Woods Harvard Forest LTER site, Petersham, Massachusetts, United States -... | ecosystem: Environmental > Terrestrial > Soil > Temperate forest >...
TCCTGTGATCCCCCTACCGTGCCATTGTCCAGAGCCTATCCGGGCGTACAATTCCACTTATGACCACCCTTACAGCCGGCTCCACGCTGCCGGAACTCAAGCAGCGCATTCAGTCCCGCGAGGCGCGCATCGGTATCGTTGGCATGGGCTATGTGGGCCTGCCTCTTTCCCTCCTGTTCAGCAGCGAGCGCTTTCGCATTACTGGTTTTGATATCGCTAGCGATAAAGTCAACACCCTGAACTCCGGTGGATCGTACATCGTCCGTATCCCGCCCGAGTCGATCCAGGAGGCGCAGAAGGCCGGTTTTCGCGCCACTACCGATTACTCCGAGATCGCCGCCATGGACGCCATCATCATCTGCGTCCCCACTCCGCTCAACGAGTACCATGAGCCCGATCTGAGCTACGTCACCGGCACCGTTCATTCCATTGCTCCCCACATTCGTGAGGGCCAGCTCATCGTGCTTGAAAGCACCACCTATCCCGGCACCACCAATGACGTGGTTATCCCCATCCTCGAGAAGAACAATCCGCGCGGGCTCAAGGTCGCTCGCGGCGCCGGAGAGAACGGGGTTCACGTGGCCTTCTCGCCCGAGCGCGAAGACCCCGGCAACGACACCGTCGCCCGTCACGATATTCCCAAGGTGGTCGGCGGATGCAGCCAGGGCGCCTTCGAGCTGGCCTCGGCCATGTATGGCTCTATCTTCCGCCGCGTGGTCGCCGTCAGCAGCCCCGCCGCCGCTGAGATGACCAAGCTCCTTGAAAACATCTATCGCTGCGTCAACATCGCTCTGGTCAACGAACTCAAGCAGCTTTGCATGCGCATGGGTATCGACATCCACGAAGTCATCGACGCTGCCAAGACCAAGCCCTTCGGCTTCCAGGCCTTCTATCCCGGCCCCGGCCTCGGCGGCCACTGCATTCCCATCGACCCCTTCTACCTCTCGTGGAAGGCCAAGGAGTACGACTTCCGCACGCGATTCATCGAGTTGGCCGGCGAAGTGAACACCAATATGCCCTACTTCGTCATCGAGCAGACCGCCTCCGCCCTCAACGAACGCTGCAAATCCATCAAGGGATCCAGAATCCTCGTCCTCGGCCTCGCCTACAAGCGCGACATCGACGACCTTCGCGAATCGCCTTCGCTCACGATCATCGAGCTCTTGCGTGAAAAAGGCGCGACGGTCCTTTATAACGACCCCTATTTCCCGACGGTTGGCCGTGGCCGCCACTATGACTTGAATATGGTCAATACCTCACTCGAAAATCTGGGCCAATACGACGCGGTACTGATCGTCACCGACCACACCAGCTACGATTACCCCGGTATCGTCGAACAAGCTCAGCTGGTTATCGATACCCGAAACGCCACGAAAGGTATTGAATCGCCGAATATCGTTCGCTGCTAGGACGATTCCGCTCAAATCCTTGAGGTAAATCGAGTGAGCTAAATCACTGACAAGCCCCCGGGACCGTGAGAAAGTCTTTCTTAAGCAATCGCTAAGAACTTGAACGGGTCCTGGGCCGAAGGGAGTGGCACCTTTCGGCGAACGGGTTTGCGTCCTGGGACTACGCCGGGTTCGAAGCATATAGTTCGGTAAGTATGTGGCTCTCAAGACACGGAATACAGGGTGTCTTCCGTGTTTTGCTCTCTTCCTCCTGCGGATCGATTTTTTAGATCCGCAACACAACGACCGTTTGCCTGTTGCTTCGTTCACCTGCACCTTCGTCAACCTCCAACCCACCAAGGCCCGCCGAAGACGATCTCGGCGGGCCGTTCGTTTTTACACAGACACCGGCTGCCCCACCCACGCGACGTCGACGCTTTTGTCGCTTGGGAGGGATGGATTCTAGCTAGCAGCCAAAAGCTCCCCGAGCGACGACCGTAACCCCCATCGTGTATCTTGAGGGGGTTCGTATATGACCTCCCTCTCCGCCACCCTGGCTGAACCACAGCACTTTTCCCTGCCAGAGAAACTCCTCTTCCTCGTCCTCGTCATCGCTTCCGCCGCACTCTTCTGGCGTCGCTTCGGCCCCATCCTCCACAAGATCCTCCAATCCCGCAAAGATCCCGACTTCCACCTCGCCCCCATCGGCCGCCGCGTCTGGAACTTCTTCACCGAGGTCATCTGCCAGGTAAAAGTCATCCAGCAGCGCCCCCTCCCCGGCCTTGCCCATGCCTTCGTCTTCTGGGGATTCTGCGCCTTCGCTCTCGTTACCCTGAACCACGCCGCCGTCGGCTTCGGCATCGGCTTTCTCGATCCCGCCGCTTGGTACGGCCGCATCTACTTCTACCTGGCCGCCGCGTTCGCCGTTGCCTGCGCCATCGGCATCGCCGGACTCTTCATCCGCCGCTTCTTCGTCCGTCCGCGCTGGCTCGGCCAAAAGGTCTCCTCCGAATCCGGCATCATCGCAGGCCTCATCTTCCTGTTGATGGTCACCTACCTGGCCGCCTTCTTCACCACCGACGCAGCACCCGCAGCCCGCGTCCTCTGGTGGATCCACACCCTCACCCTGCTCTTATTCCTGCCCCTGATCCCCCACACCAAACACCTCCACCTGGTGCTGAGCCCGGCCACCATCTTCCTCTCCCGCGACGGCTTCTCCCAGATTCCCCCCCTCGTCGGCGATGAAGACTTCGGCCTCGTCACCGGCAAGGACATCACGCAACTGGTCAGCCTGCAGGCCTACTCCTGCGTCGAGTGCGGCCGCTGCACCGAGCACTGCCCCGCCACCAACACCGGCAAGGAGCTAAACCCCAAGGAAGTCATCCTGGGCATGCGCGCCTACCTCAACGGACCCGGCCCCGCATCGGAGCTGCCCATCCTCACCGGCGAAGGCGGCGTGTACGTCTCCCAGAAAGCCGTCTTCCAATGCACCACATGCGGCTCCTGTGAGTTCCAATGCCCCGTCGGCATTCAGCACCTGCCCATCATTGTGGGCCTGCGCCGCGGCGCCGTGAACACCGGCACCTGGGAAGACGACTACGGCTCCAAGCTCTTCAACCAACTCGAACGGGGCAGCAACGCTCTGGGCATCTCAGCCCTCGAGCGCGACAAATTCATCCAGAAACAGGAACTCCCCATCTTCGACGGCACGCAGGAATACTGTCTCTGGCTAGGCTGCATGGGTGGATACGACCCCAAGGGCCGCGAGATCGTCGCCGCCTTCGCGCGCGTGATGAACTTCCTGGGCTCGAGCTACGGCGTCCTCAAAAAGGAAAAGTGCACCGGCGACCCCGTCCGCCGTCTCGGCAACGATCTCCTCTTCCAGCAACTCGCCGAAGAAAACCTCAAGAACCTCGCGCAGAACAAGGTCAAAAAGATCGTCTCCATCTGCCCGCACTGTGTCCGCACCATCCAGGAGGACTGGAAAGCATACGGCGCCCCTCCCGAGATCGAGCATCATACCGAATTCATGGCCCGCTACGCCGACAAACTCCCAAGAATTGCTGACTCAGGGGTACCCCAGGTCTCGCGTTTGAGACCTGGGAACGAAACTGCCGACGATGCGCGTTCTGTAACAGGGCACGACTTTAGTCGTGCCGAAAGCGCCGAAAAAAAAGACTGGGCTTTAGCCCCTGCAAAATCCGAAAAAATCGTCTTCCACGACCCCTGTTATCTGGGCCGCTACCGCAACGTCTACGACCAGCCCCGCGAACTCATCCAGATCACCGGCACGCTCGTCGAAGCCCCGCGCCACCGCGAGCGCAGCTTCTGCTGCGGCGCCGGCGGCGGCCTCGCCTTCCTCGGCGAAGAAACCGGCGAGCGCGTCAGCCACGCCCGCGCCAAAGAACTCGTAGCCACCGGCGCCACCACCATCGGCACCGCCTGCCCCTTCTGCAACACCATGTTCCGCGACGCACTCGGCGAGATGAACGGCACCGCCCCCCAGTTGCTCGACGTCGCCCAGCTCATCGCGCGCAATCTCGGCGGTTGAACAGGGCGTCCTCTGTTCGCTGTCGTCTGTCCTCTGTCGTCTGTCCTCTGTCGTCTGTAATCTGTCGTCTGTAATCTGTCATCTGGAGTTCCATGAAAATCATCGTAGCCATCAAGCAAGTCCCCGAGCGCGACGCGCAAGTCCGCATCGACTCCTCCGGCAAATGGATTGAAGAGTCCGACGTGCAGTACGCCATGAACGAGTCCGATGCCTACGCCCTTGAAGAAGCTCTCCAGCTCAAGGAGAAGCACGCCGGCGAAGTCATCGTCGTCAGCGCCGGCCCTGAGCGCGTCGGCACCACCATTCGCGAAGCCCTCGCCAAGGGCGCCGACCGCGCCATTCACATCGACTGCGACGATCTCGCCCAGCGCGATGCCCTCGGCGTCGCCCGCCTCATCGCCGATGCCATCCGCACAGAGAACGCCGACCTCGTCCTCACCGGCCTCCAGTCTGATGACCTAGGCTACGGCCAGACCGGCGTCATCCTCGCCGAACTCCTCGGCGTCCCCCACTCCACCCTCATCCTCCACGTCGAAAAAACCGACACCGGCCTGAAGGTGAAGCGCGAGCTCGAAGCAGGATGGTTCCAGGAGATCGAGCTTCCCCTCCCCGCCGCCCTCACCATCCAGTCCGGCGGCAACAAGCTCCGCTACGCCACGCTCATGGGCATCAAAAAAGCCAAGACCAAGGAGATGCGCGTCGTCAACGCCGCCGATCTCGGCGCACCCGCCGCGCCCGTCGCCGCCCTTGAATCCATCGAGCTCCCCAAGAAGCAGCGCTCCACCCAGATCATTCCAGGCGACGCCAAAGCCGCCGCCGCAACCCTGGTAGAAAAACTCAAGTTCGAGGTGCGCGTCCTATGAGCGCTGTCTACGTTGTCCTTGAAGAACGCGACGGCCGCGTAAGCCGCGCCAGTTGGGAAGCCCTCGCCGCAGGCCAAAAACTCGCTGCGCAATCCGGCGGCGCCGTGACCGCGGTCGTCCTCGGCGCCACCACTCAAGCCCTCGCTAACGAAGCCGCGGCTCGTGGCGCAACCCAGGTCGTTCGCGTTGAGCATCCTCTGCTCGCGCACTACACCTCCGACGGCTACACTCTCGCCCTTCAACAGATGATCCAGAAGCTGGCCCCACCGCAGGTGGTTTTTCCTCACACGTATCAGGTGCGCGACTTCGCCCCCGCCCTCGCCGCGCGTCTGAACGAAGTCTTAATCAGCGACGTCGTCGCCATCGGCGATGGCCCCGTCTTCACGCGCCAGCTTCTGCAAGGCCGCCTTGCCGGCAACTACCGCCATCACGGCGACGGACCATGCCTGATCTCCGTGCAGGCCGGCGCATTCCGCGCCGACGAGCCCTCCTCCGCATCCACCCAACCCGCAATCGAGACCTTCACGCCGCAAATCGACGCATCGCAGATCCGCACCAAACCCGGCGAACCCTTTCGTGGCACTGCACAAACCGTCGACCTCGGCTCGGCTCCGCTCATCGTCAGCGTCGGCCGCGGCATCAAGGAAGCCGACAATCTTCCCATCGTCCAGGAACTCGCAACCGCCCTCGGCGCCGAGCTCGCCGCCTCGCGGCCCATCTGCGACAACGGCTGGCTCCCCATGGAGCGGCAGGTCGGCAGCTCCGGCCAGACCGTCTCGCCCAAACTCTATCTCGCGGTCGGCATCTCCGGCGCCATCCAACACCTCGTCGGTATGAAAGGCTCGCAGTGCATCGTGGCCATCAACAAAGACCCCGACGCCCCCATCTTTGAAGTAGCCGACTACGGCATCGTCGGCGACCTCTTCGAAGTCGTCCCCGCACTCACCGAGGCCATCAAAGCCGCCAAATAGGAGATCATCGTTTTGAAGGTTGGCGGGCATTCAAGCCCGGCGATCAAGCCAACTACGCGAAGAGGTTTCAACCCCTGAGATAGAGCCCTGTCATTCCGCAGCACGCGTAAGCGTGCGGAGGAATCTGCAGTTGTTCTTGCCTTTGTTCTTTCTTCCCGAAGCAAGAAATCGTGTGCCCCAGGTCTCGATTCTGAGACCTGGGATGCCACGAACCCACGTTGCCCACCCTGGCAAACTTGCACCTCCATCGCCCCCCGCGCTATCGTTCGTCTTTCCAACGATTCACCGGAGCCGCGATGTTCCTACCGCAAACCTATGCTGCTGCACTCTCGCTCATGATCCTCAGCATGCTCTGCTGGGGATCGTGGGCCAACACCCTCAAACTCACCCCCGGCTACCGCTTCCAGCTCTTCTACTGGGACTACACCATCGGCGTTGTCCTCGGCGCATTCGCCTGGGGCTTCACCCTCGGCTCCTCCGGCAACTCCGGCGCGCCCTTCTGGGACGCCGTCATGCATACGCCCGGCGACGCCATCGCCTACGCCATCTGCGGCGGCATCATCTTCAACATCGCCAACCTGCTTCTCGTTGCCGCCATCGACGTCGCCGGCCTCGCGGTCGCTTTCCCCGTCGGCATCGGTCTCGCCCTCATCGTCGGCACCGTCTCCAGTTACTTCGTGCACCCCGCCGCCAATCCCCTGCTCCTCTTCGGAGGAGTCGCACTCGTTACCATCGCCATCGTCCTCGACGCAGCCGCCTATCGCCGCCGCGAGAGCACTGCGACAGCAACCACGACGCGCGGCATTGTGCTCTGCCTCATCGCCGGCCTCCTCATGGGCACCTTCTACCCGCTCGTCGCGCACGCCATGAGCACCGTCGTCGTCTATCCCGGCGGACTCGCGCCCTTCTATCCCGGCCCCTACGCGATCGCTCTCTTCTTCTCCATCGGCGTTCTCCTCTCCACCATCCCCGCCAACTGGCTCCTCATGAAAAAGCCCCTCGACGGCAAGCCGCCAGTCGACGGCGCCGGCTACGGCCGCGCTTCATTCGGCTGGCACATCGCCGGCATCCTCGGCGGATTCATCTGGTGCTGCGGCGCCGTCTCCAACTTCGTCGCCTCCCAGGCCCACGTCACCATCGGCCCCGCCGTCTCCTACTCCATCGGCCAGGGAGCCACCATGATCTCCGCCTGCTGGGGCGTCTTCGTCTGGCGCGAGTTCGCCGGCGCACCCGCATCGGCCAAGACCCTGCTCTTGCTCATGTTCCTCTTCTTCCTGCTCGGTCTCGGCACCATCGCCATCGCCCCGCTCTACTAACATTCCGGCAAAACGACGAAATCTCAATGAGCCTGGACATTCGAAAGATTTTGAAAGATCAAGGCTGGAAGCTGGAGCACGAGAGCTCAACTGCCTACTTTTATAACCATGTCCCATGGGTCGCGCCCCAGGCGTACCTTCACATCGTCTTCAAGGGCGCTGACCGATACGGGCTGCGGGAAGTTGGCGACAAACTCGGATTGCCGGAAGGCTGGCGAAATGTTCTAGAAATCCAGAATGGCGCGATTCTCTTTTCCGGATCCATCAGCCTCTATGGCGTTCATGCACCCGGCGCATTCCTGAATCGCAGCGACTTCTTCAACCGCATGCCGTTTTCCATCGAAGGGGAGAACCGAAGCTGGCCGCCAAAGGACCGCGGCGCTCAGGTCGCGATCGGCGGCTACAGTTACGACGGAACACGAGCCGTGCTAGATCTCGCCAGGGAACAAGTCGCCGCCATGCCTCGCAAGAGCACGACCGTTCTCGAAAATTGGCTCAGTGCTGAATCATGGGTCAAGACGGAGCTGCAGCGGTTGAGAACCATGTTCGATAATCAAGGAAAGATCCTGGTCGCAGAAGCTGATACCTTACCGACGAGGGTAAATTGACCTTCGTTTCTTCTGTTGAGTAAACCGCGGAGAATTTCGCTCGAATGAAGCCCATCGTCGTCATCGGCAGCATCAACATGGATCTTGTCGCGCGCACACCTCGCATCCCGCTCGCGGGAGAAACCCTCACCGGCACCGGCTTCGACACCACGCCCGGCGGCAAAGGAGCCAATCAGGCCGTCGCCGTCGCCCGCCTCGGTTATCCCGTCCACATGGTCGGAGCCGTCGGAGATGACGTCTTCGGCACCGCGCTCCTCGCGGGCCTGCAAACCGCCGGCGTCGACACAACCGCCGTCTCCCGCATCCCAGGACCATCCGGCGTCGCCCAGATCCAGGTAGCCGACAACGGCCAGAACAGCATCGTCGTTGTCCCCGCGGCCAACGGTAAACTCGACGCCGCCTCCCTCGACCGCCACCAGCCCCTCATCGCCTCAGCGGGCATGGTCCTTCTGCAGCTTGAAATCCGCATGGACACCATCCTGCACGCGCTGGACCTCTGCGCCGCCGCGCGCGTCCCGGTCATGCTCGACCCTGCTCCGTCCGCGCCGCTCCCCGACTCCATCTGGTCCAAGATCGCCTGGTTCACGCCCAACGAGACAGAGGCGACCCTCTACGTCAGCTCCAAATTGACCGTGAAAGACGCGGCGCAACAACTCCTCACCCGCGGTCTCAAGGGCGTCGTCCTCAAGCGCGGCGCGGAAGGCGCGCTCGTCGCCACCAGGGACGGTCGCTCCAAATGGCTCCCCGCGTTTCGCGTAAAGGCCATCGACTCCGTCGGCGCCGGCGACTGTTTCAACGGAGCGCTGGCCGTGGCTCTTATGGAAGGTCAGGATCCCATCGTGGCAGCGCACTTCGCCTCTGCAGCCGCCGCCATCTCCGTTACCCGCCGCGGCGCCCAAGCCTCCATGCCCACCCGCGCTGAAGTGGATAGGTTCCTCGCGACGCACTCTTCGCAATAAGCGAACGCGAGCTGTTAGCTTTTTAGCCCATTCCTGCTGAACGATGCTCGCCTGCTCTTCGATCCATAGCCGCGCCGATACCGCGCTAAAGGCTAAGAGCTAACAGCTAAAAGCTGCTTCTAAGCCACTTCATTTACCAGCGTCCCAATCGGGTCAATCGTGATCTGAATCCGGTCGCCGCTTTGCAGCGTAAAATCCGACGGCGGCACAACCCCCGTCCCCGTCATCAGAAAACATCCCTTGGGAAATGAGTTATCGCGAAACAGATACTCCACCAGTGACTTCGGATCGCGCTTCAATTCTGTCAGCTTCACGCATCCCAGAAACGCGCACCGATCATCGCGGTCGATCTCGATCTGAATCTCCGTACTCCGCGGCAACATCGCCCCCGTCACCAGCACCCCCGGCCCCAGCGCGCAGCTTCCGTCGTACACCTTGGCCTGCGGCAGATACAACGGATTCTCCCCCTCGATGTCCCGCGAGCTCATGTCGTTGCCAATCGTGTAACCCACAATCTGCCCGGCTGGATTCACCACCAGCGTCAGCTCCGGCTCCGGCACGTTCCACGTAGCATCCTTGCGAATCCGCACCTTCCCACCCGTGCCCACCGTCCGGCTCGGCGTCGACTTGAAAAACAGCTCCGGCCGCTTGGCCGAATACACGCGGTCATAAAAGTCCCCGCCACCCGCGTCCTTCGACTCCTCCATGCGCGCGCCGCGGCTGCGGTAATACGTCACGCCCGCCGCCCACACCTCCTGGCTCTCGATCGGCGCCACCACCTCCGCAGCCTTGAACGCATCGCTCGCGGCGCCGCCCGCCATCACCGCACGCAGATGCCCTTCCAGGTCCTCCATCGCCAGCAGCGCATCCCATCCCGCTTCCAGCGCAAAATACTTCCTCTCCTCTTCGACAAAACACCCTTGCGTTGTCCGAAAGAGCTTCACCCGACGCCTCCTGCACAGGCCCATCCTACAACCCCGCCGCCGCCTTGCATGTCTCGAAACTAGGTGCCCCAGGTCTCATGGTTTTGGAGACCTGGGATACCACGAACCTCAACCCGGTTTCGTTTCTTCCGAGCACGTGCATTTGATCGAAGTGTTATGTATCGCACGAATCCGCGAACGCCCCGTCCCGCACCGCCGCCGCCATCGCATCAATATCCCCAGCCAGCACTCGATCCTGTTCCAACCGCGGCACCGCGCTTCTCACCGCCGCCAACACCCCCTCCAGCTTCGCGCTCGACTTCAACGGCCGCCGAAACTCCACCGCCTGCGCCGCGCACATCAGCTCGATCGCCACAATCCGCTCCGCATTCTCCACAATCTGCCGCAGCTTCAACGCTCCCGTCATCCCCATCGACACGTGATCTTCCTTCCCTCCATCCGTCGGAATGCTCCCCGTCGACGAAGGATGCGACAGCACCTGGCACTCATTGATCAGCGCCGCCGCGACAATCTGCGCAATCATGAACCCCGACGACAGCCCCGGATCCGGCGACAGGAACGCCGGCAGTCCCTCGTTGATATCCGGATTCAGCAGCCGGTCAATCCTTCGCTCCGTGATCCCCGCCAGATCCGTCATCGCCACCGCCGCATAGTCAAACGCATACGCCAGCGGCGCCCCATGAAAATTCCCGCCCGACAGCACCGCCCCGCCCGTCTCATCCGGAAACACCAGCGGATTATCCGTAGCCGACCCCGCCTCCGTCTCCACCACACTCGCCACGTGCGCCAGCACCCCGCGCACCGCCCCATGCACCTGCGGCATGCAGCGCAGACAGTATGCATCCTGCACCCGCGAGCAGTGCTCCCGGTGCGACTCCCGAATCTCCGATCCCTCCATCAACTCCACCAGATGCGCCGCCGACGCCACCTGCCCCGCATGCGGCCGCGCCCCATGAATCCGCGCGTCAAATGCCACCGGCGTGCCCAGCAGCGCATCCAGGCTCATCGCCCCCGCCACATCCGCCAGCCGCACCAGCCGCGCCGCGCGAGCAGCCGCCAGACCACCCACCGCCGCCATGGCCTGCGTCCCATTCAGCAGCGCCAGCCCCTCCTTCGCTGCCAGTTGCAGCGGCTTCAGCCCCGCCAGCCGCAGAGCCTCGCAGCCCGCCATCCGGGTGCCTTTGTAACAAGCCTCGCCCTCCCCAATCACCACCAGCGCCAAATGCGCCAGCGGAGCCAGGTCCCCGCTCGCCCCCACCGACCCCTTCTCTGGAATCACTGGGGTCACGCCCGCATTCAGCATGCCTACCAGCAGTTCCAGCACCTCCGCACGCGTCCCGCTCAATCCCTTGGCCAGCACGTTCGCCCGCAGCAGCACCATCGCTCGCGACTCCGCCTCGCTCAGCGGCTGTCCCACTCCGCCCGCATGACTCCGCACCAGGTTCGTCTGCAACTGCGCCAGGTGGTCGTTCGAGATCCGCACATCCGCCAGCTTCCCGAACCCCGTGTTCACGCCATAAACCGTCTGTCCCTCGGCCACAATCCGCTCAATCAGCGCCCGGCTCGTCGCTCCCCGCTCCCGCGCGCCCGCCGACACCTCCACGCGCCGCCGCCCAACCGCCACCGCCTCAATCTCAGCCAGGCTCAACGCCTGCCCATCCAGCGTCAAAGTTTCCATGAGGCGATCCTAGGACCGCGGCGCCATCCCGGTACAGGCCAATCGCCCACCATCCTCGCGCCATACCAGCACAAACCGCTATCATCTTCCTCTATGGCAATGGATTCCACGGCCCTCATGGACGCCTACGGCCGAAAGCTCCTCGCCGAGCTCCAGGCCAACGCCCGCCTCAGCGTCGCCGAACTCGGCCGACGCATCGGCCTCTCCGCCACCGCCACCGCCGAGCGCATGCGCCAGATGGAAGAGATCGGCATCCTTCGCGGCTACACCGTCGAAATCGATCGCGAAGCCCTCGGCCTCGAAGTCCTCGCCTTCATCCGCATGAGTTGCAACGGCCCGCAATACCATCGCCTCCTCGACTACGTGCACACCCTCGAAGAAATCCGCGAGTGCCACCACCTCACCGGCGGCGACGACCTCCTGCTCAAGGTCACCACCACCTCCATGGCCGACCTCGAAGCCCTCATTGAAGCCCTGCTCCCCTACGGGACTGTCATCACCAGCCTGGTCCTCTCCACTCCCGTCGAGCGCCGTAGCTTCGCCGTCACCGGCAAACTCGTCACCGTCACCAAGAAGCAGCCCCCGCGCCGCCGCTGAACGGCAGCCCCGCGAGCGGGGTGCTAGCTTTCCCGCATGATCACCGCAGGCGCGATCGTCGCCGCCCGCCGCGCCGGTATCAGGCTCGCGATCATCGCCACCGCGGCCGGCAAAAGCGGAGCAATCAGCCACACCTGTAACGCCGGCGACGTAACAGCCGCGATATCGGCGATCAGGAATCGCAGTAGCGCAAAGGAAAGCAGCGTCCCCACCGCTGTCCCCATCAAGACAAGCCGTCCGGCGTTCGTCACAACCAGGCCAACAATGCGCCATCGCTGCGCCCCCAGCGCAATGCGTAGCGCGCGCTCCCTCTGGCGCTGGCGTTCCGCATCACCCTGCGCGCTCAACAATCCCAGCATGCCCAGAACCAGCCCAATCACCGCCGATGTGCTGCCAATCAGCGTAGCAATCCGCAATCCCGCCAGGCTCGATCGCGCCAACTGCCCGTCGAGCGTATCGATGGCTATATGCCCCGGGCCCGGCACGCTCTCGATCGCGCTCTTCAGTTTGGCGGCCATTCCACGATTCCAATTCGAACCCCGCAGCATCAGCGTCATCCGCGCGGGACAATCCTGCAGCATCGGGAAGTAAATCTCCGGTTCCGCATGCTGTTCAAATGTCCCAAACACCCGCGATTGCACCACCCCGATGATCTCGGTCCGGACCCCGCCGTCATCAATCACGGCGGCGCCCAGCGGCTTGCCGTTGAAGTAGAAATCGGCAGCCTCCTGATTGACCACGGCCACGCGCTCCTGGCCGCGGGCCTCATCCCCGCGAAACATCTGTCCGGCAATCAACTGCATGTCGAGCGCGCTGAAATACTTTGCTGAAACGGAGTTCACGCTCAGCTCGATATTCCCCTGGAGCGGCGTCACAGGGATGCGAAACCGCGCGTCGCGAATCGTTCGCGGCGCGTCAGCCTGATTCACATATCCGTAGTAAATCGTCGCGCGTGCCTGCTGCTTCGCATCCTTCCTTCTCTTGAACACGCCGATGATCTCCACGGGCAGACCGGCGGAGTCCCGTATCACCATGCCCGCGGTCTGCCTCCCGAATAATCGTGCGGCCGCCTCCTCGTCCACAACCGCCACCCTGTACCTCTGATCGTTTATTCCAAACATCCTTCCCGCCACCGGCTCGTTATCCAGCAGTTGCAGCGACTCCGGCGTAAGCCACGCAATGTCCATTGCCACATCGCGATACTGCGGTGAGAGCCGCTGAACTCTGAAATTTCGCCACGCCGGATCACTCCCCGGAAGCCTCGCCGTCCATGCCAGCGGCGTCACCCCGGCCATGGACTTTGCCTTTTGCTCGACGTCGATGAAATAGTTGGTATCAACCTCAGGCCCATTGGGCCTTGGACCTTCCACGGTCAAAAGGATCGGATCGCCCAGCTGATGCCCGGCGCTCGTCTTCAACGCAGACTTAAGGCTATCCCGGAGAAGTGCCGTGCAAAGCACGAGCATGCAGCAGGCCGCAATTTGCCCAACCACCAGGCCCGATCGCAGCCTCTGGATCGCCTTCGAAGGCAACCCCGTCTCCCGCTGAAGAACAATCCATGGCCGATCGGTTTCGGTGCCAACCACCGGCAGCATTCCGCACAACATCGTAACCGCAACACACGCCGCAGCCGCGGTCACAATCGGCGGCAAGTGCGGCGCGAAGCTGACTCGCTGCGCATCCTCTTCGAACAGAAAAGCCGGAAGCGCGTGCGCCGTGAAAATACCCAGCAGCAAACCCACCGCCCCGCCGGCAATCGAGATCACCACGCTGTCGGCGAGCAACTCCCGCATCAACTCAGCGCGGGTGGCGCCAAGAGCGATGCGCAGAGACGTCTCGTGCGATCGCCTGAAAGCTCGCCCCAGCAAAAATGTCGCCACGTTGATGCACGCAATGAACAACACCGCAGCCGCGGAGAACCTCAAAAACAGCCCAATTCGCGCCAATCCGCGTGTGCTCGCAGGCGCGATACCGGTAAATGGACTGACACTCAGGCCACCGACTCCGCCCGAACCGGAACCAAGAGCCATCTCCGCCTGGCGCAGCGAAACACCGGGCCGAAGACCTGCCAGAACCCATAAATCCCTGCGGTCTCGTCCGCCCCCTGCAAAGTCCGCATCTTTGCCTGTGATCCAGACATCGACACTCTGGTCGCTGTAGAGACCATCCAATCGCTCCGGTGCAACTCCGCTGATCTTGTAATCAAGGTTGCCGATGTTCACACGGAATCCGGCGGCATCCTGCCTGCCGCCCAGCTCGCCCGCCCACACGCGGTGACTGATCACCGCGCCATTGGTCAATGGCATCGCCAGGGCTCCAGTCAGGCCCGGCGTGACCATGGCGACAATCGCAATCTTCGAGCGGCCATCGATCGTCGCGTCCAGCGGCTCAATGCGCACCGCCCCAATCCATGCCAGGACTCCCTGGGCCTCTTTGAGCTGCTGATACTCCTCGAAAGAGAGAGGTCCAGCCTCGCGCGAGCGATCCTGTTTGAAGATGGAAACAACGTCAGATTCGTGAAGAGGCGAGGCGGGATGGGTCAATCCCTGCAGAAACCCATATACCGCCGCATTGGCTCCCACCCCAAGCGCAATGGTGAGCACCAGCGCAAACGACACGCCCGGCGCCCGCGCAAACGCTCTCGCGGATCCGCGGAATCGGACAAGGCTTCGTGAACCGACCACTCAAACCATCAAGCAACTCAGGCTCCAAAGAGAATCGGCATTTCCCTCGGCTCACCCGGGGTTGGCGTGTTCCCTTGCGTCCGGTTTCAGTTCGCTGTGTCCGTATCTGGACAGCCGCGTCAGCATCCTTCCGTGTCCCTTTGTCCCTTTGTCCCTTATCCCTGGTCCCTAGTCCCTGGTCCCTGGTCCTTTGTCCCTCTCCATCACTTCCCCTCTTCTTCACTCCTCTTCAACCGCATCCCGTGATTCATCGGCGTAATAAACTTCACGCCGCTTGCCTTCTCGCCCTCGACATCGAACTCCAGTTCCTGCGGTCCATCAAGAACAAAAAAATGCGTCGGCGACTCGGCAAACAATCGCTGCGGCCGCGTACCCTCCGGGATCTCCGCGGTGAGCCGCCCCCCTGTCATTGCCACCTTCACAAATCCATACGTGCCGGGATAGCGCGCAAGAATCCCGGGAGCCACCTCCACCCCCGTCCGCTCCAGCGGCTGAAAATCGGGAAAGCCGTACACCGTTCCCGCGCTGCGAATCAACTCATCCTTGAGCTGCCCGCCGTCTCCTCCGCTTGTCATCACCACCAGTCCATTTCCGTGGAGATAGATCAGCATGTCGTCCTGAAAGACCCCCGATCCCTCGTGGGTGAGAAGCGAATTCTCGGCGCTCCCTTCGACTCTGAAGCCCAGCCCCCATCCACCCAGGCCCGGCTTTGCCATCATCTGCACAGTGCGCTGGTGCAGCACTCTTTGCGACGTCCCCGCGTACTCCCGCTGCATCTCGATCAGGAACTTCGCCATGTCCGTCGGCGTCGTCCACAATCCGCCCGCAGCCAGATTGGGCTCGACAAACTTCTCCGGCGGAATGCCGCTCTTTCCATCCTCCCAATACCCCGTGGCCGCGTGGCTGGCCCAGCCCGCCGGTAGCGGCGCCTCAAACGTGCTGTCCTTCATCCCCAACGGATCCAGAACCGCGTGCTTCATGTAATCCGCAAACGAATTGCCCGTCACGTCCTCAACCAGCAGCTCCAGCACCAGGTATCCGCCATTGGCATACGCCCACTTCGTGCCCGGCGCCGCCTCCAACACCACGGGCGGAGTCTTCGCAGGCTTCTCGCCATTCAGCATTTGAACAATCGTCGGCACCGGCTCGGCAGGGTCGTAGATCGCTCCGTTATGCGTGCCGATTCCCGATGTGTGATTCAACAACTCGCGAACCGTGACCTTGTTCTCGCCGGTGAACGCGTTATCGGGAATCTTCCATCGCTTCAGGTATTGCTTCACATCCATGTCGAGATCGATCTTGCCTTCCTCCACAAGCTTCAGCACGCCAACCGCCGTCACCGGCTTCGACATCGACGCAGCGCCAAACAGCGTGCGCGCCGTCGCCGCCGCACCCCCAAGCGATGTCACCCCATCGGCCCGGGCCCAATCTATCTGCCCGTTCCGAATGGCAGCCATGCTCACCGCGGGAACATGCAGCGCTTCCATTTGCGTCGCCAGGCGCATGTATCCGCCATCTGCGTTCTTCAGAACCACGTATCGCGTGAGATGGCCCTCGACAGCCTCACGCCGTTGCTCTGGAGACGTCAAGGTCTGCACACCTGCCATGGCGGTCGCGCAAAACCACGCCGTCACCGCAGCTGCCGCTCGCATCCATGCAGTGAAACACATCCTTCACTCTGCCTCCGCGTCGGATGACCCTATGTAGCATTCTGTATGCGACGGCGGATTGTCAAGCAGTTCGCCTCACTGCTCCCATGACGGCTCGCGTCCCACACCAGGGCAACGCGCTCGGAACTCCGATCCCACGGCAGCAACACCGTCCATGAGTGAGTTGGCAGGTATGCGTCAGCTGGCCGCAGATGGCCGTACACCAGCTGACTGCACTTACTGTTCCTTCAATGCGTCCACCGGATTGACGGCAGCAACGCGTGAAGCCGGCAGAAAGCTTGCCAGCACCGCGGCCACCGCAAGAATGAAAGGCACGGCGGCAAAGCTGACGGGATCGAGTGGGCTCACCCCGAACAACAGCGTCCTCAAAGTTCGCGCGAGCACCCCTGCAGCTCCCAGGCCGAGAACCACGCCAATCCCCGTCAGCGCCAACGCGGAGCGCACGAACATCCACCGCAGTGCGCCCTTGCGCGCTCCCAGCGCCATGCGGATTCCAATTTCGCGCGTGCGCTGCGACACGGCGTAGGAGATAACCCCGTAGATGCCAATCAGGCTGAGCGCCAGCGCCATCGCTCCGGCGACCGCCAGCATCACCAGCGTGAACGACGTGCGCGCCATCGAGCGCCCGTACAGTTCGCCCATTGTCTGCATCGACGCCACCGGAAGGCTGCCATTCACCTGCCACACCGCCCGCTGAATCTCGGTCAGCAGGCTCTCGGTTCCGGCGCGATCACTATGAACAGCAAAACTCACTGCGTGCTCGGTATCGACAGCGTTGTTTGCCCAGGGCAGCTTCCACATCACGGGCCAGTACACCGTCGCCGGGGCCTCTGCGTCCACCCCATTCTGGTGCACGTCCTGAGCGACGCCGACAACTTCGACCCAAGGCTGGAGAGGCATGATTCTCAAATGCTTGCCGATCGCCGCTTGCGCCGAACCCCAGGACTCCCGCGCCAGGTTCTCCGAGACGATACCCACCGGACGCAGGACATAAATGTCGTCCCACGTGTAGTCGCGACCGGCCACCAGGCGTGTTCCCTGGCTATGGAAGTATCCAGGAGAGATGTAGTTGAACAGACGCATCGGCGCGCTTCCCGGGCGGTCGTCCTTGCCCTCGATGGAGATGTTGTTCCAGGCCGGGTCGATTTCGACCATGGGCAGGTCGCTCGCAAACCCGACGGAGCTGACGCCGGGAATTGCGGCAAGCTTATCGGCAATGCTGTTTTCAAGGCGCAGGGTCGTCTGCGCGTCGGGAACCAAAGGTCGGGGAATCGCGACGCGCAGAGTCTGCACATGGTTCGCATCCGCGAATCCAGGGTCGACGCCCCGCAGCGCCTCCAGTGTGCGAATCATCAGCACGGCGCTGATCAGCAGCACCATCGCCATCGCCACTTGCGCAACCACCAGCATGTTGCGCATGCGCTGCCGCTCACGGCTGGCGCTCGCCGTGCGCCCGGCGGAGGCGTGCGACAGCGATACTGCAGGACGCATCGACTTCAGTGCCGCAACCGTCCCGAAGAGCAGCGCCGACACCGCTGAGAGCACGAGCGTGAATGCAATCGAACGCACATCGAGCGCGATCTCGTGCAGACGCGGCAGGTTCGTAGGACCAATCGCGGTCAGCAGTCGCAGCCCGCCCATGGCAATGCCGATACCCGCCACGCCGCCGATGAGCGCAAGCAGCACACATTCGCCCAACACATCACGGACTATGCGCCCGCGGCCGGCGCCCAATGCCGTGCGAATCGCCAGTTCCTGCTGCCGTCCGTCCGCACGCACCAGGAGCAGGTTCGCCACATTGGTACACGCAATCAGCATCACCACGCCGATCGTGCCCATCACCACCCACAGCACACTGCCCACGTTCCCGATGATTTGCTGCTTCATCGGGCGAATCGCGCCTGAGATCCTCCACGTCTTGTAGAAGTGCGGATCGCCGCCGTCGCCATTGGTCCACGAATCCATCCAGATATTGAGCATCCGCCCAATGTCCGCGTCCGCCTCGCCAATCGTCACACCCGGTTTGAGCCGGGCAATGCCGTTGAAGCCAAACCCCGCCAGGATCTGATGTCGCGGATCGAACGCGAGCGGGATCAACAGGTCGAAATCCTGGTTCACAACCTCGAAGCCTCGCGGCATCACGCCGACGATCTCGCGCGTCATGGAATCCACTTCGATGTTGCGGCCGATCACCGACCGGTCACCGCCAAAACGCCTCTGCCAGTAGCCGTAGCTCAGCATCACCACTTCGTGGCTGTGCGGCGCCTGGTCGGCTGTCAGGATCCATCGCCCCGCTGCCGGCGGAACGTTCAACGTCTGCAGCACCCCGTCGCTGATAAAGGTTGTGTGCACCTCTTCGGGGTTCGCTATGCGCGTCACGTTCGCCGTGCCCGAGATCCACACGCCGATCGATTGAAGCGTGCGGTTGTGTTCGGCGAACGTCAGGTACATCGACGGCGAAAGACGCAGCCCCTCGGTAAAATTGGTCAGGCCGGCCGCTCCCGGAGCGTGCAGCCACACCGCCACCAGTTGTTCCGGCTGAGGATAGGGCAGCGGCTTGAGCAGAATGCTGTTCACCACCGTAAAGACCGCGGTGTTGGCGCCGATGCCAATGGCCAGCGTAAGAAGAACGGTGATGCCGAATCCAGGCGATTTGCGCAGTCGACGCAACGCAAATTTCAGGTCGGCGAACAGAGATTCAAACCCCGGCCATTCCCACACTTCGCGGCTCCGTGTCTGGACGAGCGTGGGATTCCCGAATGCGCGGAGCGCTGCCTGCCGAGCCTCGGAGCGCGATAGATTCTCCAGGCGCATGAGCTCCTCGGTCTTCTCTTCGATGTGCTCGCCAATCTCGTCCGCCAATTCGCCGTAAAGGCGCCGGCGGCGGAACACTCGTTCCATCCAACCCATAACGGGTAGCCTCCTAGGAATCCGCGGTGCGCCGCTCAGGCCCGAGCACCATCTGGATGCCTTCCAGCATGCGGTCGAAGCTGGAGATCTCACATTCGAGGTGGTCCAGGCCGGCCTTGGTGATCTCATAGATACGCACGCGCCGGTTGGTCGACGGAGAAATAGTCCACTCGGCCTTGACGAGCTTCGCCTTTAGTAGCCGCTGCAAGGCTGGATACAGCGAACCCTCTTCCACCTGCAGCAGGTTCTTGGAGCACTGCTGGATGTGCTGGACCAGGGCATATCCGTGCGCCGGCTGGCGTCGGAGCGACTCGAGAATCATCATCTCCAGCGCGCCGGGAAACAGATCTCGCGATGTGTTGCTATTTTCCATAAGGCATGATTGAAACATACCTAGCATAAACAAGTATTATTTAGATGTCAAGCCAGATCAAAACCAACCCGGGGGGTCAGAACCTGAACTGAACCCGGACGTGAGACAGGCTGAAAATTGACAATTTGCAGAGTTCTGCCTCCCCTCAGGGGGTATCCCAAAAGTTGTCAAGAGGCACCTCTGTGGAAATCTTGCCATCTATCACATAAACAAGGTCAAACTTTTCTATAATAATTGGCATGGAATACGCCGACTCTGTTATAATGGTAATAGCATTAGAAAAAAGGGCCCGCCGCTTACCCGGTGGGCCTTTTCATTTGGACCTTCGGCATCCGCGGGAGGAAAGGAGCGAAGATATGCCGCACTCTTATTGTCATCACTTGATCGCTTCACCACCAGATCACTTCATCGCGCGCCGTTGCATTTTTCACTGTTCACCAGTCATTTCCCACTTTCGCCTTTCGCCTCAATCACTTGCAGCACGCCGCGCCGTGCTCTCCTCTGTTCCCTGGTCCCTGATCCCTGTCCCCTGTGTTCTAAATCACACTCAGCATTTGACCACCCCGTATCTCCCTCGATCCAGAAGACATCCGCGATTTTTTTTGCGCGCACACAATTCTCCCCAACTCGCCCCGACCGCCGCCCTATCATGTTCCGAAGGCGCAGCCTCCACGGGAGCAGCCTCCAAGGGAGCAGCCTCCAAGGGAGCCAAACAATGATCCGGGTCGGGTTGGTCGGGTTCGGCATGGCGGGGCGTGTCTTTCACGGTCCCCTGATCTCCTCCGTCGACGGGCTGGCGCTGCAGGCAGTCGTCGAGCGCCACGGCGACCAGGCGCGGGAGCGCTATCCCTGGATCACCACCCACCGCTCCCTCGACTCCATGCTGGCCGACCGCACCCTCGGCCTCATCGTCGTTGCCACCCCCAGCGGCACCCACTTCGAAGTGGCCCGCCAGGTCATCGACGCCGGCTTCAACGTGGTGGTCGATAAGCCCGTCTCCACCACCGCCGCCCAGATCGCCGCCCTAGCGGCGCTGGCCCGCAAGCACTCCGTCCACCTGATTCCCTTCCACAACCGCCGCTTCGACGGCGACTTCTTCACCGTCGAAAAGCTCTTCCACGACGGAACTCTCGGCCGCCTGGTTCAGTTCGAGTCAAGCATGAACCGCTGGAACCCCGGCGCCACGCGCCGGCCCTGGAAGGACGCGCCCGAGGAAGGCGGCGGCGTTCTGCTCGACCTCGGAACCCATCTCGTCGACCAGGCGCTCGCGCTCTTCGGCAATCCCATGGCGATTGGCGCCGAAGTCCTTCGCGAGCGCGACGGCCAGGGCGCCAACGATGCCTTCACCATCCGCCTGCGCTACCTCGGGCTGCGGGCAACGCTCGAGGCCAATGCCCTGTCCTCGCCCCCTGGCCCGCGGTTCGTGGTGCGCGGTACCCGCGGCAACTTCCGGAAAAAGGGTGTCGACCCCCAGGAAGCCGCCCTCAACAAGATCACGCGAATCGCCGGCGAAGGCTGGGGACAGGAGCCGGCAGACCACTGGGGCATGCTGCACGTCGACGTCGACGGCGGCATGGTCACGCGGCCCTTTGCCACCCTGCCGGGCGACTACCGCCGCTTCTACGCCGCCGTTCGCGACGCGCTGGAATCGAAGGCGAAACCACCGGTCACGCCCGCCGACGCATGGCGCGCGGCCCGCGTCCTGGAGTGGGCGATCGAGAGCGCCGAGGCACACCGCGAGGTGGAGTGCAGCTGGACCGGCGAGCCGGCGTAGGCTCGCCGGGCTGCCCGCGCTTGCCTTACGGCTGGGTCACGCTGAGGCTGATGGTCGTCGTCGGAGCCGGAGTGTAGGGCGGTGTTCCCGTGCCCGTGACGGTATACGTGTAGACGCCTGGAGTCGTGCCGGGATTGCTGTTTCCGCCACTGCCGGTCGTGGTGGTGCTGCCGCAAGCTGAGATGCTGAGCAGTACAAAGGCACCCGCCACCAACCCGACCATCGCTCGCCAGGCGCGGCGGCGCGAAGGAATCCCGAAGAAGACCAGCAGCGCAAGCACAGCCGTTCCGGCAGCTTCCGCAGCGCCGGTGCGCGGCCAGGTGAGTGTCGCAATGGGAGCCTGGGTGTTTAAGGTAACGGTCGCAGTGCCGCTCTTCACGGCGCTGCTCAGGACCACCGGAGAGCCGCTAATGGTGCACCCGGGCACATTGGCGGCGTTCGCAGGCTGGCTGGTGACGGCGCACGTCAACGCGACGCTGCCTGAGTAGCCGTTGCTGCTGCTCACCGTCAGCGTCGACGTCACGGTATTGCCCGGCGTCACCGGCGCGGGCGTAGTGGCCGAGAGCGCGTAGCTGACCGCGGTCACGGTGATATTGACCGAGGCGGAAGTGATGGCGTAGTTCGCGTCGCCGCTGTAGGTGGCGGTAAGCGCATCGGTTCCCGCCTGCAGCGTACCTGCCGCGATGGTGAACGAAGCAGCGCCCGCAACGAGAGCTGTTGACGAGTTGTAGTTTGCGTTATCGGTGAGCGTGACGGTTCCGGTGGGTGTGCCGAAGCTGCCGGAGCCAGCCACCATGACAGTCACAGTGAGGGGCTGGATGGAACTGATGGCGGTGGCGGAGGGGGTCAGGGTCAAGGTGGCGGTGCCTGAACCCGTGACGCTTCCCCAGTTATTCACCAGCTGCGTAGCATCCACACTACCCATGCCGGTGGCCAGGTCGTAGCCTGCCGTGGTGTCGTAGCCGGTAAGGAAGTAGTTTCCCGCTGTGTTCTTCTGGCAATCGGACGTGCTGCCGGCGGTGCACACCACGGAATTGTTTCCCGTGGCGACGTCGTGGAAGACGGCGCTGGCCCTGGTGGAATTGAAGAGGTTGTAGAGCGGCTGGGCAGCAAGGCCGAGGCGACCTCCGGTCTTCTGCTCGACGAGCGCGAGGATACCGGCAAACGCGGGCGCGGCGGTAGAGGTCCCCCCGAAAGCCGCAAACGCGAATTGACTATTCGAGGCGGCAACACAGTTGTCGGTCTGGCCAGCCGTGCCGCCGGGAGCGGCGGCGTCGGTGCAGACCAGCCACGATGCCCCGTCGAAGCCGTTGCCGGAAAACAGTGCGACATCGGGAATATCGCGCGCGCCATCGCCGGGCACACCTGAGCCTTGCTGCCAACCCGGCTTGGCGTATCCGCTGGTGCAGGTGGACCCCGTGCTGGTGGAGCAGCCGCTGACCCCTCCGCCGCCGGCGATAATGTTGGTCGCGTTGCCCTTCATGGGATCGGTGAACGGAATATCCATTTCCCAACTGCCAGTGTCGTTGACGGTGGAGTCATTCCAGGCGGCTTCGGGGATGTAACTCTTCGCCGAGAGATAGGGCGTTGTAGCGGAGGTCGAATTGGCGGTGTTGACGTACGTGGTAAAACCGCCGATCAGGCTGGAGAAGTCCGTACCTCCCACAGCGATGTTGTAGGGCGTGGAGGCGAAGCCGCTGACCTGCAAGCCGTGAATCGCTGATGTTTCGGTGTTGTTGTCGTCGCAGTCAGCAGAGCCGCTGTCGCCGGTGGAGACGACGACGGCAATACCGGCCATGGAAGCCTGCTGCCACCATCCGCTGAGAAGCTGATTGCCGGATGTGCCCAGCGCGAGCTCGCATTCGCCGAAGCTGACGCTCAGGATGTCAATCATTGGATCTTTTATTGCCTGAGCAATTGCAGTTGGAAGATCGCTCGACGTATAGAAGACAAGGCTCGCGCCGGGTGCGAGACCGCCCGCGATCTCCACGTCGAGATAGCCCTCATCGGTGTCAGGCCCCACCGTCGCGGGGGGTATAGAAGCGGTCGATACATTATTAATGGTGGGTGCCGTGGAGTCATTGAGGAATTTGGCGCGGTAATCCACGACGGTGCCTGTCTGGATGAGGGCGTCGCCGACCACTCCAATGGTGACGCCGGAACCGGTGTAGCTGGTACCGCCGGAGGCGAAAGCGGCATTGAAGCTGTTGGGTGTGTCGTAAATGGTGGCGGCATCGGCGGGTACGAGATAGAGGTTGTAGCTGCCGCCGGACCCGGTGGTGAGTTCGGGCCGTACTGCCGAATTCCCGAGGGGCACAAGGCGATGCGTGGCGGGGTCGAATTGACCGTCGCGGCCGCGGATGTTGTGTGGCCGGGGGTGGATGGTATTGAGCTGGGCTACGCCGCTAACCACTGGTGCGAGCGCTGTTGGGATGGTGGGATCGGCGGTATTGGAGAGGAACGGCTGGCCGCCGGCGTTGTAGGAATGGATGGAGACGCGGAAGGCAGCCTCTACCTGCGCAACGGTGCCGGAGAAGGCGATGTTGTTGCGGGCGGGAGGAACATCGTCGACGTTGAGGCCATGCGACTGCAACCATGCAATGATGGCAGCGATGTCGGATTCGGCGGGTCCATAGAGCTCGCCAAACTGCTGGGGGGTGAGCCACTGATGGTAGTTCGGTGAAGACGGGTCGAGCTGCCTCGCCATGAATGCGTCCATGGCGGCCTTCTGCTGCGCGGAGTGGGAGAGAACCAACCGCATGGAGGTGAGTTGAGTGGCGGCCGGCGCCTCCCCCTTGTCGAATTCGGATCGTGCGAGCGGCGGCACATTGCCCGTCAACACTGTGCGCGACGATTCATCGATTGGGGCATTGATGCGGGGGAGAGTGGAAGTTCGAGGGCCAGCCATGGCCGGAACGATGGCGCAGATCCCCAGGAAGGCAAACACAAGAGCATGGCAGCCTAAAACATGATGTAGACGAAACGGGAGCATCAAGTCCCTGTACCTTTCTCATTTGAAAGCAACTGCGTAATGTAAACTGACGCGCGAATAAAATCCATTGATTACAGCAAGTTCGCTGAAACGGCGCCGATGGAGCCCCCAACGCCCCCTGATGGACAGTTGGATGATCGCAAGCGGTGGTTTGACGTCTGATGGACAGAACCACGCCCGCAACCACAGATTCCAAACGAGGAACAATTCCTGGGCGTCTGGCCGCTCTGCGAGAATATGAGTGAGCATGCGAGCGAGTCTGTTTATCACCTGCTACAACGACACGCTGTTTCCGGAGACCGGAAGAGCCGTGGTGCGGCTGCTGGACCGGCTGGGCGTGCAGGTGGAGTTTCGGCCGGCGCAGACATGCTGCGGGCAGATGCACGCAAACACGGGTTTCCGCGGGGAGGCGTTCTCGCAGGCCAAGCGCTTTGTGAAGCTCTATGCCGATGCCGAGGCGGTGGTGATTCCCTCCTCGTCGTGCGTGGCCATGATCCGCGATCAGTACCCCGGCCTGATAAGCGAATTGGGAAACAACCCGCTGATGCGCGAGTTTGACACGCTGCTGCCGAGGGTCTACGAACTGAGCGAGTTCCTCATTGATAAGCTGGGCGTGGAGGATGTGGGAGCGTATTTCCCGCATCGCGTGACCTATCACGCCAGCTGCCACGGATTGCGAGCGCTGCACCTGGGTGAGCGGCCCTTCCGGCTGCTGAAGCACGTGCGCGGGCTGGAACTGGCGAGCCTGGACAACCTGGACCGCTGCTGCGGCTTCGGCGGCACCTTCAGCGTGAAGAACGCCGAAGTGTCGAGCGCGATGATGACGACAAAGCTGCAGGACGTGCTGGCGACGCAGGCCGAGTTCTGCACAGCCCTCGACAATAGCTGCCTGATGCACCTGGGCGGAGCGCTGCATCGCGAGTTCGCGGCGATGCGGACGATCCACATGGCGGAGATACTGGCGAGCACCGAAGAGGCGCTCGCATGAGCGCAACCGGGCCGCGCTCTGTATCAGCGGATCATCCGGAGCTGGATCCGCGGGTAGCGCCGCCGTTTCCGGCAGCGGCGTTGCCGGTGTTGCGCAACGCGCAGTTGCGCAAAAACGTGGCGCACGCCACCGACGTGATCCAGGGCAAGCGCAACCGGCTGGTTGCGGAGAAGACGGATTGGACACAGCTGCGCGACGCAGCCTCCGCACTGCGAGCGCACACGCTGGAGCACCTGGGCGAGTACCTTGGGCAGTTCGAGGAGCGTTGCACGGCTGCCGGCGGGGTGGTGCACTGGGCCGCCGACGGCGACGAAGCGCGCGCAATCATCCTGCAGATTCTGCGAGAAGAGAAGGCCGCTGAGGTCATCAAGATCAAGACCATGACGTCGGCGGAGATCCAGCTGAACCCGTTTCTGCGCGAGCATGGAATTGCCGCGCACGAGACGGATCTGGCCGAGATCATTCTGCAGCTTGGCGGCGGGGAGCCTTCGCACGTGGTGGTTCCGGCGCTGCACGTGAACCGCGCGCAGGTGCGGGAGATTTTTGCCCGCACCATGGGATTGCCGAAGCTGTCGGATGATCCGCAGGAACTGACCGCAGCCGCACGCTCGTATCTGCGCAAGATGTTTATGACGGTGCCGACGGCGATCAGCGGCGCGAATTACCTGATTGCAGAGACTGGCGGCGTTGCCATTGTGGAGTCGGAAGGCAACGGGCGCATGTGCCTGACGCTGCCGCGCACAATGATTACGCTGGCCGGGATTGAAAAGGTGATTCCGCGCTTCCGCGATCTGGAAGTGATGCTGCAGGTGCTGGCGAGGTCGGCGACGGGCGAGCGCATGAACCCGTACACGTCGCTGTGGACGGGCGTGACGGCGGGCGACGGGCCGCAGCGGTTCCATGTGGTGCTGCTCGACAACGGCCGATCAGCCATGCTGCGGCGCGAAGTGGAGCGGCAGACGCTAAAGTGCATACGCTGCGGGGCGTGCATGAACACGTGTCCCGTGTATCGGCAGACCGGGGGGCACGCGTACGGGTCGGTGTATCCGGGGCCCATAGGGGCGATTCTGACGCCGCAGTTGCAGAAGCTGGAGCACGCACAGACGCTGCCGTACGCGAGCTCGCTGTGCGGCGCGTGCTATGACGTTTGCCCCGTGAAGATCAATATTCCCGAAGTGCTGATCGATCTGCGGGCGCAGGTGACTGACAAAGAGCGTGAGAGCGAGCGGAGGTTCTTCGACCCCATTTACCTGGGCATGCGGGTTGCTAACTGGGTGTTCGCGAGCGGGGCGCGGTTCAGGCTGGCGCAGTCCGCGGCGCGCGTCGGGCTGTGGGCGTTCACGCGCAAGGACGGCTGGATACATTCGCTGCCGGGGCTGGGCGGCCGCTGGACGATGACGCGTGATCTGCGCGGCCTGCCGAAGCAGACCTTTCGCGAATGGTGGCAGAAGGAGCGCGGGCGATGACGGCGATGTCGCGACAGGTGGTGATAGACCGGATTCGCGCGGGGCTCAGCGGGATCTCCGATGAGCGGTTGGCGGGGTATGCGGCCGTGCCGCGAACATACAGGCTGCGCGGGGCCTTGAATGCGGAAACAACGTTGGCGCTGATGGTGGAGCGGCTGCGCGAGTACGACGCCGAGGTGGTGGAGTGCGAGGAGTCTGCACTGGTGCCGACAATTGCGGAAGCGATTGCCAGGAGCGTACGCCGCGTGCTGGTGGCGCCCGCGGGTCTGCCGGAAGCGTGGCTGGTGGATGGCGTGGACTGGCGCGTGGATCACGAACTTTCACCGGAGCAGATTGAAGGAGCAGATGGCGTGGTAACGGCTTCGTTCTGCGGCGTGGCGGAGTCGGGGACGATTGTGCTGCATCACTCGGCCAGCGAGGGAAGGCGCGTGCTGACCCTGCTGCCCGACTGGCATCTATGCGTGCTGCGCGCGAGCGATGTGGTGGAGACGCTGCCGGAGTACTTTGCTCTCTGCGCGCATCCGCCACAGTTGGCGACGTACATTTCCGGTCCGAGTGCGACCGCGGATATCGAGATGACGCGCATCAAGGGCGTGCACGGGCCACGGTTTTTGAGTGTGATTCTTGTGCGCGACTAGCCGACGGCCTGCACGCTTCCCTTCCCGACCAGGTCTTCGACACGCTCAACCCAACCCTTGTCGGCGGCAACGTTCATCGATTCCGGTTCGAGGATCACCGCGTACTCGCCCTTGCGTTCGAGTTGCAGCATCACTTTGCCCGGGCCGGGCGCGGCGTCGGCGGCGGACTTGAGCGCGGCGAAGATCTCCTCCGAGGCGCGATCGAGATTGATGCGGATGCGAATGCCGCCGGGCAGCTTCACTTTTACGTCGTCGAGAGCCTGCACACCGCTGATGGCGATCTTGGGAGCGGAGTCTTCTTCACCCATCAACATGCCGCGGATGAGCACCGGGGCTTCCATCTTGAGCTGCTCGCAGAGGCGCTCGTAGTCGCGCGCAAAGCAGATGACTTCGATTTTGCCGGTGGCGTCTTCGAGGATGCCTTGCGCGTAGAGCTTGCCGTCGCGTTTGCTCTTGCGGGCCGCGCCGGTGCCGTGGAGGATGCCGGCCACCTGAAGCTCGTCGGAGGGATCGGCCTGGCGGCCCCACGCGCGCTCCGGCGGCTTGCGCTCCAGCGCTTCGGCCACGGTGATGACGCCCGTTAGGTTGCGAAGCTTTTCTGCGTACTTATCGAGCGGGTGGCCGGAGACGAAGAAACCCAGGACCTCCTTCTCGTTGGCGAGGCGCTCGCTCTCTTCCCAATCCGCGACTTTGGGCAGGTCGTCACCGTTGCGGTGGCCGTTGGCGGGGGTTTCATCGAAGATGCCGAAGAGGCCGACCTGACCTTGCTCGAGATCGCGCTGGGCTTTCTGGGCGCGCTCCATGGCCTTGTCGACAGCGACGTAGAGGGCGGCGCGCTTGCCGAGGGAGTCGAGAGCGCCGGCCTTGATCAAGGACTCGAGCACGCGCTTGTTCATCACGCGGAGGTCGACTTTTTCACAGAACTGATACAGGCTGCTGAAGCGGCCCCCTACTTCTTCGCGGGCCTTGAGAATCGACTCGATGGCGTTGCCGCCTACGTTCTTGACCGCGGCCAGTCCGAAGCGGATGGCTTCGCCGTGCGGCGTGAACTGCGCGCCGGAGACCTGCACATCGGGTGGATCGACAGCGATGCCCATCTCCTTGCACTCGGCGATGTACTTCACGATGTTGTCGGGCTTGGAGACTTCCGAGGTGAGCAGGCCGGCCATGAATTCGACGGGGTAGTGGGTCTTGAGATACGCGGTCTGATAGGAGACGAGACCGTACGCCGCGGAGTGCGACTTGTTGAAGCCGTAGCCCGCGAACTTTTCCATCTGGTCGAAGATTTCGGCGGAGATGTCTTTGGGGTGGCCGTTGGCAACGGCGCCGGAGATGAAGCGATCGTGCTGCTTGGCCATCTCTTCGGGCTTCTTTTTGCCCATGGCGCGGCGCAGCAGATCGGCTTCGCCGAGCGAATAGCTGGCCAGCACGTTGGCGATCTGCATCACCTGTTCCTGGTAGACGATGACACCGAGGGTCTCCTTCAGGATGCCTTCGAGCTCGGGGAGCATGTACTCGACTTTGCGGCGGCCCCACTTGCGCTCGATGAAGTCATCGGTCATGCCGCCCTGGATGGGGCCGGGCCGGAACAAGGCTGTGAGCGCGGTCAAGTCTTCGAGCTTGTCGGGCTTGTAACGGCGCAGCATGTCGCGCATGCCGTTCGACTCAAACTGGAAGACGCCGGAGGTGAGCGCGGCGTGAAAGACCTTTTTATAGGTCTCTTCGTTGTCGAGCGGGATGGTTTCGATATCGACCTTTTCGCCGCGGTTGCTCTCGATGAGCTTGAGGCACTCGTCGATCACCGTGAGTGTGGTGAGGCCGAGGAAGTCCATCTTGAGCAGGCCCATCTTGTCGATGGCGACCATGTCGTAGGCGGTCACGATTTCGTCGTTCTTGGTCTTGGCGACGGGAACCAGCTCGGTGAGCGGACGCGGCGCGATCACCACGGCGGACGCGTGAACGCCGGAGCCGCGCACCAGGCCTTCGAGCTTCTTGGCGGTGTCGATCAGCTCGCGCACCTGCGCTTCGCTGTCGTAGATCTTGCGCAGGTCGGGCACGTCTTCCAGGGCTTTGTCGATAGTCATGCCCACGGTGGAGGGGATGAGCTTGGCAATGCGGTCCACGTCGCCATAGGGCATGTCGAGGGCGCGGCCGCAGTCCTTGATGGCGGCCTTGGCGGCCATGGTATTGAAGGTGATGATCTGCGCCACCTGCTCGCGGCCGTACTTGCGCGTAACGTAGTCGATTACTTCGCCGCGGCGGTTCATGCAGAAGTCCACGTCGATATCCGGCATGGACACGCGCTCGGGGTTGAGGAAGCGCTCGAAGAGCAGCACGTTCTGCATGGGATCGATGTTGGTGATCTCCATGCAATAGGCGACGAGAGAGCCGGCGCCTGATCCGCGCCCGGGGCCGACGGGAATGTTATGGTCGCGCGCGTACTTGATGAAGTCCCACACGATGAGGAAGTAGCCCGGGTACTTCATCTGGCGGATGATGCCGATCTCGTAGTTCAGGCGCGCTTCGTATTCGTGGATGGGGCAGCGGAGCTGGCCACGGGCTTCGAGATGGCGGACGGCTGTGTCGAGACGCTTCTTGAATCCCTCGCGGCATACCTCTTCAAAATAGGTATCGATGGTGTGGCCCGGCGGAACGGCGAACTCGGGGAATGGATTCTCGACTGGATGCAGCTTGAAGTTGCAGCGCTCGGCAATCTCCGTGGTCCGCGCCAGCAGGCCGGGAGAATCGGGAAACAGGCGTGCCATTTCGTCGCCGCTCTTCACAAAGAACTGGTCGGAGTCGAACTTGAAACGGTCTTTGTCGTGGATCTTGGCGCCCGTTTGCACGCACAGCATTACGTCGTGCGCGTGAGAGTCTTCGCCGCACAGATAATGCGAGTCGTTGGTGACCACCAGCGGGATGTCCAGATCCTTTTCCAGGCGGAACAGATCGTTCTGGATTTTGCGCTCGGCCTCCAGGCCCTGGTCCTGGATCTCGAGGTAGAAATTGCCGCGGCCGAAGATGTCCTGATATTGCAGGGCTACGGCCTTGGCCTTGTCATAGGCGGTGGCGGCATCGTACTTGCCCTGCTCATTGTTGAGCAGTTCGCATAGTTCGCCGGAGAGACAGCCGGAGGTGGCGATCAGTCCCTTCGCGTGCTGCGCAAGGTAGGCTTTGCTCACGCGGGGCTTGCGATAAAAGCCGTGCAGCGAAGCCTCCGATGTGATCCTGATCAGGTTGCGATAGCCCTCTTCGTTCTCAGCCAGCACCAGCAGGTGGTTGTAGTCGTCGCCCTGCGCCGGCGCGCGATGGTCCTCGTTCTTGCAAACGTATAGTTCGCAGCCCAGGATAGGCTTGATGCCCTTGTCCTTGGCCGCATTGAAAAAGTGCACGGCTCCGTAGATGTTGCCGTGGTCGGTCATGGCGACGGACTTTTGGCCCAGCGCGGCGACGCGATCGATGAGCTTGGTGACGTCGCATGCGCCGTCAAGGAGGGAGTATTCCGTATGCAGATGAAGGTGCGTGAACTCGGGCATGTCTGGTTCAATTTTAGTCTTCGAATGGATGTAGCAGATTTAGGCGGATTTGAGGAAAACCGGTCCGAAACCTCAGTCGGCGCCACCCAGCCGGAGCGTCCGCTCACATCACCCCGCCGAACCCGCAGGCCGCCCCGCCCGACAGCAACTCATCTCTACGCTCCTGGTTGATGCAGAGCAAGGTGGTCCGGCTCAAAATGAGCGAAACTTGATGACCATTTGCATTCATGATGCTTTTCGGTCATTGTGCAAAGCACGGATTTCGGGCATCTTTGAGCCAGGGAACGTCCACCAGCGGGGATAGTCGGGTACGTGAAGACAAAATTACAGCTACTTAGAGCAGTTCTTTTGCTTGTGGGGGGAGTTGCGTCCTCCGCAAACCTCTTTTTTGGCCAAGAATCATCGACACCCTCGGAGCCGTCCATCCCGGCCGCCATGCCCATGGAGACCAGCGGACCGCTGGCCGACGCCCAGGCTGCAGCCGTGCAGGTTGTACAGCCGCTCTCGCCCGCAGTTCAGACCCTGCTCAGCTTCCAGCCCACCGACGCCAAGTTCGACGTCGACGCCCTGATGAACATCCTGCGCGACAAGCGCCATGAAGGCTGGGTGCTGGCCGCCTATCCCGACCCCAAGACCGCGCAGCCGCTCATCGGCGCCGGATTCAGCCTCGACCTACCGGCCCGCGAGCATCTCCAGCGCGATGCGATGAACCCACATCCCTTCCTGGAACCTTCATCGGCCGAGCTCTGGCAAGCGGCCGGTCTCGCCCCCGCAAAGCTGCAGCGCATCCTGGGAGAATTCAACGACCGCCTCGCCACCTGGAACAAGAAGGGCTTCCGGAAGCAGATCTGGAGCCTCGATCCGCAGATCACCGAGGAAGACGCCAATGCCCTGCTCCGCGTGGGCATCATCCAGGCGATTGACAACGCCAAGGCATACTGCCGCCACTTCGACTCACTCAGCGCCAGCCAGCAGATGGCCATGACCCAACTCGTTTACCAGATGGGCGTGAACCTTGAAGAGTTCAGCACGTTCCTTAACCTGATCAACAACGGCACCGAGAGCCCGGCTGAAGCCGCCGTCGTGGCGAAGGCCGACGCCTCTTACTGGCGCAGTGTACAGATGAGCCTGGTGCAGAGCCAGTGGGCGCGACTCTATCGCGCGCGCGCCACCGCCGTCATCGCCATGCTCGACCCGGCCTACTCTGCCAATCCCGCTGGCGCGGAGCACAGCATCGGAGCCATTCTGCATCCCGCGCGCGTCCGCCGCGGCCACGCCACGGTTCGAAGCGCGACCCTCACCCGGCATCGCGCCTCCGCAGCCAAACGCCGCACCGCCCGCACGCGCAAGGAATAACCCCGGCAAGTCACCGGCACTTTAATCCAGGCACCTTGACTCTCCCGCCCACCCGCAGCCCTGTATACTGCGGGTCGCCATGTCCAAGCGCACGTTTCTGCCCGCCTTTCTCCTCCTCGCCCTCATCTGCCAGACCCTGCTTGCCCAGTCCTCACCCCACCATGGCTTTGTCCACATCACCGGCCCCAACCTGGTCGACGGCAACAACCAGCCCCTCATGCTCCGCGGCATCAATCTGGGCAACTGGTTCGAGCCTGAGGGCTACATGTTTCACTTCAAGGATGGCGCGCAGGCCCCACATGAGATTGAAGATCTAACCCGCGAGCTTATCGGTCCGGAGAAGTCTGAAGCATTCTGGCACGCGTGGCGCGAAGCGTACATCACCGGGCCCGACATGGATCGCCTCAAAGAGATGGGCTTCAACTCCGTGCGAGTTCCCATCCACTACAAGTTCTTCGAATCAGATGACGCCGAAGGGTTCCGCCTGCTCGACCGACTCGTCCAATGGGCGCGCAAAGACGGCATCTACGTCATCATCGACCTGCACTGCGCGCCCAGCGGCCAGACCGGCACCAACATTGACGACAGCGATGGCTACCCCTGGCTCTACCTGAGCCCCGAGGCCCAGGCCCACACCATCGCGGTATGGCGCCGCATTGCCGCGCGTTATGCCAATGAGCCCATCGTCCTGGGGTACGACCTGTTCAACGAGCCGATCCCCAACTACCCGCAACTCCGCCGTTTCGATAAAGAGCTCGAGCCGCTCTATCGGAAGATTGCCGCGGCCATTCGCCAGATTGACCGCAACCACGTGCTCATCCTTGGCGGCGCGCAGTGGAACAGCGACTTCAGCGTCTTCGGCCCGCCCTTCGACTCCAACGTGATGTACACGTTCCACAAGTATTGGACCGCGCCCGACGCCAGCGTCATCCGCGAGTACCTCGATTACCGCGAGAAGTACCACGTGCCCATCTGGCTGGGCGAGTCGGGTGAAAACAAGGACGAATGGATCGCCGCGTTTACCAAGACGCTGGAAGACAATCACGTGGGCTGGTGCTTCTGGCCGTACAAGAAGATGGACGCCGGCTCCAGCGTCGTCACCTTCGACCGCCCGGCGCATTGGGATAGCGTGATCGCGCTGGCGGCAATGCCCGCGGGCACCAATAACGCCGAGAAGCGCATTGCCGCGCGGCCCTCGCCGGAAGACGCGCAGGCCATCTTCGACGACCTGCTCGGCAAGATCCGTTTCTCCAGCGAGAGGATCAACGACGGCTATGTGAAGGCGCTCGGGTTGAAGCCATAAGGCCTGGCGCCTCCGTCTATACTCATCCCAAGCCCTATGCCTCTCAAGCCCACGCCCAACCGAGTCCTCATCGCTTCATTGCTCGTCGTTGTCCCCGCCCTGTTGTCGAGCCAAACCTCCCCGCAAGCTCCAGCCTCCAAAGCACCACCTACTACGCCCCACAAGATGACGCAAAAACTTTCGCCTGACGCCGTCCACCGCTCCGCACTCGTCATCGACACACACGCCGACACCCCGCAGCGCTTCGTTGACGAGAACTTCGACATGGCCGATCCTCTGCGGGGAGGCAACTTAAACCTGGAGTCTGCGAAAGCGGGCAACCTCGGCGCGGAGTTCATGTCCATCTGGGTCGAGCCCAACCTCTACAAGGGCCAATACGCCCGCCGCACACTGGTGCTCATTGACGCGGTCAAGCAGCAGGTGGCTAAACATCCTGACCAGATGATGTTCGTCACCACGCCCGCAGGCATCGAGCTGGCGCATCGCGAGCACAAGCTGGCCATCCTTATGGGCATTGAAGGCGGCCATTCGATTGAGGACTCGCTCGCCCTGCTGCGCCAATACTACGCGCTCGGCGTGCGCTACATGACGCTGACCTGGTCCAACTCAACAGCCTGGGCCGACAGCTCTGGCGACATCAACGACACCAATATATCCCACACCAAGGAAGGGCTGACCGAGTTCGGTAAAGACGTGGTCTACGAGATGAATCGCCTGGGGATGATGATCGACATCTCGCACGTCTCCGATCGCACGTTCTACCGCACGCTGGTCATCTCGCGCGCGCCGGTCATCGCCTCGCACTCTTCGGCCCGAGCGTTGAATGATGTGCCGCGCAACATGACCGACGATATGCTGCGCGCCGTGGCCCACTGCGGCGGTCCCGAGTCAAAGGGCGGCGTTGTCCAGGTGAACTACTACTCCGGATTCCTGTCACCCGCTTACCGCGCCGCGCAACTGGCGCAGAAGCCCGAGGTCGACAAAGCCGTTCAGGAGCTCAAGGACAAAGCCAAGACGGAAGGCAAGGAAGTCACCTACGAAGAGATCTCCAAGGTGCAGCGCCAGTTCGCCGATCGCATTCCGCGCCCGCCGCTTTCGCTGCTGATCGATCACATTGACCACATCGCCAAGGTGGCGGGTGTCGACCACGTAGGCCTGGGCTCGGACTTCGACGGCGTCGACGGCCAGCTCCCCGAAGGCATGGACTCCGCGGCCGATCTGCCCAAGATCACCGCGGCATTGATGGAGCGCGGCTACTCCGCCGAAGACTGCCGCAAGATCCTCGGGGGCAACCTGATGCGGGTCTTCCGCGAGATAGAGCAGGTGAGCAAAGAACTGCAGGCCGAGAGCCGTCCCCGTATCACCGACAAGCAGCCCTTCGACAAACCGCAGAAGCAGTGAGCAGTGTTCCGGGATCGATGATCAGATTCTGGAGTCGCCGCTCGCTGAACCACTGCGATGTCATTCCGCAGCGCGCAAAGCGTGCGCAGGAATCCGCTGTTGCCCTTGTCTCTTCCCCTTGCATGAAACTTGGGTGCCCCATGTCTCCCGGTGTTGGAGACATGGGATACCACATGGGATACCACCCTCAGTCGTCTTCCCGAGGCGCTGTCATTCCGTAGCACGCGTTAGCGTACGGAGGAATCTGCAGTTGTTCTTGCTTTGTTTTGCCAGCCAATCCCCCGGCACCTCTACTGCTTGTAGACGCCAATTGAAATCATCAGGTCTCATCACCGCGAGACGTGACCATCAACACATGCACCCAACCGCAATCCCTCCATACTCAGGACAGGTTTCCTCGGAACCAGAGGAGTTGTGTCTCTCAAGACCTCGGTGAAAGAACTGCACCAATTCTGGTGCAGCAGGGGGGGGGAGGGGGCCCCCCGGAAGAACGGTCATTCGCACCAAGACGAGTGCACAGGGGGGAGGGGGTGGGTAAAAAGCGAGCCTCCCGAGAACTCGATTCCGAACCCGGAAAACCATCAAGCCCCAAGCAGCCCCTCGCCTTGTACCATGAGATGCCATGAAAATCGCCGCCCTGGCCATCGCCCTCTGCTCCCTGTCGATCGCCGCGCAAGCTCCTATCCAGCTCGACCCCAAGAATCCGCACTACTTCCTCTACAACAACAAGACCACAGCCCTCGTCACCAGCGGCGAACACTACGGCTCCGTCATCAACCCCGACTTCAACTTCCACAGATACCTCGACACGCTCCAAGCCGACGGCCTCAACTACACGCGGCTTTTCCCCGGCAGCTATGTTGAGGTTCCGGCCCAATCTTTCGGCATCAAGCGCAACACCATTGCGCCGCCGGGCGACCGCGTGCTTCTACCCTGGGCGCGCAGCACTGAGCCCGGATACGCTGGCGGCGGCAACAAGTTTGACCTCACCCAATGGGACCAGCAGTACTTCGAGCGCCTCCACGACTTCCTGGGCGAAGCCCAGCGCCACGGCGTCATCGTCGAGATTTCGCTCTTCTCGTCGCAATACGGCGAGGTGCAATGGAAGGTGAGCCCCTTCAACGCGGCCAACAACGTGAACCAAACCACCGCCGCACTCGATCTGAACCACGTCAACACGCTGGAAAACGGCAACGTCCTGGCCCTGCAGGAGCGCTATGTCCGCAAGCTCGTGCACGAGGCCAATGCCTTCCCCAACGTCATCTTCGAGCTGCAGAACGAGCCCTGGTCCGATCATCCGCAGCTCGAGAGCGTCATTAATCCCTATCTGTTCACGGGCCGCGATCAGTACCCCAACTCCGTCGAGGTTGCCGACAGCGACTCCATCGCCTGGCAGTCGCGCGTGGCGCAGTGGATCACCAGCGAAGAGGCGCAACTTCCGCATCACCATCTCATCGCGCAGGGGTATTCCAACTTCCGCCTCTCCGTGCGCACGCTCATCGACGGCGTCAGCGTCGTCAACTTCCACTACGCCTACCCTGAAGCCGTCACGCTGAACTATGGCCTGGGCGAGGCAATCGCATACGACGAGACCGGCTTCCTGGGACGCAGTGACGATGCCTATCGGCGCCAGGCCTGGAACTTCATCCTCGCCGGAGGCAGCACGTTCGACGGCCTCGACTACTCCTTCACCGTCGGCTTTGAAGACGGCACAGACAAAGAGCCCAATGGCCCCGGCGGCGGCAGCGTGGCCTTCCGCAAGCAGCTCGGCTTCCTGCAAGAATTCCTCTCCGCGCTCCCGCTCGCGGACATGCATCCCGATTACGCCGTGGTGGCACATGCCGGTGGAGTAACCGCTCACGCCCTGTCCAGCTCCAAAGGAGTGGTCGCCATCTACCTCGACGGCAAAGGCCCCAGCGGCATCACCCTCCGGCTGCCCGCGGGCGATTATCGGGGCGAATGGCTCAACGTTGTGACGGGCGAGGCTATACCGGTGACGAACCTGAAAAGCACTGGTGCCGAAACCACCCTTGAAACCCCAGCCTTCGACAACGGCATCGCATTTCGCCTGACGCGGGTTCTATACTGAACAATCCCGGTTCCCTGAAATCAATTCACAACGTGGAGTCAATGGATGCAACGTTCTGCCCGCCTGATTGCTGCCGCGCTTCTCCTCTGCCTCGCGCCTTCCGCGCGTCTCCTTGCCGATGACAAACCCAAATCCGACGACAAAGCCGACAGCAAACCTGCCGACAAGCCCGCCGCAACTGAAGTCACCACCACGGGATCGGTAGATGTCGGAGGGCAACACATCCTCTACAACGCCATTGCCGGCACCATCACAGTGGGCGGCAGCGACGCCCAGGACGCGCAGCTCGGCTACGACGGCAAGCCGATCCCCGGCAGCCAGCTAGCCATGGAGGCGCCCAAGGAGCCTAAAGACGAGCCTCCCACCGCGCGCATGTCCTACTTTGCCTATTTCAAGAAGGACGCCAAGCCGGAGGAACGTCCCGTCACGTTCTTCTACAACGGAGGCCCTGGCAGCTCCACCGTGTGGCTGCACATGGGCTCGCTCGGTCCCAAGCACGTGGTTACCGACACCGACCAGCATCTGCCCGCTGCGCCCTATAAGCTCACCGACAATCCCGAGTCCCTGCTCGACGTCAGCGATCTCGTCTTTATCGACATGCCCGGCACCGGCTTCGGCCGCCTGCTCGGCAAAGATTCCGAAAAGGCCTTCTGGGGCATCGACGAAGACGCCAACGCCTTCGCCCGTTTCATCCAGCGCTTCATCACCAAGTACAGCCGCTGGAATTCGCCCAAGTTCATCTTCGGCGAAAGCTACGGCACCACGCGCTCTTCGGTGCTCGTCGACATACTCGAGAACAACAAGTCCTTCGACATTAACGGTGTGATTCTGCTCTCGCAGATCTTCAACTTCACCACCGACGTCGATGCCCCCGCCAGCGCGAATCCCGGCGTCGACCTGGCCTACGTCCTCGCCCTTCCCACATACGCCGCCACGGGCTGGTATCACAAGAAACTAACGAATCAGCCCGCTGCTCTGGAGCCCTTCCTCAAAGAAGTTGAAGACTTCGCCATGGGCCCCTACATGCACGCCCTGGCCCTCGGCACCGACATCACCGACTCTGAAAGACAGTCAGTCGCCGAAAAACTGCGCGACTACACCGGCATCCCCGTCGCCCTCTGGATCAAGGCCAACCTACGCCTCAGCGGCGGCCAGTTCGAAAAGAATCTCCAGGACGCTGACAACCTCACAACCGGCCGCCTCGACACCCGATTCTCCGGCCCCAGCCTCAACAACCTCAGCGAGGGCGCCGATTACGATCCGCAGAGCTCCGCCATCTCCTCGGCCTACGTTTCGCTCTTCAATGACTACGTTCGCAAGGATCTGAAGTACGGCGAAGGCCAGACCTTCCTGCCCCAAGCCCTGTTCGGCAGTGCTCCATGGGACTTCAAGCACAACGGCAACCCTATCCTCGTCAACGTCGCCAACGACCTGGCCGAGGCCATGAAGACCAACCCGCGCCTCCGCGTCATGGTCAACGGAGGCTACTACGATCTCGCCACGCCGTTCTTCGCCGCGCAATATGAAGAAAAGCACCTGCCCATCCCGCAGTCCCTCGCCAAGAACATTGAGTACGACTGGTACGAGTCCGGCCACATGGTCTACGTCCGCGACTCCAGCCTGAAGCAGCTTCATGACCGAGTCGCGGCCTTCATCACCAAAACGCAGTCGGAAAAATAAGTGCCCGCCAGGGATACCGGCCTCGGTATCCCACAATCCCTGCTTGCTCTCTGACAAGCATCAAAGTGCCCTTAGCCTCTCCAAGCCACAATGGACATGTCCGGCCCGGTCCCGCTACCTGCGGAACTGGGCCGTGGCTGTGATCTGCATCATCGCGCCCCCGTACCCGAGTAACTAATATTTCGCGATGATCCCGCCAGGCTTCTTGCGCTGACTATCTCTTGGTTGGAAGGCTACTGCATTGAAGATACTTAGGTTTGCCCCTACGCTTCTCGGCTGCCCTGCGCTTCTTCTTCTCACCGCCTGCGGCGGCAGCAAAGCCTCGATCACCACGACGACCAGTGGCCCCGCCACGCCCGCGATCACCTGGCCCGCACCCGCCGCCCTCACGTACGGCACCGCCCTGGGCGCCACCCAGCTCAATGCTACGGCCAACTTCGCCGGCACCTTCACGTACACACCGTCCTCTGGAACCGTGCTCACCGCCGGCAGCCAGACCCTCTCGGCCTCTTTCACGCCGTCGGACCCCACCAAGGCCACGTCCGCCACCGCCACCAACACCATCGTGGTGAACAAGGCCGTCCCGCAAATCATCTGGCCCGTCCCGGGCGCGGCCTCGGCCGGTAGCGTCCTGGGTGCGAACCAACTCAACGCCACCGCCAACGTGCCGGGCACCTTCGTCTACTCGCCAAACCCCGGAACTGCCCTGACTGCGGCCGGCGTCACAACACTCACCGCCGTCTTTACCCCGACCGATCATCAGGACTATGTCAGCGTAACCAGCCGTGTGGCCCTCACCGTGAGCGGTGGGCCTCCCGCTTACTCCTGGAGCAACGTCAAAGCCGTCGCTGGCGGCTACGTGACGGGCCTCTACTTTCATCCCAAAGAGCAGGGTCTGATGTACGCGCGCACCGATGTGGGCG
>Ga0206823_1036_pt1 | contig 39453 bp, 33 predicted proteins | sample Alteio_BWOrgCont_81_FD_152868 | JGI IMG/M metagenome (GOLD analysis project Ga0206823, IMG submission 152868) | Enriched cells from forest soil in Barre Woods Harvard Forest LTER site, Petersham, Massachusetts, United States -... | ecosystem: Environmental > Terrestrial > Soil > Temperate forest >...
TTTGAGGGGAATACCTGCAATATGCATCTGAATGAGTTGGCCAAGGTTGTAAAGCAGAGTGTTTGCCGGAATGACTTGGTTGGTCTCATTTTTAATACGATCGGAGTAAGTGACGGGATATCCAACGGAACAAGTGGGATGAGGTATTCTCTTGTATCAAGAGATGTTATCGCTGATTCTATCGAAACTGTTGCCGGGGCTCAATGGTACGATGGTTTGGTAGCCGTTGTCGGCTGTGATAAAAATATGCCGGGTGCTTTAATGGCTATGGGTAGATTAAACAGGCCCTCCCTGATGGTTTTTGGTGGAACGATCCATTCGGGCAAATACAAAGGTGAAAAATTAAACATTGTCTCTGTTTTTGAAGCCTTGGGGAAAAAATTTAAAGGCGAAATAAACCCGGCGGATTTCAAAAACATAATAAAAAATGCCTGCCCGGGGGCAGGGGCATGTGGAGGAATGTATACTGCCAATACCATGGCCTCCGCCATAGAGGCCATGGGGATGAGTCTTCCTTATAGTTCTTCCAATCCTGCATTAAGCAAAGAAAAGGAATTAGAATGTCTGGAGGCAGGCCATTTTATTAGAAAATTACTTGAGCAGGATATAAAGCCGAAAGACATTATGACCAAAAAGGCATTTGAAAATGCAATAACGATTGTCATGGCACTTGGAGGTTCGACGAATGCTGTTATCCATTTGATGGCCATGTCAGATGCGGTTGGCATTGAATTAACGCTACAGGATTTTCAACGGATAAGTGACAGGACTCCGCTTCTCGCTGATTTAAAACCGGGAGGAAAATACCTGATGGAAGATCTTCATGATATAGGGGGTATCCCTGCTTTGATGAAGTTACTTTTTAAAGAAGGATTTCTACATGGAGATTGTTTAACTGTAACCGGTAAAACGATCGAAGAAAACCTGGCTCAGGTGACTGATTTTCCTGTTGGTCAGTCTGTAATTATGCCTCTGAATAAGCCCCTCAAACAAAGCGGACATATCCAGGTTTTATACGGAAACCTGGCAGCGCAGGGGGCTGTAGCCAAAATAACGGGTAATGAGGGGCTTTTTTTTGAAGGACCCGCTCAGGTTTTTAATGACGAACCCGAAACAATGGAGGCAATTAAAAATGGGATCATTCAACCAGGAAATGTGGTTGTTATCAGATACGTAGGTCCTAAAGGCGGTCCGGGAATGCCTGAAATGCTGAAACCTACTTCGGCGCTCATGGGAGCAGGATTTGGTAAAAATGTGGCCTTGATTACGGATGGACGCTTTTCAGGAGGAACACACGGATTTGTAGTGGGGCATATATGTCCGGAAGCCTTTGATGGAGGTACCATTGCTTTGATAGAAAATGGAGATAAAATCAGTATCGATATAAGCAACCATAAAATAACCCTCCACGTTCACAATGCTGAATTAGAAAAAAGGAAAGGAAATTGGAAACAACCAAGGGTAAAAGCTGCTAAAGGGATATTGTTAAAATATGCGCGGTGCGTGTCCCCAGCATCTAAAGGTTGTATAACGGATTCAAATAATAGCAATGGAAATACTTGAAAAAGAACGACTAGTTCAGGAAACCGGACCGAAAAGGAAATCAGTAAGCGGAGCAGAAGCAGTACTTTTGTCTCTTTTAGAAGAACAAGTAGACAAGGTTTTTGGTTATCCGGGTGGCGCAATCATGCCTGTTTATGACGCACTTTATGACTACAGGGATAAAATTCATCACCTATTGGTGCGCCATGAGCAAGGGGCTGTTCATGCAGCCCAGGGATATGCAAGAGTAAGTGGAAAAGCCGGTGTCTGTTTTTCTACTTCGGGACCTGGTGCTACCAACCTGATAACCGGTCTCGCCGATGCTCAGATCGATTCTACACCAATCGTCTGTATAACAGGACAGGTTGTTTCCAATCTTCTGGGTACGGATGCATTTCAGGAAACAGACATCATAGGGATTTCTCTGCCGGTTACCAAATGGAATATCCAGGTGACCAGAGCAGAAGATATCCCTGCTGCGATCGCCAAAGCATTTTATATTGCCTGCTCGGGAAGACCCGGACCTGTACTTATTGATATCACAAAAGATGCGCAATTCGAAAAATTTCATTTTGCATACAAAAAATGCGAAAAAATAAGAAGCTATCATCCGTATCCGATCCTTCATAGGAGCGCAGTAGAAAAAGCCGCAGAGCTCATCAATGGTGCAAAAAGACCTTTGTTGCTGGCGGGGCAGGGAGTATTAATATCCGGAGCAGAAGGTGAATTGAGACGGTTTGCAGAAAAGACCGGAATACCCGTTGCATTAACGTTAATGGGACTATCCTCTTTCCCATCTGATCATGAATTATATGTCGGCTTTTTAGGAATGCATGGTAATTATGGGCCAAATATCAAAACAAATGAATGTGATTTACTGATAGCTGTTGGAATGCGATTTGATGACCGGGTTACAGGTGATGTCAGCAGGTATGCCAGACAAGCTAAAGTAATACACATCGAGATCGATCCCGTTGAAATAAACAAAATAGTGAATGCAGATGTAGCTGTACATGCTGATGCCAAACAGGCGCTTGGATCACTCCTGAACAAAGTCGAACGGAAATCACATTCTGCCTGGCTGAAAGAATTTCAGGAATGCGATAAACGGGAGAAAGAAAAGGTGCAAATAAAAGAGTTATATCCACAGAGCAAAGGATTAACAATGGCAGAGGTCATACGCTTGATTTCTGAAAAAACCAAAAAAGATGCGATCATCGTTACAGATGTTGGCCAGCATCAAATGGTCACTTCAAGGTATTACCAATATAAAAATCCAAAAACAAATATTACTTCAGGTGGTTTAGGTACTATGGGATTTGCCCTTCCTGCCGCCATCGGTGCCAAATTTGCACAACCTGAGTCAGATGTAATCGCCATTATAGGAGATGGAGGATTTCAGATGACTTTGCAGGAATTAGGGACTATTTACCAATCTAAACTTCCTGTCAAAATAGTGATCCTGAATAATAACTTTTTGGGAATGGTTCGTCAATGGCAACAATTGTTTTTTGACAAACGCTATTCTTGCACGGAGATGGTGAATCCTGATTTTGTTGCGATTGCGAAGGGTTTTTATATTCCGGCTGAAAAAGTGACCTCAAGGGAGCATATTGCTGACGCCATAGATAAAATGCTGGAAAGCAAGAGTGCTTATTTGCTGGAAGTGGTTGTGGAAAAGGAAGAAAATGTATTTCCCATGATTGCCCCGGGAGCCAGTGTTTCAGAGGTAAGATTGGATTAATGAAATGAAGAAAATGGATCGTAATTATACTTTGTCCATCTATGCGGAGAACCGCACCGGACTTTTAAACAGAATAGCATTGATCTTTAACAGAAGACATATTCATATCAGCAGTTTCAATATGTCCTGCGAGTCGGAACGGAAGGAAATTTACCGCTACACGCTGCTTGTAAAATCGAATTCTAAGCAATTGGAAAATGTAATCCGGCAACTTGAAAAAATTGTGGATGTGTTTAAAGCATTCTATCATCCGGAGGAAGAAATCATCATGCATCACATCGAATTGAAAGTCTATTTAAAAAAACTAAAGATATTAACCAATAAAAAATAAAAAAATGGGAAAAATAAATTTCGGTGGAGTAATGGAGGAAGTAGTTACCCGCGACGAATTCAGCTTAGGTAAGGCAAAAGAGATCTTGCAAAACAAAACGATTGCCGTTTTAGGCTATGGAGTTCAGGGGCCCGCACAGGCCCTTAACCTTAGAGATAACGGTTTTCAAGTCATTGTAGGGCAACGAAAAAATTCAGCTTCCTGGGTTAAAGCAATAAATGATTCCTGGAGGGAAGGAGAAAACCTGTTTGAAACAGGGGAGGCATGCAAAAAAGCGGATATTCTGATGTTTCTTTTGTCCGATGCAGGGCAAATCAATGCCTGGCCATTGGTTAAAGAAAATTTAGCGAAAGGGAAAACCCTGTATTTCTCTCATGGTTTTGGCATCACCTTCAACGATCAAACAGGTATCATCCCACCAAAAGAGGTAGATGTCGTATTAGTTGCCCCAAAAGGATCAGGCACAAGTCTAAGAAAGTTATTTCTTCAGCATAAAGGAATTAACTCAAGTTTTGGTGTATTTCAGGATTATACCGGACATGCAAAGGAAACGGCGTTGGCTTTAGGCATGGGTATAGGTTCGGGTTATTTGTTTGAAACAGATTTTAAAAAGGAGGTTTACAGTGATTTAACTGGTGAACGGGGAGTGCTCATGGGAGCACTCGCAGGGATCATGGAAGCACAGTATAACCTGCTGCGCAAGAAGGGACATAGTCCTTCGGAAGCATTTAATGAAACGGTGGAAGAATTAACCCAAAGCCTGATGCCGCTGGTTGCTGACAAGGGAATGGAATGGATGTTCGCCAATACCTCCACTACGGCCCAGCGAGGAGCCCTGGATTGGAGGCATGAATTCAGAAAAGCAACTGAACCTGTTTTTGAAAAACTTTATGAAAGTGTCGCAAGTGGAAAAGAAGCAGCAAGAACAATAGAAGCAAACAGGGCGATTGACTACCGGGAAAAACTGGATGCTGAATTAAAAGAATTGCAAGCGTCTGAGATGTGGATTGCGGGTTCGCAGGTAAGAAAATTAAGGCCTCAGGGAACATGACACTCGATAGCATAAAGGAGGCATACCTGAAGCTGAGCAAGGTGGTGATTCATACACCCTTGCAACGCAATGATAATTTATCGGAATTTCACCAGAGCCAGGTATATTTAAAACGGGAAGATCTGCAGGTCGTGCGCTCCTATAAAATAAGAGGCGCCTACAATAAAATTTCTTCATTAAGTAAAGAACAATTAAACAAAGGGATCGTCTGCGCGAGTGCTGGTAATCACGCTCAGGGTGTGGCATTATCCTGCAGGTTATTGAATACTACCGGTCATATTTTTATGCCTTGTAATACTTCCGAACAGAAAATAAACAAGGTGAAGATGTTTGGAAAAGGATACACAGAAGTTACCCTTATTGGAGATACTTATGACGATAGCTGTGATGAAGCTTTGCAGTATTGCAAGAAGCAGCAAAAAACATTTGTTCATCCCTTTGACGATATTAAGGTAATAGAAGGCCAGGCCAGTATTGCACTTGAAATATTGGAGGATAGCAAATCCCCCATTGACTATTTGTTTCTTCCAATTGGAGGAGGGGGACTGGCCGCAGGGGTGTCAACTGTTTTTAACCTCTTAAGCCCCCGAACAAAGATCATAGGAGTTGAACCTGAAGGTGCTGCCTCCATGAAGGCAGCATTTGAAAAAGAAGAAATCACAACGCTTCCTTACATTGATTCTTTTGTAGATGGAGCAGCGGTAAGACGGGTAGGGGAATTAACTTTTGCGATTTGCCGTCGTTCGCTTCACCGTATTGTTACGGTTCCGGAAGGAGAAGTGTGTAATACCCTTATCAGAATGTATAATGAAGAGGGAATCGTTGTGGAACCTGCAGGTGCGCTTTCCATATCTGCTCTTCATTCATTAGAGGATGAAATAAATGGATTGAATGTGGCTTGCATCGTCAGCGGTGGTAATAATGATATATCCCGGATTGATGAGATCCGGGAACGGTCAAATGCGTATAAAAAGCTATCTTTCGAAAAAATTATAGAAAGATGCTAAAAAAAATTGTCCTTCCGATGCTTGTTTTACTTTCCAATTTTGGGCTTGCTCAAATTAACAAAGGCTCCTTTTTTCAAAATGATATTATTAAAATCGGAGAGGTGGTGGATATTGAAATTCAGGTAGTGTATTCAAAAGATGTTGTAACGGGTGAAAATTTTAAAATGGTAAGAATGAAGCATTCTATTACTTCCAGCGATCCAAGACAATGGAGTCTCGATATTAATACCGATGAAATAAATGAGGTGATTTCTGCAATGCAATACATTTGTAATAAAGTCTTTCCGGTTAGTCCAGATAAATGGAGCGATTATTCATATAAAAACAAAGCAAATTTAGAAATCGGTTGCTACGCGGTGGTTTCTCCCAGTGGTATTCTGACTGATTGGCGAGGTTTTATAAATAATACTGATTATTTAAGAGGAGGGGAGGATAATTATACCCAGGCTCATTTTGCAGGGATTTTGTCACTGTTAGAGCAAGCCAAGTTGAAGTTGTAAAAAGATCCGGCGAAAGTACCTTGATCGTTAAGTCCATCAGGCAGCGTTTCCTTTAGAGATGGAAATTAGATAATTCTTCATTATTTATTTGATATCCTTGCGAGAAGAATCTAACTTGCTCCCAATCATGAAAACCAAAATACTTTTTTTGACCTTGCTCTTTGTTGGTCTTTTTGCAAGGTCTAAAACAAAGCAAGATTATCAAGACAATTCTTTAAACGAAGTAAACTACGGTTTTATTGAAAATAAAGGTCAAATTATGGATCAGGCTAATAAGCCTAATGCAGAAGTCAGGTATCTGCTTTGCAAGCCTGGATTTAATCTTCAATTAAGACAGAAAGGATTTAGTTATGACACTTATAAAGATGTTGAATCAAATGAAGTAATCTCCCTGGAACAATATAGGAGGGATAAGGGTACTGCTTATGACAGGCATTTTCATAGGGTGGATGTTGAATTGATCGGATGTAATCCCAATGCGGCAATAAATGCATCCGGTTTATCCCCGGAATATTTTAACTTCTTTACTGAAGGCACTTCCAGTAGTGGGATAAGTCATGTACATTATTATAACCATGTGGTATATGAGAATATTTACCCGGATATTGACCTGGAATTTTTTGTTTCTCCGGATCATAATCAACAGAATTTCTCTACTGCTAAGCAAAGAGCGAGCATGGAATACCAGTTTGTGGTTCATCCGGGAGGAAGGGTGAGCGATATCCAGCTTGCTTATAGAGGAGCGAATGATGTGCGTCTTGAAAAGGAAGAATTGAATATCAAAGTGGCATCGGGAACCTTCCGTGAAAGTATTCCGCTGAGTTATGTAAAAGCAGACAGGAAGCCGGTTGAGGTACATTATATATCCCTAGGGAAAAATGTTTTTTCTTTCTCCATGCCCAAGAATTTTTCCAGCAATTCAGATCTTGTTATCGATCCGACACCCTGCCTTGATTGGGGTACTTATTACGGGGGTGTTGGAGATCCCTGTAATACCGGAATCGTAGTGGATTCAGTTGGTGAAATTTATGTTGCAGGCTGGACACATAGTTCGACTACTATTGCCACTTCCGGAGCTTATCAGACGGTTAATAAAGTTGGTATTTCTGCATTTGTTGGAAAACTTAATCCTAATCTTACAGGAAGTGCAGAGCTTTTATGGGGGACTTATTTCAGTGGGGTAACAAGTTCCAATATTGCCATTGATAAAAATGGGCATTCATACATTACTGGGGGTATCAGCACGGGAAGATTCTCAGCCACTGCGGGTTCATACGATACTACGTACTCAATTGGAACTACGTATATAGCAAAGTTCAGTGCCGGGGGTGATTCGCTTTTATGGGGTACTTATTTTACTAATGTGAATTCCAGCAAACCCAGTATTGCAGCAGACGAAAGTGAAAATGTATATGTTACAGGTGGATCAGCTGGTAGCAATGTTGCCACTTCGGGAGCATACCAGACGACATTTGGAAGCAATATCGTGGTAAAATTTAATCCGAAACTGCATGGCTTGGCTCAGTTGGTTTGGTGCACGTATTACAATGCCCCATGGGGAAGTTCTAATGCACAAGCTATGAAACTGGATTCAAGAGATAACGTATATGTTACAGGCAATTGCACTCAAAACAGCAATGGGATAGCAACTGCTGGAGCTTATCAGACTGCCATAGAAGGAGGCTCGGATGCTTATGTGGTCGAATTTAACCCCTCCTCAACAGGAAGTGCACAATTGGTATGGGGAACCTATTTCGGTGGAACAAAAAATGATTTTGGATTAGGCATCGATGTAGACAAAAATAATTATGTTTATATTTCTGGAGGGACGGCCAGCCCGAATGGAATAGCGACAGCCGGCGCCTGGCAGACTATTGTAGGAGCAGATTCTGTTTCGGGTCAAGTAAAAGGGGATGCTTTTATTGCAAAGTTTAATCCATCTTTAACGGGTAAGGCACAATTAGTCTGGAGCACTTATTATGGTTCTGGGACAGATTACGATACGGAATACAATGGAAACAGCGTAGCAGTCGACAATGAGGGTAATGTTTATTTTTGCGGAGATGGTTTCAGCACAAGGGGGATTGCAACCTCAGGGGCCTATGAAACTACAAACACAGGGGGAACAAGTGAAGTTTGTTACCTGGCCAAGTTTAATCCTTCCGGTTCTAATTTACTTTGGGGTACTTATTTTGGAGCAACAGCCCTCGGGGAAGCCATCGGTCTCGCTATAGACCCCAATGGATATGTTTATTTGTGCGGGACCGCAGCGGATACCGGGGGAGTCGCAACTGCTGGTACCTATCAGACAAGGATTATTACAAGTCTAGGTGAAGGACATGGTTTTGTAGCAAGATTTGGTTGCACCAATGAGGTAACCGATATAAACACCAAGGTACCCCTCGACGCAAAATTGAGTATTTATCCTAATCCGACAAAAGGGAAAATAACGTTGGTACTTGACGATGGGAGTGGATACCAATTTATTAAGGTTATTGATGCTGCCGGGAGAATAATTTATCAATCCATTCCTTTGCAGATTTCTGCCAGTCAGCCTCCATTGGAATTACAATTAGATTTGGGCAATCAGCCGTATGGATTTTATTTTGTTCAGATACTTTCGGAGCAGGCAATAGTTACAAATAAAATCTCCTTGATCAAGTAAAAGATTGTTTAGAAATTCAATGCTTCTACTTAATTACACATACTTTACCCCGTAAAGTATTACTCTCCAGGTCGGTAATCGCATAAAGGTAGATACCCGATGCGACACTTTCCCCTGAATCGTTTGTAAGATCCCAGGAAGCTATACCATTTAAATTGATCATGGTTTTAATTAGTCGGCCAGACGAAATTGAAAAGATCTGCATGCGACTGCCTGCTGCTATTGGGCTAAATGTGATTTGTGATTCAACATTTTGTCCTGAATACCATGGATTGGGATATACTTTTACGCTACCGATCGAATCATGAGCTAATAAATTATTTACTGTTGTAGTGGGTGACTGGCTTAAATTAGATCCAGATGAGAATACTGCACCTTCGAATCCATGCAGGGTTACCTTAAATGTTATCGGTCCAAGGGTTCCGTCGTAGTTCACTCTGCGGTAGCCACCTCCCACCCCAAGAACAGGTAGGTTGACGGTAATTTCATTTTCGTCTGCAATGTAATTGGGCGTATTTGTTGGAAAAGAAAATGGTGCCCGGAAGACTACCAGCCCTTTGGTATATTGACGCGCAACGATAACTTCAGCAGGATAGGGCTGCCCTTGTGGGTTATAAACAGTGGAAGTGTATGGTGCAGATTGAATTTCCTGCAGGTAATAGCTATTGGTTGGTTCTACCGGAATCGAACCATAAACGGGATGGTATAAACTAGTACTGACCGAAGTACCTATGACACTTGGAGTATTTAGTAAGGCTGAATCAACCACTGCTGTATACTGCATAGGTGAATAACCGTGTGGAATGACACCTGAAGGTGTGCCGATATCCACTGCCATCATATCATGTGGTTGATATGCATAATTTGAAGGAACACCAGGTTTATAATAGTCAGAAGTGGTTGTCAACAGGCCAATACCAGGATTATTATAATAAATGGTCTGTAGGGAAGTCATGCCCGGGAAATGATAGAGGTAATACTGAGCAAGGATCCCACTTTGGGATCTTTCCCACATTGTTTCAGTACTTGGAGGAGTCAAGAGATTAGGGCCAACCTTTGACATGATCGCGGTTTTTTTCCCTGCTTTGGCGAAGGCCGGAATCTGCCACATGCGACTTAATCCATCGTAAGGACCATTCGAATTTACCATAGATTCAGAATCAAAAAGACCACTTTCAAGTATAAACCAATCAAAGGATCCCGAATTAACTAATGCCTTACCAACTCCTGGAAAAGGAGCACTTATGGGATTGTAATCATACGGATTAATAAAGAAAAGATTGGTTCCTATCCAGCTACTGCCAGTGGTTTGCTTTACCGTCTTGAGTATTCCATCAAAACCTCTGCTATAATCCATTTGTGTAGTTGTATCCTGTACCCGTCCAACGATGGCGCCTTCTGTCAGTATGCCTCCTCCTGCGAGAATTGGGAAGAAAGAGGGATTAAGATCATGCCAGAAATTGTCATTGTAACCTCCGTTTATTCCGGAAGGAAGCCAATAGTTTTGATAATATTCATCCAGGTCATGCCTGAAATTCGGATTGACAGTGTTACTTATACTAAACGACCAACTGGGAAGATAGCTGGAATTAATGATGTTGAGACGTGCTTCGTACCGAAAACGTGCAGTAGCATTGGGATCCAACAATGGGTATTCATTGTCCCCCACATATCCATCCCGGTTCCTATCATTGATGGAATCCCAGCCGGGATTTTTTACAAATCCCCTGTGAGCGCCGGCTGGGTCCACATAGACCCAGGGGCGGGTGTGAAGGTTAGTTAATAAAGGGCGCTGATTGTATCCTGTCCCAGTAATCTTCAGCCAGTGCCCAAAAGGAATAAGTACACCCTTCGGCACGGTGTCTAAGCCCCAAACCCAGTTGGAAGGAGGGATCCATCGGATTGTTCCACTGTGACTGAAATTGGAAGTGCTATCACTGGTCAGGATTAAGGTTGTCCAACGTGTTATGTTATTTTGATTGTCAACTGCAGAAGCATATTGCACTAAAATAGTACCATGTGTCCCACCTGTACTGAAAGTTAGGGTGGCTTCGGCAAATTTCTCCGAATTGGCAAGGTAAAAAGCACCACCCTGACTTACTCCCTGGAAAATATCAGCAGGTGCCCATGGTCCAGTTCCGTGCAGTACAACACCTCGCGAATCATTCAAACCGGACGTATAACCAATTGCCAATGGAACACCGGCCCATATCGTCGAGTCCTGATACAAGGTCGTGTAGTTTAACCAGGTGTCCTGTTTGTAATGCAGAAAAAAGTCCTCCCAATTATGACCATTGGCGATTACCAAGGGATGTATACCTAATTCCCATACATTAAGGCCATTCATTGTGATTGCTCCGGCATACATGTAATCCAATACGGGAATATTTGGAGCATAGGGTCGGTATTGAAGACCTCCCCATGCAGAATAATCGGCATGAGTGGCTTCCCATCTGACAACATCCTGATAGGTTCTTAGTCCCTGAGCCAGAGTTGCTGAGTCTGTCGGGATAATGTCGGCTGCACCACCTACCCAGAAGGCTCCGGCAGAGGGATAGACTTGTTGTGCGTTCGTCGGTATTGCGAATAATAACAAAAGAAGGCTATGAAAAAGTATCTGTTTCATGTTGTTAAAAATGTAAGTGTTCATGGTTTTGATTTAGTTTATAAATAATTATTTCTCAAAGTTTAAAAGCTATCGATGGTGGATATTCTATTTGTTTTAATAATTGGTTAACCTTCTATATAATATATAGTATATCAATTAAGTATACAATATTAAACAATAATTTAATACCACACGATTTTTTTTACAACATTTCAGGATGCCGCTGTCCCACGAACGATGAGTACATAAGATTGGCCGTGCAACCTTTAGTGTTTAAATTTCATCTTACGTTTCGGTTAAATATTGAATTGAGAAAATGTTTTACAGGACAATCAAAAGGATTGAAATAATTACATTATTATTTACTTCATCTGCTATTTCGAATTTACTCGATGCTCAGACTCCAACAATTATTTCATTCAGCCCGTCTTGTGGTGCTCCAGGTACATTGGTAACGATTACCGGTACTAATCTGAGAAGCCTCACCGCTTTTACAATTGGTGGCGCACGTGCGATTGAAGTGTCTAATTCAGGAACTCAATTGGTCGGAATGGTCATGCCCGGATCGGTGACAGGTACCGTTTCTATTGCAACTGGAAGTGGCACCGCAACCAGCGGAAATAGTTTTACCGTTACTGCAACACCATTTCCTTCCTTACAGCAGGGAAACAAATTGGTTGGCACTGGAGCTCTAGGTAAGGCCTCTCAAGGTAATTCTGTTTCCATTTCTGCAGATGGAAATACAGCAATTGTGGGAGGGGACGGCGATAATTATGGATCGGGAGCTGTGTGGATCTATATACGTTCAGGTGGGTTCTGGACTCAACAGAGTAAACTAGTAGATGCGGGAGCGATTATTGATAATACATTTGAAGGATTTTCAGTTTCTATTTCAGCGGATGGTAATACAGCCATCGTTGGAGGAGTTGGAGCAGCATGGGTATATATTCGCTCGGGTAGGGTATGGACGCAGCAAGGAAGTAAATTGGTCGGAACAGGTGCTATAGGTCAAGCATTTTTCCAAGGTAATTCTGTTTCCATTTCAGCGGATGGAAATACGGCCATCGTTGGAATATGTGGTGATAACTATGGTACGGGAGCAGCATGGATTTATACTCGTACTGGAGGGGCATGGACACAGCAGGGAAATAAGCTGGTGGGGACGGGGGCAATCGGTCAGGCTAATCAAGGTTCTTCTGTTTCCATTTCAGCCGATGGGAATACGGCGATCGTTGGGGGAAATTATGATGATACTATAGCAGGGGCAGCATGGATTTATACACGCACCGGCGGAGTCTGGACGCAACAGGGAAATAAATTGGTAGGCTCTGGAAGCATAGGGACTTATGCAGCAGAGCAAGGTTGTTCCGTTTCTATTTCAGCCGATGGAAATTCAGTTATCGTAGGAGGTTTTCAAGATAATGACGATGTAGGGGCGGTATGGATTTATACACGTACCGGTGGAGTCTGGACGCAACAGGGAAATAAATTGGTAGGCTCAGGGGCTAATGGTACTGATGATGTTTATCAAGGTTTCTCGGTTTCCATTTCAGCTGATGGGAATACGGCTATTGAAGGAGCATGGGATGATAAAACAGGAGCAGGTGCAATATGGTTTTTTACCAGGACTGGTGGAGTTTGGTCTCAGCAAGGGAATAAATTAGTTGGAACAGGAACGTTGGGTGCAAATCAAGGCTTTTCTGTTTCAATTTCACTGGATGGAACCACTGCAATTGTGGGAGGAGAAGCCGATAATGGCGACGCGGGAGCAACATGGATTTTTATAGACACTAATGCTTGCAATGTATGTAATGCATCCTCGCTAATGAGCTTAATTGCAACCAATACTTGTCCTGGTAAAACAAATGGACTGATTATTCTTCCGGCTGCAGGTACTGGAAATAGCTATCACTGGAGCAATGGTGATACTGCACAGGATCAACATAATCTTGCTGAAGGCTCCTATACTGTAACCGTTACAGATGATCGAGGTTGCACTGGGACAACTACTACTATGGTAAATACTTTCCCTTCACCCGTTGCCGATGCTGGAATTGATCAAATTATTGCCAAAGGAGAACGGATTCAACTTTCATCAAGTGGTGGTGTGAGTTGTGTATGGACACCCTCTATTTCGCTGGACAATGAAAACACTTGCAATCCCATAGCTAATCCGGAACAAACTACCATATACACGGTTATTGTAACCGATGTCAACAGCTGTTCAGCAAGTGATAGTGTTAAGATTTCTGTTGTTGAAATTTTTGTGCCTTCTGCATTTTCTCCTAATGGGGATGGTGTGAATGACTTCCTGTATGTGCGAGGTACAGCATGCATGACGCAAATGCGATTTTTTATTTACGACAGATGGGGTGAATTGGTGTTTGAAACTACGGACAAAGATGCTGGTTGGAACGGCACCTTTAAAGGTAAGCTGATAGGAACAGCGGTGTTTTCATATTATTTAACTGCAACTTTGTCAAATGGGATGCCTTATAGTACGAATGGAAATATTACCCTTTTACGTTAAATGATCATTTTGGGATGTAGGAAAGAAGATGCATTTAAGAATTTGTATAATGTTGTCTAATTAGTTAACTTTGCATTGTGAGTTTTGAAAGGCAGGTAATTGCATATAAAAAACTTCTTGAATTTTTACCATGAGCAGCCGGACAACGTGCAGGTAAAAATAGAGTGGACGTTAAATTTGATTCGAATAACCCCGGCAAGTGCCGATAAAATATTTTAAGCACCTGGAGGGGACGAAAGGATTATATGAAGTTAGAGTCGAAGTTGGAAATAACATTTACAGAATATTTTCATTTTTTGATAGGGGTAATATAGTTGTTCTTGGAAATGCGTTTCAAAAGAAGACTGAAAAAACACCTAAACTGGAAATAGAAAAAGCACTAAAAATAATGGAGGAATATAACAATGAAAAAAGCGGCAAATAAAAACATCACAACACTTGACGAGTTACTCGACAAAAAATACGGGAAACGGGGAGTTAAGCGTGAAAATTGGGAGCAAGGATTTGAAACTTTTCACCTGGGCGCAATGCTTGAAGAAGCACGGTTAAAAAAGGGAATGACCCAGGAAGAACTCGCAGAAAAATGTGGAACAAACAAATCCTACATTTCGCGTATTGAGAATAATGCCAGCGATATCAGGCTATCTACACTTATGAAAATTATCCAAAAAGGATTAGGTGGCCACCTGAATTTTAAACTGCAATTATAAAACATTCACTTTTCGGAGCGCAAGCCTATACAAGGGCATCTATCAGTGTGTCTATTTAACATAATGGTTAGTTATAAGGCTTCTTAAGCGAAATCGCTTTGCGATGTGAGCGAAGTAAGTTTTTATAACTGACATTATGTTCATGCAGATTTGGTGTTTATTTATTAAATTCGTGTCCTTAGGCTTTTCAAATTGTGCAGAGAACGAAGTTCGGCACAATGGTTCGCTTTTGCAGCGATGAAAATCCTAAGGACACGAATGTTCGCCCGTACTTTGCGCCTTGCGTAGCAAGGTCAAGCAAATTAAAAGGGCGATAATAAATAAACCTAACGGGGATGTGCGAATGGCAACAATAAATTATATAATTATAGGAATCGCATTATTTAGTAATGTAACTGTTTGGATCATTCAACAACAAAGGATAAAAGCATTACACGAAAGAATTAAATTATGGAATGCAGAAGATGTTATGAAATTTATTGAGCTAAGAATTGCACAAAATAATCTTGAACACAATACAGAGATTAATAAAGTTTTAGAAATAGTGGGGAAAGCATTAGGCGAAAATATTCAAAAATCTATTGAGGAAGCGAAGCGTAATAATCTCTGGTAGCTATATAATCTTTTTCAGAAACAATTCCATATTTTAAGAATTTTATAAATCTTTTATCGAATTCATCAGCGCGATAGCTGTGTGGCTGCTTAACATAATGTATATTATAAGACATTTGCATGCGTATTATTAAATAATTAACTAAATTAGTCACGATAAAAACCAATATATGGTTGCCGAAATAACAAAAATAATCGATGAAATGGTTTTTCGTGCATTCACCCTCCGGTTACGGGAAGATGGCATCCTTCACAGACACATTTCAAATCATGTAGAATATACCAAGGAATCTTTAAAGGGACTGAATCGAATAATTGGTGAAATGGTCAATTACAAACCTGTTCCGCTCATTATATCAGCAGATGATTTTGTTATTTTTCCTCCCAAAATCAATGAAACGATTGCCAAAAAAAGTACATTTCCCTATACAAATGCCGCGGCGTACATTACTAAAACGACTGCTCATAAGCTGATGGTTTCAATTTACATCAATTCAACCATACCTGGTCGTCCAACCAAAATGTTTCCAAACGAAGATGAAGCAGTCATCTGGCTCAAAACATTTTTGTAGTTATTTCAGTATATTCTCCAGGGAATAGTCATACAGATCATGCGCATCTGCAACGGTAAGAAGAATTTCGTTGTCAATCTTAAATTCAGAACCTGCGACAAAACCCAGCTTGGTAAATTTTACATCCAGGTTTTTAAGCAGCTGAATAAAATCAGTTTCGTGTTCTTTTTTTACCGAGACTACTACCCTGCCTTGCCCTTCTCCAAATAAAAAGGCATCTTTTCGAATGTTTTTATCTGTAAATATCTCAAAACCAAGATTATGAGGCATAGCACTTTCCGTAATGGTTACAAATAATCCGCCATCAGAAATGTCATGGGCAGACTGGATCAGTTTAAGTTTGATAACCTCCTTAACTGCTTGTTGAATTTTGAATTCTTCCTCTAAATCAAAATACGGAGCAGGAGTGTTCTTTATTTTATGAAAGGAATAGGCATATTCGGAACAATTAATATCATTATGTGCTTCACCAATCAAGTAGATGATATCTCCTTCGTTCTTAAAATCCAGCGTCATGGCATTTTTTTTGTCCTCCAGGATTCCCAGCATTCCTATTACAGGGGTTGGAAAAACCGGTCCTTCGTTGGACGATTGATTGTAAAAGCTGACATTACCCCCTGTTACCGGAGTGTTAAATTTCAGGCAAGCTGCTGTCATTCCTTTAATGGAGCCAACAAATTGCCAATAAACTTCAGGATTATAAGGATTTCCGAAATTTAAACAATTCGTTATGGCACTTGGTTCAGCACCACTGCATATAATGTTACGGGCTGCTTCAGAAACTGCAATAGCACTGCCTTTTTCAGGATCAGCATTTACGTATCGTGAATTACAATCTACTTTCAGCGCAATGGCTTTATCCGTTCCTTTGATATTTACAATAGAAGCATCCGATGGTGAATTGGTATTTATATTTACGGTACCCACCATTGAATCGTATTGATGATAAACCCAGCGTTTTGAAGCAATGTTCGGGTGTGAAAGCAGATGTCTGATAACAGGTTTTAGGTCCTTTGGTTCTTCAATCTGATCAATACAGAATTTTTTACTTTCAGCAAAACTGGAAGGTTCTTTAAATTCACGTTTATAAACAGGAGCGCCACCTCCCAGAACCAATGATTCAGCTGGAACATCCGCTACAACTTCGTCGCCAATAAAATAACGAAGTCTGTCTCCCTGGGTAACTTCCCCGATTTGAACGCAATTCAGGTCCCATTTTTCGAAAACCTGCATCACCGGTTTTTCTTTCCCTTTTTTAACCACAATCAGCATACGTTCCTGGGATTCTGATAGTAATATTTCCCAATCTTTCATATGGGCCTGACGGGTAGGAACACGATCCAGCCATATATTCATGCCATGCTTACCCTTCGCACTCATTTCTGACGTGGAGCAAATAATTCCGGCAGCCCCCATATCCTGCATGCCAATCACTGCACCTGTTTTAATTACTTCCAAAGATGCTTCCAGTAATAATTTCTCCTGAAATGGATCTCCTACCTGAACAGCAGGTAGATCTTTGGCCGAATCTTCTGTAATATCCTTTGACGCGAATGCTGCACCATGAATTCCGTCTTTTCCGGTTGAAGAGCCTATAATAAAAACAGGGTTTCCTGCACCGTAGGAAATGGCTGATACTGTTTCACCGCTTTTGACAATACCGGCACTCATTGCATTCACAAGAGGGTTTACATTATAGCATTCATCAAAACAAAGCTCCCCTCCTACTGTAGGGATCCCAAAAGCATTGCCATAGTCCCCTATGCCCTTGACAACCCCTTTTAAAAGCCATTTTGTTTTTTCAAGCTTTAAGTCTCCGAATCGCAAGGAATTCAATTGAGCGATGGGACGTGCTCCCATGGTGAAAATATCCCTGTTGATTCCTCCTACTCCCGTAGCAGCACCCTGGTAGGGTTCAAGAGCTGAAGGATGATTATGAGATTCAATTTTAAAGGCGCAACCCAGACCCCCTCCTATATCCACAAGACCTGCATTTTCTTCTCCTGCCTTGGCAAGCATGTGAGAGCCTTCCTTAGGAAGGGTTTTTAACCAAAGAATGGAGTTTTTATATGAACAGTGTTCGCTCCACATCACGGCATAAATGCTTAATTCAGTAAAATTAGGGCATCGGCCAAGAATTTCTCTTATTTTACTATACTCTTCTGGTAAAAGTCCCAGTTTTTTGGCTGTTTCAACTGTTGTTAATTCCTCTTTCGTTTCAGTCATCCTTAAAAATTTATGGTTGATAAAAATACACATAAATTGAGATACCTTTACCATAGTAGCGGCATTCTCTATTTTACTTTATGGAATTTATTTTACCCCTCGCTTACTTTTCACTTTTTGTCTTTATTTTCTTTCGTTCCGGCTATTTTAATGTACCAGGGATTTCGAAAAAAGAAGTAATTGCTCTTTATAGCCTGAAGGTGTTCGCCGGATTTACCTTGTGGGGCATTTACATTTTTTACTACAAAAACAGAGCGACTGCGGATATATTTAAATATTATGATGATAGCGAAATTTTATATAATGCATTATTCAGTCATCCGTCCGATTATTTTAAAATGCTATTCGGAATTCACAATAACACCGCCCATTTTGCAATGTATTACGACCAGATGTTTAACTGGCACCGTAAAATGGAAAGCAACCTTTACAATGAAAGCCATATTATTATCCGATTCAATGCATTCCTAAGAATATTTTCTTTAGGAATTTATCCGATTCACATTCTTGTGATGTGCTTTATGAGTACAAGCGGTCTCATCGGCATTTATAAGTTTTTTTATGCTGGATTTACGGACAAACCAAAAATGTTGCTTCTTTGCTTATTCATAACCCCTTCTGTCCTTTTATGGACATCAGGCATTATAAAGGAAGCATTCATTATTTCCTTTCTTGGCATTCTCCTCTATTACCTTGACAATTGCCTTCAGAAAAGGAAAGAAATAAGATCTCTGATTATTGTAATTCTTAGCCTGTTGGTTTTAATCAGTATCAAGGTTTACGTAATGGTCGCATTTATTCCTGCCATGATAGCATATATCTGGGCGTACACAGATTCAAAAAAAAAGATTTTTCTGAAGTACTTCATTGTTATCATTGGGTTTATTATTGCAGGTGTATTTGTAAAAATTATTTTTCCGGATTACGACCCATTGGAAGTTATACGAATCAAACAAGCTGATTTTATTGCGCTAAGTGCCGGTGCCGCCAGCAGGATCAATTTAAATGAAATTGATCCGAACTTTGGCAGCCTGTTACACAATGCTCCTTATGCGCTGTATAACACTTGCTTTCGACCTTTAAATCTACATGACTCATTACTTATCAGTATCGCTTCACTTGAAAACTGGGTTATTCTGTTGTTTGTTTCTGTTTGTATTTATTTCCATCGTTCTCTTTCTGAAATAAACTGGAATATACTGCTCATGGCCTTTCTTTTTACGGTTATTCTTTACCTGCTAATTGGCTGGATTACCCCGGTTGTTGGTGCCATCGTGAGATACAAAGTACCTGCTCTGCCTTTCCTTCTCCTTGCTTTTTTGCACATTCTGGATTTTGAAAAAGTAAAAACGAAGCTTTACTCAATCAAAAAACAATACGGCTTATAATTTTATACTTTTGCTGATCGATGATGAATGTTAGCACCATGTTCCGGAAGAAAACGTTTGATCAGGTTCTTGTTGCCGAGGATAAATTGTCCACCACCGAAACACTTCACAAAGTTTTAAAGGTTCGTGATCTGACTTTTTTCGGAATTGCAGCCATCATAGGAGCGGGAAGTTTCAGTAGCATGGGTGAAGCATGCTTTAGCGGAGGACCTGGCGTAATTTTCCTGTTTCTTATCTGTGCAGTTGCCTGCGGTTTCACGGCTTTGTGTTATGCAGAATTTGCTTCCAGGGTGCCTGCAGCAGGCAGTGCTTATACTTATGCATATGTTGCATTTGGAGAATTATTTGCCTGGATTATCGGCTGGGCCCTTTTAATGGAATACTCCATTGGAAATATCTATGTCGCTTTTTCCTGGAGTGGATATTTTACAAATCTGATGGAGGCCACCGGAATTCATATTCCCGAATGGCTGTGTTGTAATTACAGTTCTGCGCATCAGGCTTTTTCAGAACACCTGGGTGGTAAAAAAATGAACGCCTGGAATATGGCTCCTGTTTTTGGAGGCCTGCACATTATTTTAGACCTTCCGGCTCTGTTCATCAATTTTCTCATCACTTGGCTGGTCTATATCGGAGTTAAAGAATCACGTAACCTGAGCAATGCGATGGTAATCATAAAACTTATTATAATTGTCCTTGTTATTTTCGTTGGCCTGTTTTACGTCGACATTGACAACTGGACACCTTTTACACCTAACGGATTTTCAGGGGTTATGCGGGGGGCTGCCGCCGTTTTTTTTGCATTTATTGGATTTGATGCAGTATCTACGCTGGCTGAGGAATCTGAGAATCCCCAACGTGACCTCCCCAGGGGCATGATTAACTCCCTGATCATATGTACTATTCTATACATTATACTTTCCCTGGTCCTTACCGGAATGGTTTCGTATTCTAAACTAGGGGTCAATGATCCACTTGCTGAAGTTTTCAAACTAAGGGGAGTAAAATGGATGCTGTTTACTGTATCCATCGCGGCAGTAATAGCAATGACCAGTGTTTTGTTGGTTTTTCAGATGGGTCAGCCCCGAATTTGGATGAATATGAGCAGGGATGGCCTTTTACCAAAGCGGTTTTCAGATATCCATCCCAAATATAAAACACCTGGTTTCGCAACAGTTATTACCGGGTTAGTGGTGGGTGTCCCTATTTTATTTACGGATGAAAATTTTGTCCTTGACTTCACCAGCATCGGAACATTGTTTGCCTTTGTATTGGTTTGTGGGGGGGTACTGATGCTGCCAGCAAAAGATTCGGATAAAATACCGGGAAACGAAAAGCGCTTTCGGTTACCCCATATAAATGGGAAATGGATTGTTCCGGTTTCTACCCTTACAGCTTTTTTATTGCTCTGGTATTTTATTCCTGATTTTATTATTCATGCTAACCTTCCAATGCTTGTTTTCTTTGCTGTATGTTTTCTAATGGCTGTCTTCAGTTTTCTGAGAAGTTTTTCTCTGATTCCTGTACTTGGCTTGATTTCATGCTGTTACTTGCTTACAGGTATGGCTGCATCCAATTGGAAATGGTTTTTTACCTGGTTGGGAATCGGGCTGCTTATCTATTTTTTCTATGGTTATAAAAAAAGTAAATTAAACGTATGATTGCTCTCATTACAGGTGCTACTTCGGGTTTTGGAAAATCCACCGCCATGCTTTTTGCTAAAAATGGTTACCATCTCATCCTCACGGGAAGAAGAAAGGAACGACTTGAAAAGCTCAGTAATGAAATAATGAAAAATTCAGGTGTCAAAGTAATGCCTCTTTGTTTTGATGTAAGTGATCCGAACGCTGTAAAACAAAATTTACTGTCGCTTGACAAAACCTGGTCTGAAATAGATGTATTGGTTAATAATGCGGGGCTTGCCGCTGGTTTTGGGCCTATTCAGGAAGGAGATACCGCTGACTGGGAAAAGATGATCAATACAAACATAAAAGGTCTTTTATATGTAACCCGGCTGGTTGCCCCCCTGATGATTCAGCGTAATATGGGCCACATCATAAACATTGGCTCTGTAGCAGGGAAAGAAGTTTATCCGAACGGAAATGTCTATTGCGCCACCAAACATGCTGTAGACGCCTTGAGCAAAGCAATGCGCCTGGATATGCTTTCTCATGGAATCCGTGTGACTGCTATTCATCCGGGGATGGCGGAAACCGAATTTTCGATTGTCAGGTACAAGGGCGACGAAGAAAAAGCAAAAAAGGTGTATGAGGGATTACAACCCTTAAAACCAGAAGACATTGCGGAAGCTATCTACTGGGCCGCCACTCGTCCGCTACATGTCAATATTAGCGAAATCATTCTTACACCAACAGCTCAAGGAAATGCAACCACAACAATCAGAAAAAAACCTTCTTGATACAAAAAAGAGAACATAATAACGTTGGATTAATTACCTCATTGCTTTTATTCACTATTGCAAACTCTCTTGCCCAGGACGTAGCTCCCGGGCCTCCCAGGAAACCGATTCGGATGTATGCAAGCATTCTGGCCCCTGTTTATGCTTATGACCCAGGTACATGCGGAAATGTGAAAACCGCCTTTTCATTCAACCTTGGTTTAAAGAAAACAATTACCGTTTTTAATTCAGATTTTGACATTGGCCTGGAATACGTTAATCAAAGTCTCACCCTGGACAGTTATTTTTTTGCAAATGGGTATTCGGTTATCTATGACAAAAATTTTTTATTTGAACATGATCTGAATATCAATGAATTAGAACTTCCAATCCTTTTCAGAAAAACATTCGGGAAAGAAACCAGAAGTAAGGTTACAACCTACCTGAATATCGGATGGGCCCTTCGTTATTTTGCTTATTCAAGTACCTCTATTCAAGACCTGAATACAGGAATACAAGTGTATGAAGGGAAAACCAATATAAAATTTGAATATCCTTTCATTTCAGATCGTCTTGGAAATCTGTATCAGGCTGCTTTAGGAATGCAATTCAATAACATCAGAACCAGAAAGGCACTTTTCATTGAGATGAGTTTTAAATTGGCACTTTCCAGGATTGAATATACGGGCATTAACAATAGCAATGATCTGCTCATTAGGGATTGCAGCATTAATTTTACAATTGGAAAAAAATTATAATGGAACTCAGAATCATTCATCCCATTGATTTAATTCAGGCAGCAGAACTACTGATCAGAAATTATCCTGATCGAAAAATTTTTTCATTCGAAGGAGAAATGGGCGCAGGGAAAACCACCTTTATTAAATCAATTTGCGTAAAGCTTGGTGTAAAAGACAATGTGACAAGTCCGACCTTTTCCATTGTGAACGAATATTCGGGCGACAAGGGAATCAGGATTTTTCATTTTGACTTTTACCGTATCAAAAATCCCGTAGAAGTTTACGACCTGGGATATGAAGAATACTTTTTATCGTCCAACTATTGTTTTATTGAATGGCCCGAAATGATTGAGAAGTTGTTGCCAGCAGAGACCATAAAAATTACGATCGAAGTCAATGGAGGGGAAAGGTTGATCAACTTTTAATTTTGAGTATTTCCGCAAGATTGACTAAATTTAGCAACCTAATTACTGTCCTATGAAGTCTTCCAAAGAAATCATGAAATCCTTGTCTCAAACTGCACTCATGCCACAGGAAGAAATGCTGGAAGTTGCTAAAAAGAAAGGACAATTATTGATTGGTATTCCTCGCGAAATTTCATTTCAGGAAAACAGAGTAACCCTGGTACCAGATGCTGTCAGCCTTCTGGTAAACAATGGTCATCACGTGATTGTTGAAACAAATGCCGGAAAGATGTCAAACTTTCAGGATAATGACTACAGTGAGGCGGGTGCTCAAATTGTTTATACACCAGAGGAAGTATATAAAAGTGCTGAAATTATTATTAAAGTTGCTCCACCTTCCCTTGAAGAAATTGAATGCATGCGTCCGAAGCAAACCTTGATTTCAGCTTTGCAGCTCACGGTGCAACCGGAAAGTTTTGTTCGGAACCTGATGAATAAAAAAGTAACTGCCATCGCTTTTGATTTGCTGAAAGATGAGGAAGGGATTTTTTCAGTGATACGTTCAATGAGTGAAATTGCAGGGGGTACATCCATTCTTATTGCTGCTGAATACCTGAGCAATGTAAATAACGGTCAGGGATCCATTCTGGGTGGTATTTCCGGAATTTCTCCTACTGAAGTGATTATTATTGGGGCCGGAACGGTCGGTGAGTTTGCCACACGTGCCGCCCTGGGTCTGGGAGCAAGCGTTAAAGTTTTCGACAATTCGGTGTATAAATTAAGACGTTTACAAAGTGTACTGGGGTCCAGAATATTCACTTCCATTATTCAACCCAGAGTGCTCGCAAAGCATCTGAAGACTGCAGACGTAGTTATCGGTGCGATGCGGGCAAAAGAAGGACGCACACCACTTGTTGTAACGGAAGAAATGGTTGCCGAAATGAAGGTAGGATCTGTCATTGTCGATATCAGTATTGATCAGGGTGGGTGTTTCGAAACTTCAAAGCCAACCAATCATACCAACCCTGTGTTCAGAAAGCATGGAGTTATTCACTATTGTGTTCCCAATATAGCCTCCAGGGTTTCACGGACCGCTTCTTATGCTTTGAGTACTATATTTGCACCTATTCTGCTGGATGTGGGTGAAGAAGGTGGTATTGATAAAATGCTGAAACACAATATCGGAGTTAGAAACGGAGTCTATATCTTCAATGGAAGTCTGACCAACAAATACCTGGGTGAACATTTTAAACTGAAATACAAGGATATTGATCTTCTCATGGCGGCTATTTAATGATAAAGACAGATTCTGATTTTTGGAGGAGGTTCCGTTTCTATGGATTTGGTTTACTGATGGGGTGCTGCCTTGTAAGTGTAATAACCAAAGGGAAGGCCTGTCGTATGCCGGCTACGCTAAAGCTCGAAGAGCTGAATGCCAAAACGATCGTCTTTAGTAAAGAAGCCCTGAAAAGCATGGACTGCAGGGAATTTAATACAGAGGATATCAAATCACTCCTTAAAAAAGGAAGTGTAAATATTGGGAAAAGTGAAGTTCATGCCAGACCGATTCCAATTTTTGCAGTTGACGGATATACAAAAAACAAGCATCATTTGAGGTTAATTATTGAAAATGGCCGGGATACTTCCAGAATAATGAATATGACAGACCTGGATTCAGAAAAAGATCCTTGTTATTATAAATGACCTTTTCTTCTGCTCTGCTCTTTAATCAATAAACTCAGTTCCCTTCCTGTTTGACCTTTTACGGAAGTATTTTCCTGAGCACGTCTGATTAAATAGGGTAAGACTTCTTTTACCGGACCATACGGAACATATTTAGAAACATTGTACCCTGCATTGGCAAGGTTATAACTAAGATGATCGCTCATTCCCAGGAGTTGAGAAAAATGAACATGGGGGTGTGAGGGTGAAATATTTTTTCTTTTCATCAAATCCACCAGGTATCTTGAGCTGTTTTCGTTGTGTGTACCTGCACAAACAGCAATTCTGTCAATATGATCAATGCAATATTCAAGGGCGGCATCATAATCTCCATCCGTTTCCTGTTTACTGTTCTGTATGGGACATTGATAATTCAGGTTCATTGCCCGTAATCGTTCTTTTTCCATATAGGCTCCCCTTACGAGTTTTGCACCCAAAACATAATTGCCCTTTTGCGCTTTCTCAAATGATTTTTTTAAGTAGGCCAACCTGTCCTTGCGATATAACTGAAAGGTATTATAAACAATGGGGATTTCTTTATTAAATAAACTCATCATTTCATTGGCGATATTATCCATGGCAAGCTGAATCCAGCTTTCTTCGGCATCCATAAAAAGTGGAACCCTGTTTTCTGCTGCTTTTTCACAAATTTTATGAATTCTTTTTTGAACCAGCGAAAATTCTGCTTTTTCAGAAAAAGACAATTCAGTTCCCCCGCTTATCTTTTCCAATAAAGAAAACCTGGCAAGGCCGGTTGTTTTGAAAACACAAAATGGAATATTTTTATTTCCCTTTGCTTTTTCAAGTGTAGCCTGTATCTCACCTGCACAATGATCAAAATCCTTTTCTGTTTCTTTTCCTTCAACCGAAAAGTCTAGTATGGTTCCTATGTGGAACTTTCCAAGGGCTTCAACTGTATGATCACATTCAGTGATCGTTTCTCCTCCTACGAATTGCTTAAATATTGTCGCTTTAATAAATCCTTTAATCGGCAGATGCAATCCGATTGCCACATCACAAAGTTTTGATCCGATATTTACAAAAACCGGATTCCGGATAAGTTTAAAAAGCCAAAAAGATCGTTTTAAATCAGCATCACTTTTTCCGGAAAAGGCAATTTCTGTATTATCGAATGAAAGCATAATCGTTACTTGTTATCGTTTGCAAATATAATACGATATTTTGTTTGGTATATTTGTATATATGACTGATTCTAAAAACAAATCAGACAAGCCTCAAGATAAAATTTATGTTGGTTTGGATGCAATCAAACGATTAAATGATTGCCTGAATCACATCAGATACAAAATGGTCAAATTTTTTATCCTGGCTGATGAAAATACCGTAAAACATTGCCTTCCCTTTTTAATCAATCAGGTACCCAGACTTAACAAAGCAGAGGTAATTGAAATAGAAAGCGGGAACAGAAATAAGAATATCCAGATTTGCATTGAATTATGGAAAACACTTGGCAAGTACGGTGCAAACCGCCAATCTGTCTTGCTTAATCTTGGAGGAGGGGTTATTTGTGATCTGGGGGGATTTGCTGCTTCTACATTTAAAAGAGGTATTGAATTTATTAACGTTCCCACCACATTGCTTGCTCAGGCAGACGCTTCCTTAGGTGGAAAAGTCGGAATAGATCTTGATCACATTAAAAATGAAGTGGGATTGTTCAGAAATCCCTCCTGCCTTTTTATTTATCCAGGCTTTTTAAAAACACTGAATAAAAGAGAATTTATGTCAGGATATGCGGAGATGATCAAGCATGCTTTAATTCAGGATAAAACCTATTGGTCAAAGATTGTTCAGTTAAAACTATCCGATGAAAAGGCAATTTTAGAATTAATTATTTGTTCCGTAAAAATAAAGGAAGCTATTGTTCTAAAAGATCCTTACGAAAAGGAGTTTCGAAAAATTTTAAATTTTGGTCATACTATTGGTCATGCCATAGAGAGTTATTTCCTCGAAAAGGAGGAAATAACCCTTCTTCATGGAGAGGCCATTGCTGTGGGGATCATTTGCGAGAGCTATATTTCACATTTTAAAAATAAACTCCGTAAATCAGATCTGAATGAAATAACATCCTTCATTCTATCGTTGTATCAAGAAGTTCCTTTCAAGGAAGAAGAGGATATCCGGTTGATAGAATTAATGAAAAACGACAAGAAAAATAAAGGAAATGATATTAACTTTACGCTTTTGAATAAAATTGGTTCTGCAGAGGTTAATAAAAAATGTTCCGTTGAACTTATAAGGGAATCTTTCAGTTATTACCATGAGCAATACGAACTTAAAAATAGTAAGACTCTCAAAGGCTGATAAAATCATCCAGGCAGAAATCCATCTGAATTCTTCCAAAAGCCAGAGTAACAGGGCACTTATTATTCAGGCTTTAAGTAAGAATCCGATTCAGCTTAACAATTTATCAAGTGCTAAAGACACACAGATTTTATTGAATATCCTTAAGGAAGACGCAATTTCCAATGCAAAGGAGAAATGTTATGATGTTGGTGGTTCCGGAACTGCTATGCGCTTTCTTACAGCCTATTTTGCGACAAAATCGGGAACCAGAATTCTAACTGGTAATCAGAGAATGAAACAGCGGCCCATAAAACCCTTGGTAGGTGCACTGCTCAAACTGGGAGCAAGTATTTCATTTCTTGAAAAGGACGGTTTTCCACCCTTAAAAATAACAGGTAAAATATTGCATGGCAATGAAGTTGAAATTGATGGAAAATTAAGCAGCCAATATATTTCCGCATTGTTATTAATTAGTCCTCAGTTGTATAATGGCCTGGTAATAAATTTTACCGGTAAAATTACCTCCCGCCCTTACATTAACATGACGATGAAAATGATGGAACATTTTAACGTCAGCAGCAGCTGGGGTGAGAATTCAATTCGCATAAGCAACCAGCAATATACTGCAGAGGAGGATCAGCCTTATTCTATTGAGGCCGATTGGAGTTCTGCTTCTTATTGGTACTCCCTGGCAGCACTGGCCCAGCATGCTGATATCCGATTGTATGGATTGAATCAGAAAAGCTTGCAGGGAGATAGCATTCTGAAGGATCTTTATGTTTTTTTGGGGATAAAAACTGAATTTATTGAAGGTGGTGTCCGCTTAACCAAAATTCCGCAAATTACAGAAGCGCTTGGTTTTGATTATTCTGATTGTCCTGATATTGCACAAACAGTGATTGTTACCGCAGCCGGGTTATCCATACCGATTTTACTAAACGGCCTTCAGACACTTAAAATAAAAGAAACGGACCGGATGTCAGCACTTTGCAATGAATTGAAAAAGCTTGCGGTAAATGTTCAAAGTGGTTTTTCCGATAGCCTGGAAATAAAAGAGTATCGGCAAATAAGCGCAAGCAGCAGTGCTAAGTTGCCGAGTCCTTCTCATCCTGTTGAAACCTATGATGATCATCGGATGGCAATGTCCTTTGCGCCTTTAGCCCTTCGGTATAATTCCATCGATATTGTGAATCCCGACGTAGTCACAAAATCTTATCCAAAGTTCTGGAGTGATCTTAAATCAGCTGGATTTAATGTGGAAGAGTTGAAGCCTGAAATGGAACATTATCTTCCTTGAATTGCAATTCATACAATTTTTTGTATTGCCTATTCATTTTCAGCAGTTCCTGATGTGTTCCTGATTCAATTACCCTACCATGATCCAATACATAAATACAATCTGCTTTTTGAATGGTGGCAAGACGATGAGCAATCACAATGGAGGTTCTTTCAGCAATAAGCTTTTCTGTGGCTTTTTGTATTAAATGTTCCGACTCTGTATCAATCGAAGAAGTTGCCTCATCCAGAATCAGAATTTTTGGATTCAGAATATATGCTCTGATAAAGGCGATCAGCTGGCGTTGACCAACCGAAAGCATTCCCCCTCTTTCCATTACATTGCAATTGTAACCTCCTGGTAATTTCATAATAAACTCGTGAGCTCCGATTGCTTTAGCAGATTCTATGATCTGATCAATAGAAACAGAGGGGTTAAACAAGGATATATTGTTGGCAATCGTATCTGAAAACAGGAAGACATCCTGCAATACCAAGCCGATGGAATTCCGCAGGGATTTAAGTTCAAACTTTTTAATCTCATTTCCATCTATTGTGATTTCTCCTTTATTGTATTCGTATAGACGGTTCAATATATTAATTACAGAAGTTTTACCGGCCCCGGTAGCACCAACGAGAGCAATCGTTTGCCCCCTCCTGACTTTTAAATTAACCCCTTTCAATACCCAGGTTTTAACCGGTTCCTCATCGTATGTAAACCAGACCTCTTTAAATTCAACGTCTCCTATTACTGCATTTTCTTTCAGCTTCCCAAAATCATCAACCGAAGATTGCGTGTCCAGTACTTTAAATACGCGACCTACACTGACCATTCCCATTTGAAGGGTATTAAACCGATCAGCCAGCTGGCGGATTGGACGAAACAATAAATTAATTAACATGATGAAGGCTACCAGGTCACCTGGTGTGGCATTTTTTCTTATGACACTGCTTCCACCATACCAAACCAACAAACCAAGGGCAATGGAGGATAGAATTTCCACTACGGGAAAAAAAACCGAATAATACCAAACGGAACGAATATTGGCATCCCTGTGACGCGCATTAATCTCTTTAAATTTTTCAAACTCCCGCTCTTCCCGGTTAAAAATCTGGACAACACTCATCCCTGTTATGTGTTCCTGTACAAACGCGTTCAAACGGGCAACTTGGGTTCTGACGTCCTGGAAAGACAAATTAACGGCATTTTTAAACAGGTTTGTTGCAACAAGAAGAACGGGTATCGTTGTTAATACCACCAAAGTGATCATAACATTAAAATAAAACATTACACCCACCACAACCAATAACTTCAAAATATCCCCTGAAATCTCAATTAATCCATCCGTAAACATATCGCCGATGGTTTCCATGTCCGATACGACCCTTGTAACCAATGTACCGATTGGATTGGTGTCAAAATACCTGAGCCTGAGATTAGCAATGTGTTCAAACAGGCTGATACGAATATCTTTTATTATCATTTGCCCAACCCAGCCTGAAATGTAAGATCCGGCAAATTGAAAAACACCTTCTGCAAATAACAAGGCAACCAAAACCATTGTGCAATCAAATAAAAGTACAGGATTGGGTTTTTGTATGTAATGATCAATCATATATTGAGTGATCAGAACCCTGGCAGGAGAAAGGAAAGAGAGAATAAAAATACTAAAAACAGAAAGTATAAATTTTTTCCTGTAGGGTCTGGCATAAGAAACAATCCTTCTGAAAAGGCTGAAATCAAAAGCTTTACCGCCTTGACTCATACGAAAGCAGATTTTCACGTACTGCAAACATAACTACCCCAGCAGTGTTATTTACGCCCAGCTTTGACATAATATTTTTACGGTGGGTACTCACCGTATGGGTACTTAGAAAAAGACGCTCAGCAATTTCTTTGTTGGAAAAACCAGCAGCAATCAAACCAACAATTTCCATTTCTCTTTCAGTAATATTTAACCCTTCACAACTTGTGGGTGAATTTATTCCATTCGCTACCTTACCGGATTGCGTTCTCATAAGCTGGTCCAGAATTTTACCACAAACAAATCGCTCTCCGGAAGCTGTTTTATAGATGGCCTCGAGAATTTCGTCCTTTTCGCAATGATTTAAAACATAACTAGTAAGGCCTGATTTCATCGCTTTTGCCATTAATCTGGCAGAAATATCCGGAGTAATTGCCAGAATATTCAATCCGCTAAATCTTTGGTTCAGCATTTGCAAGGTATCCGTATTAAATTCTTCTGCTGAAAAATCGATGATAAGCACATGAGGTCGTCCGGCATCTATGTTTTCAAACAATTCAGCTTTATTCCTGACTACTAAGCTACCGCCAAAATCAGAATTGTCTATTATTAAAGATTCCAGACCCTTAGAAATCAGATAATTAGTGTTAGCAATGAGAATATTTAGTTTAACCATAATTATTTAGAATGATTATAAATAGATCTAAAGATAAGGAAATTAGTTTGAGTAAGTGATAAGGTGATGAAGTTATGAGGTTATGGAGCTATGAAGTGATTAGGTCATTGGAAACGAAGGGAGCGCGTACTCACTTCCTAACTTAATCACTTCATTACCTTATTCCCTCCTAATCTAAATACCCTCGACACTGTACCTCTCCCCTTCTTTTGCCAAAACAGAATTAGGAAAAATAGCCTTTGTTTCTACAAGCAAAGGATCTAAGTCGCTGTACCTGGCGGAAAAATGTCCTATAATTAACTTTTTAACCTTTGCCTTCATGGCTACGGTCGCAGCCTGACCTGTCGTTGAATGAAAAGTCTCTCTCGCTCTGTTTTGCATATCATTCATAAAGGTTGCTTCGTGGTACAAGAGGTCAACATCTTTAATCTGCTGAATCACCCGTTCATCAAAACAAGTATCTGAGCAGTATGCATAAGACAAGACGGGAACCTCTCCCCCTGTTACAATTTCATTGGGAATACTTTGTCCTTCTTTGGTAATAAAGTCATAGCCCTGTTTTATCCTGTTGAGTTGTTCAATCGAAATGTGATAAGAGCTTATTAATTCTTTACTTATTTTACGTGGTTTTTCCTTTTCCCTGAATAAAAAACCAGTACAGGGTATCCTGTGGTTCAGGATAATTGTTCGAACGGTCATTTTATCGTCTTCAAAAATCATTTCGGGTTGGGAACTTTGCAATGGGTGAAAAATCAAATTATAATGCAATCTGGTATCTGAATATTTATACTGAATATCGATGATCTCTTTTAAGGCTGGAGGTGCATACAGGTGCAAATCAGTGGTTCTTCCAAGCAGGTGCATACTTGATAAAAGACCCATTAGTCCATAATAATGATCTCCGTGGAGATGACTGATAAGTATGTGTGCTATGCGCTGAAACTTAATTTTATACCTTCTCAGCTGCATTTGGGTGCCCTCACCGCAATCAATCAAAAAATACCTGTCTGCAAGGTTAAGCAGTTGTGAACTTGGATTACGTTTAGATGTTGGCGTTGCAGAACTACATCCCAGTATAGTTACCTCAAACTTCTGCATATATAAAAGAAATTACTCTCAGGAATCCGAATTCTTAGCTAATTCGGCAAACAAAATATCAATGCTCTCCTTTTGAGTGGCAGTAATATTGAGAATGGTATCCAATTGTGAAATGGCTATGAGCTTTTTTACAGGTTCCTGCAAACCTGTAAGAACAAAAGCGCCATTTGAATTCTTGCAAAGACGGTTAGCAACTAAAATTGAACTGAGCCCGGAGGAATCACAATACCGTACATCTGTCAGGTCAATGATCATATATTTAACCCCATCTGCATTCAGAACCACAAGTTCTGACTTAAGAGCTGGGGCAACAGTTGTATCCAGCTTTTCTGCGGTAACTGTAATAAGCGTATAATTATCCTGTTTGTTTACTTTGAAACTCATTTCATCTTTTCTTTTCCTCTACAAAGATAATCAATTTTATTAATCTGTCCTTCCCGCAAGAAGGTACAATATAGCCATCCTTATAGCAACTCCATTCTCTACCTGATTAAGGATAATGGATTGTTTGGAGTCTGCAACATCGCTTGTAATTTCAACACCCCTGTTAATCGGACCGGGGTGCATAATGGTTATTTCTTTTTTTAAAGAAGCCAGTATTTTTTTAGAAACGCCGTAAAGCATAACATACTCCCTAAGCGAAGGAAAATAGTTAATGTCCTGTCGTTCCATTTGTATCCTTAACATATTGGCCACATCGCACCATTCAAGTGCTTTCAGAAGGTCGAATTCTACTTTTACACCAAGGCTTCCAATAAATTTCGGGACGAGGGTGGTTGGACCGCAAACCATCACTTCAGCTCCCAGCTTCTGAAGACAGAAAATATTGGATAAGGCCACCCTCGAATGCATAATGTCACCGACGATAACCACCTTTTTATTGTTCACCTCTCCATATTTCTCCCGGATTGAATAAGCATCCAGAAGAGCCTGAGTCGGATGCTCATGGGCACCATCTCCCGCATTGATAATTTTTGCATTGATGTGCTTTGATAAAAATAGTGCGGCTCCTGGATTTGGATGACGCATAACCACCATATCTACCTTCATCGCAAGAATATTATTCACTGTGTCTACAAGGGTTTCACCCTTTTTAACGGAAGACCCTGAAGCCGAAAAATTAACCACATCGGCAGATAGTCTTTTCTCAGCAAGCTCAAACGATATTTTTGTTCGGGTGGAATTCTCAAAAAATAAATTTGCAATTGTAGTGTCTCTCAGGGATGGCACTTTTTTGATGGGACGATTTATGACTTCCTTGAAATTATCAGCAGTAGCAAAAATAAGCTGGATATCCTCTTTTTCGAGGTCCTTGATACCCAGCAGATGTTTTGTACTAAGTTTAGTCATTCGTTATAAGTCAAAAGTTATAATGAGTCAGTACTAAATAACCATACCCTATCCTGTCCATCTGTTTCTTTCCATTCTACTTTTACCTTTTCTGAAGCTACTGAATCAATTGTTTTCCCAATGTATTTTGCCTGAATAGGAAGGTTTCTGCTCAAACGCCTGTCAATTAATACGAGTAATTCAACATCATTTGGCCTTCCAAAAGCCAACATCGCATCTAATCCTGCCCTAATTGTTCTGCCAGTAAATAGGACATCGTCTACCAGAATAACATTCTTATTTTCAATGATAAAATTTATCTGTGTTGCGTTCGGAATTAACTCTTTCATTCTGAAATCATCCCTGTGAAAGGTAACGTCCAGAGCACCCACGTCGAGGTTTTTTTTACTGAGAATCTTTCCAAGTTCAAAACTCAGTCGTTTAGCAAGATAGATACCGCGAGGTTGCAAACCAATAATGACACTTTTTGAAAAATCATCGTGAATTTCTATTAATTGGTAACAGAGCCTTAAGATAGAGAGTTCGAAAGCTTTTTTCTCGAGAATAAGTTTAGGCTTCATTCATCTGGAATCTGACAAATATAACTATAATATTAATACAAGATTTGCTGATAGCATATACAAAAGATTATTCCGATTTTTGCAAGCATGTTCTCCCTTACTTTTAATTACCCCACTTGGTTTTTACTATTGTGTCTGTTTGCAGGAGTTATTTACGCCTTTGCTCTTTATTATCAGGATCAAAAATTAAGTGAATTTCCAAAAGTAATTATCAATATTCTTGCATTTTTTCGGTTTATACTGGTTAGCTTGGTTGCATTTCTTCTGCTGTCTCCGCTGATAAAAACGAGCTTTAAAACAACTGAAAAACCCATTATAATTATTGCCCAGGATAACTCTGAATCAATACTATTTAATAAGGATTCTTTGTTTTATAAAGGTGAATACCTGAAAAGTTTACAAAATCTATCGGAAAAGCTAAGTGATCACTATGATGTGATTTCCTATTCATTCGGAGACAAAGTGAGCAATCAAAATATCTTTTCTTTTAATGAGAAGCAAACCGATATTTCTGCTTTGTTTGATGAGCTGGAGAACCGCTATAGCGGAAGAAATGTAGGTGCGATCCTTCTTGCATCAGATGGGCTTTACAACAAAGGTTTTAATCCAGAATACACCTCTTTCACTCTAAAAGCCCCCGTTTATGCCATTGCACTTGGGGATACAACTGTTAAAAAGGACCTCGTAATCTCCAAGGTTCTTCACAACAGATTTGCTTACCTGGGAAATAAATTCCCTGTCCAGATCATCGTCAGTGCAAGGCAACTAAAAGGCAGCTCAACGATTTTAACGGTAAGCAAAAAGGACTCCGTTTATTTCAAAAGGGAGATTAATATCAATAACAATAATTTCAATTCAAACATCAGCCTATTGCTCGACGCGAAGGAAACGGGAATCCAGCGATATAAAATAAAAATTTCAACGATTCCCGGTGAATCAAACAACAGCAATAATGAGCAGGATATCTTTGTTGAAATCCGTGACGCAAGGGAAAAAGTGCTTTTGCTGGCAAATGCCCCTCACCCCGATATTGCTGCAATTAAAGACGCTATTGAAAGCAATCAGAATTATGAAGTTGAAACCTATCTTGCAGATAATTTTAACCAAAATCTAAAAAAATACAGTCTGGCTGTAATGCACCAGATCAGCCCCTCCAGTAAAATCATCACCGATCTGAAAAATGCGGAAATTCCCTACTGGTTCATCGGAAATCCTGCCCCTATTCTTTCCATGGGAGTGAATATGCCGTCCTCCGGAAATAAAACGAATGAAGTGGAAGCTCTCCTGGTCCCTTCTTTTCCATTGTTCACAATCAGCAAAGAATTTCAGGATTTCATCCGCAACGTACCTGCTGTTCAATGCCCATTCGGAACCTATAAGTTGAGTACATCAACCAATGTATTACTTTACCAGAAGATTGGAGTAGTAGAAACTCAAAATCCCTTGTTTAGTTTTAATCCAAACGGAGGACAGAAAACAGCTTTGTTTACAGGTGATGGCCTATGGAAATGGAGACTCCGTGATTACGCTGAACATTCCAATCATAACCTGTTCAACGAAATCGTTATTAAAACTGTTCAATATCTTTCTACCAGAGAAGACAAAAGTTTCTTCCGAATAACACATAAAAATGATTTTTTTGAAAATGAGCTGATTGAGTTTGATGCCGAAGTTTACAATGCCAGCTATGAACTCGTAAACGAACCTGACGTAGAGCTAATGATCAGCAACAGTGATAATAAAAAATTCCCATTCACGTTCAGCAGGACGACCAATTCTTACCATCTGAATGCCGGAATGTTTTCATCAGGTCAATACAGGTTTGAAGCAAAAGTAAAAGTCGGTGAAAAACAATATGTCCAACACGGAGAATTCAGTGTAAGTCCTCTGCAGGTTGAAGCAATTAATACGATAGCTGATCACCATTTACTGAATAATATTGCCAGAAAACACGGTGGAGAAATGATTTATCCGAATGAACTGAATAAGCTTATTCCTTTGCTGGAAAAAAGGAATGACATCAAGACGGTATCGTATACCGAAAACAAACTGAGCGATCTGATAAATCTGAAATGGATTTTCTTCGTGCTCTTGACTCTATTGGTTGTTGAATGGTTTGTAAGGAAGCAATTTGGAGCTTATTAGGCTATTCACTTTTCATTCAAAAGCTTCTCCAAACCCTTCATCTCATCCCTCAGTCTGGCAGCCTCGACAAAATTTAATTCCTTTGCGGCGGCTTCCATCGATTTACGGGTACGGGTTATTAACTTTACTAATTCTTCTTTGTTCATAAATTGTACGACGGGGTCAGCTGCCATGTTAAATTCTTCGGGACCTGTATAAACTTTAAGCAACTTCCCTTTTGTATTTACAATACTTGTACCCATCATGGATGGATGGTGACCCTTGATAATGCTCTTTGGAGAAATGTCATTGGCAATGTTGTAGGCAATCTGCTTTTGACGTCTTCGCTCTGTTTCATCAATAGTCCTTTTCATGGATACGGTCATCTTATCCCCGTACATTATCACCTTTCCATGAATATTGCGCGCAGCACGTCCAACCGTCTGAACCATTGCTCTTTCTGACCGCAAAAAGCCTTCTTTATCGGCATCCAGGATGGCTACCAGGGAAACTTCAGGTAAATCGAGGCCTTCGCGGAGTAAATTAATTCCAATTAATACATCAAATATTCCTTTGCGAAAATCAGCCAGTATTTCAACACGTTCCAAGGTGTCAATATCGGAATGTATGTATCTGCAACGGATGCCAACATTTGCAAGATATTTGGTCAATTCCTCGGCCATACGCTTCGTCAAGGTTGTGATCAGGGTGCGCTCGTCTCTTTTGGTGGTTTTGTCAATTTCTTCCAGCAAATCATCTATTTGATTCATGCTTGGTCTCACCTCAATGATCGGATCAAGTAACCCGGTAGGTCGGATCATCTGTTCAACAATGACTCCTTCAGACTCCAGTAATTCATAATCAGCAGGTGTTGCACTTACAAAGATTACCTGGTTAATCATCGTTTCAAATTCTTCAAATTTCAGCGGTCTATTATCCAGTGCGGCAGGCAATCGAAATCCATATTCCACCAAATTTTGTTTTCGGGAACGGTCTCCTCCATACATCGCCCTGATCTGAGGAATGGTAACATGACTTTCGTCGATCACCAATAAATAATCTTCCGGAAAATAATCCAGCAGGCAAAAGGGACGCTCTCCCTTACTTCGACCGTCAAAATAGCGGGAATAGTTTTCAATTCCCGAACAATAGCCAAGTTCCCGTATCATTTCCAGATCATAGGAAACTCTGTCCTCAAGGCGTTTTGCTTCCAGTAATTTTCCACATTCTTTGAGGAAATCCACCTGGGCAACCATATCTGTCTGAATCTGAGTAATTGCTATTTCAATTGTCTCCGGGGTGGTCACAAAAAGATTTGCCGGATAAATATTGATGGATTCGAAATTTTCAATTTTGGTACCTGTAGAAACTTCAAACGATTCAATGTCTTCAATCTCATCTCCCCAGAAATAAAAGCGGTACGCAAAATCAGCATAGGCTGGATATACATCTACCGTATCTCCTTTTACCCGAAAACTTCCTCTTGAAAATTCAGATTCAGTCCTTGAATATAAACTACTCACCAACTGATGCAAAAATTTATTCCTGCTGATCTTTTCCTGTTTTTTAACTTGAATAACACTTTTATTGAACTCAACCGGATTACCTATTCCATAAATACAGGATACCGAAGAGACAACAATTATGTCTCTTCGTCCTGAAAGCAAAGAAGATGTAGCGCTCAATCGTAATTTTTCAATCTCCTCATTGATGCTCAGGTCTTTCTCAATATAGGTATTGCTCGATGGCAGATAAGCTTCAGGCTGATAATAGTCATAATAGGAAACAAAATATTCCACAGCATTTTTTGGAAAAAATTGTCGGAACTCAGAATACAACTGCGCAGCCAGTGTTTTGTTATGGCTCAAAACAAGGGTGGGTTTCTGAACCTGCTGAATTACGTTTGCAACCGTAAAGGTTTTTCCTGAACCAGTCACTCCCAGCAAAGTTTGGGCGGTGCTTCCATTATTCATTCCCTGCACCAATTGCCTGATTGCTTCAGGCTGATCACCGGTCGGAGAAAATTCAGAGACTATGCTAAAATCCATGGTTAAAGTTACTTGTTTTAAGTAAATTAGTGTATGCAAAATTTTGTGCCTCTTGCTGAAAGATTACGTCCGACAACACTCGATCATTTTATCGGCCAGAAGCATTTGGTAGGCGAAGGAGCTGTTTTACGTAAAGCAATTGAATCAGGAGTTATTCCTTCCATGATTTTCTGGGGCCCTCCGGGAGTTGGCAAAACTACCTTAGCAAATATCATTGCCCATCAGTTCAAAAGACCGTTTTACAGTCTAAGTGCCATTAACTCAGGTGTTAAGGACATCAGAGATGTGATTGAAAAAGCAAAAAGTCAGGCATTTTTCGGTTCCAACATTCCTGTACTTTTTATTGATGAAATACATCGTTTCAGTAAATCACAGCAAGATTCTCTGTTAGGAGCTGTTGAAAAAGGGGTCATTACATTAATTGGCGCCACCACAGAAAATCCCTCCTTTGAGGTTATCTCAGCTCTGCTTTCCCGTTGTCAGGTTTATATTTTGAAACCTCTGGATAAAGATGACCTCATTCAGTTGCTCAATAATGCCCTGCATACGGACAAAGAATTAAAAAATAGAGCTATCTGTATCCTTGATTATGAGGCATTGCTAAGGCTTTCCGGTGGAGACGGAAGAAAGTTGCTGAATGTACTTGAATTGGTCACAAATGCACTACCCTCAGAGAAAATTGAAATCACCAATGAACTTGTGATGAGCCAGGTTCAGCAAAATCTGGCTCTTTATGATAAAAGCGGTGAACAGCATTACGACATTATCTCTGCATTTATAAAATGTATCCGCGGAAGTGATCCAAACGCGGCTGTGTACTGGCTTGCGCGAATGATAGAAGGAGGAGAAGATCCTTTGTTTATAGCCCGCAGGATGTTAATACTTTCTTCGGAAGACATTGGAAATGCAAATCCTACCGCTCTGGTAATTGCTAACAACACCTTTCAGGCAGTCAATGTGATCGGTTATCCTGAAGCGAGAATTATCCTTTCCCAATGCGCCACTTACCTTGCCTCTTCAGCCAAAAGCAATGCATCTTACATGGCCATTAATGATTCACAGGAATTGGTAAAACGAACGGGCGACCTTCCGGTACCTTTGCCTATTCGCAATGCGCCAACCAAACTCATGAAAGAACTTGGCTATCATGAAGGCTACCAATATGCCCATAGTTATGAAGGGAGTTTTTCTGAACAGGAATATTTACCCGAAGAAATCAAAGGTATCAAACTTTATGATCCAGGCGATAACCCCCGGGAAAGAGAATTAAGAGAATTCTTAAAAAGGAAATGGGTGGATAAATATGGGTATTGATTTTAAAAAATCCTTCCTGTTTTAGGCTAGCAAAATAGTTTTAAAAACTTTTTTTACTTTTTCTGCATAATTTCCATGCTGACACCTGTATTAGAGTATCCTCCGTCGTGATACAGATTTTGCATGGTTACCATTCTGGTCAGGTCAGAAAACAAAGTGATGCAATAATCTGCACAGGATTCCGCGCTTGCATTTCCCAAAGGCGAAAT
>Ga0206823_1037_pt1 | contig 38479 bp, 34 predicted proteins | sample Alteio_BWOrgCont_81_FD_152868 | JGI IMG/M metagenome (GOLD analysis project Ga0206823, IMG submission 152868) | Enriched cells from forest soil in Barre Woods Harvard Forest LTER site, Petersham, Massachusetts, United States -... | ecosystem: Environmental > Terrestrial > Soil > Temperate forest >...
CTTTTTTAAATGCATTTAAAAAAAGTTCATGGTTTTTAATCGGGGCAAGCCTTCCTATAATCCCAATTGCCAGGGTCTCTTTGTCAAGCTCATATTGTGCACGGAATGTTTCCCGCTTTGCATCGACATTCGTCCAGAACCTTTCCAAATCGAACCCGAGCGGAATAATGTGAAATTTTTCGGCAGGAGCTATTTTATGAATTTGCGATAACTCCTCTTTTTGTTTTTCACTTAGAGTCACTAATGCTGTACTTTTTGAAGCTAAGTATCGTTCAATATTCTTATAAACTGACGTCTGAAAATTATTGAAATAGGAATGAAAAACATGCCCATGAAAAGTGTGTATGATAATGGGAACATTACACGATATGGCTGCCATTCTGCCTAAAAAGCCCGCTTTAGATGCGTGGGTGTGGACTATTTGTGGCTTATACTCGCTTATTATCTTCTTTATTTTCCGGTATGCTGCAATATCATTCAATGGATTTATGGAGCGTTTCATTTCATCAATAATCAAAGGCTCTATTCCATATCCCCTCGGTATATGTTCAGAACTTGCTTCCGATTTATCTTTAACCCCACCTGCCAATAATGTTTCATATTCCGACGGAAGAAACTTAGTAAGATAGGTTACATTAAATGTAGGTCCTCCCAAATTAAATCTGTTGATAAGCCTGAAAACTCTATACATACTATTTTATATTATTGCATATATTTCTTATACCAATGCTGAAAAGCTATAAGGCCCCAAACCTGTGCTACTGCATCCTGGGGGCTGGAAGAATATAATTGTCTTTTAAGGGCTTTTATTTGAATGGGGGCAAATATACCCTGGCCTACTATATACTCATTATTCAGCCATTCTGATTCAATGGATTCTTTCAGTTCCGCATTAAACCATTTCAGCAAGGGGACTTCAAAGCCTTGCTTCTTCCTGGTTAAAATTTCAGCAGGGAGCAAATGAGATACGGCATCTCTTAATATTCTTTTTTGCGAAGTGTTGTTGATTTTGTATTCTGCTGGAAGGGAAAATAAAAATTCCACTAAAGGATTATCTAAAAAAGGTACCCTTACTTCAAGACTGTTTGCCATGCTCATCAGGTCAGTTTTTACCAGCATATCATTTTGCAATACCAGGTTCAAATCAGTAAAAAATAAAGAATTGAAATTAGGATCCAGCAAAGAAAGGTGATTGTTTTTTCGCTCCGTAAATAATTCTATAAAGTTTTTATTTTTGGTGTTTAGTAGATCTATCGCTTTGCCTAAATTGGCAATAGAAGCCCAGCGCCAATACCTTTCCTGCAAACTTAATTTGGAACCTTCGGAAAATCGTATCACCTGCCTTATTTTGTTCCCTATGAATGTATTACGAGAGTGGGGCAATAATTTTAAAAAAGGAGAAGCAGTATTTACAAAAGTTTTGAGATATGGTTTTTGTCTTAGTGTATACTCTGCATAGTGTTTGTAATAGCCGCCCATAAGTTCATCGCTCCCATCACCCGATAGGCTGACCGTAACATGTTGTCTTACCTTCTTACATAGAATATACATGGGTATTGCTGAAGAATCGCCAAAGGGTTCACCGAAACTACCAAGGATATTATAGAGCTCACTAAACAGGTCACTATTGCTAAGCCGGAAAGTATGGTGGGCTGTGCCCACTTTTTTGCTCACTAATTCCGCATAACGGGTTTCATCGAATAATAATTCTTCTTTGAACCCTATAGAAAAAGACATGATATTTTTTTTATGTAGGGCTACAATCGCAGTAATGGCAGACGAATCGAGTCCTCCACTTAAAAAAGTACCTATCGGAACATCAGAAATTAATTGCCTTTTTACAGAATTTTCCAGCAGGGTGTAAAATGTTTTTACAGCATCGGAATATGTGATATTTTTGTTTTCACATCCATCAAAATAGGGTTCTTTATAATAGGATTTGAACTCTACTCTATAGTCATTTGCCTTAATTTTTGCGCATTTACCAATTGGGAATTTTTTCACTCCTTCCAACATTGTGTTAGGAGCCGGGACATAGTTTAGTTGTAAATATTCCAGAAGAGAAACCGTATCAATTTTTCTTTCAATAGGGTATTGCAAAAGGGCTTTCATTTCGGAAGCAAAAATGAATTTGTTTGCATCAGCATAATAAAAAAGCGGTTTTATGCCAAACCGGTCCCTTGCAATGAATAATGACTTTTCTATAGTATCGTATATGGCAAATGCAAAAAAACCATTTAAACGAGCCAGGAATTTTTCACCTTCATTTATGTAAAGCTGAAGCAAAACTTCCGTATCTCCACTGGTTTGAAAGGTTACTCCTTTTTGAATAAGCCCTTCACGTAGTTCTTGAAAATTGTAAATTTCTCCATTATACACCATTACATACCTTTTATCGGTACTATAAAATGGCTGGTTAGATGCCTGGCTGGTATCAAGAATAGATAGCCGGTCATGCCCCAATAGTACATTAAACCCCCTATACGAGCCTTGATTATCGGGCCCTCTATGCTGTAATGCAAGGATTGCCGATTGGATGGAGCTGAAGTACTTTTTAGTTTCTTCCGAATTAGTAATTATTCCTGTTATTCCGCACACAGCAGATCCCTGTTAGGTATTTGTCAAATGTAGTTGTTTGACCCGAAATAATAATAAATATACTTTTGCACTCTCAATAAAGCTACATGGAGACAATTGATTTTATGCTTACCTCGTGGATAGATATTCCTAAAAACTCCGATTTCCCTATCTATAATATACCGCTTGGAATAGCAAAGAACAAAGGCAGTAAGATTTTTGCTGCAACAGCTATTGGCGATTACGTATTAAACCTCTCGACTCTTCACAACTTGGGCTTTTTTAAGGATATTCCATTGCCTGCTAATATTTTTGACAGAGAGTATTTAAATGATTTCGTGGCGCTTGGAAAACCCATTTGGCATTCTGTCCGGAATCGTATTAAAGAATTATTGCAAAGTAGTAATGCTGAATTAAGGGATAATAAACATGCCCTCACGGAAAGCCTTTATAAAATGAGTGACGTAGAATTGCTCATGCCCATTAAAATAGGTGATTACACTGATTTTTATTCTAGCAAGGAACATGCCACTAATGTAGGCTCAATGTTTCGTGACCCTAAAAATGCCCTGCTGCCTAATTGGCTGCATTTGCCGGTAGCCTATCATGGCAGAGCTTCCTCCATTATAGTCTCGGGACAAAATTTCCACCGCCCAAAGGGACAAGTTACGCCACCGGGAAGTGATGTGCCTACATTTTCGCCTTCAAAATCTCTGGACTTTGAACTTGAAATGGCATTTATTATTGGAAAGTCTACAGGATTAGGGCAGTATATACCCACCAAAGAAGCAGAAAATCATATCTTTGGTATGACTTTGTTTAACGACTGGTCTGCCCGTGATATTCAGCGCTGGGAATATGTCCCACTGGGGCCATTTTTAGCAAAAAATTTTGCTTCCACCACTTCGCCCTGGATAATCAGTTTAGAGGCTCTTGAGCCATTCCGAACCAAAGCACCTGGGCAAAACCCCAAAGTCCTTCCCTATTTAAAGCATTCAAGGGATGATAGTGCTTTTGATATTACTTTGGAAGTATGGCTGCAACCGGAAAGGGGTGAAGCAATTAAATTATGTACTTCTAATTATAAGTATCTCTATTGGACCATGGAGCAGCAATTGGCACACCATACTGTGAATGGCTGTAATATAAATGTGGGTGATTTAATGGCATCCGGAACCATTAGCGGGCCAACACCCGATTCATTTGGCTCCCTGCTCGAACTTACCTGGAGTGGCAAAAACCCTATACCTCTGCCCAATGGGGAGCAGAGAAAATTCCTAGAGGATGGTGACACGGTTATTTTAAAAGGTTATTGCCAAAATGAAAAGGGTAGAATAGGATTCGGAGAGGCAAGGGCTACGGTGTTACCTTCCCTATAATTTCTTATCTTCGCAGCCCCAAATCAAAAACCCGTGGAAATTTGATGTCAAAATGGCATTTATAAAAGTTTGGCACGGGAATTGATAGTAGAGGTTTTAGAAACTAAATTTAAATCATTAATTAACAATTCAAATAAGCTATGGCAAAAAAAGTAAATTTTGTACCACAGGGCGACCGCGTATTAGTGGAGGTTGCTGAGGCAGAAGAAAAAACAGCTGGAGGGATTATTATCCCTGATTCTGCAAAAGAAAAACCCCAAAAGGGTGTAGTTGTGGCAGTAGGTCCCGGCAAAAAGAAAGATGAACCCATGACCGTAAAAGTAGGAGACAAGGTTCTCTATGGAAAGTATTCCGGCACAGAAATAACCGTTGATGGCAAGGAATACCAAATTATGCGCCAGGATGACTTACTTGGCTATTTTGAATAAACTAATAATCCCTTAAAAAAGACAAAAATATGGCTAAAGACATCACATTTAATCTAAAAGCCCGCGAAGCAATAAAGAAAGGTGCTGACGCACTCGCTGACGCGGTAAAAGTAACCCTTGGTCCTAAAGGACGCAATGTTGTTATTGATAAAAAATTCGGAGCACCCATTGTTACTAAAGATGGTGTTACGGTTGCAAAAGAAGTTGAACTCTCTGATCCTATTCAAAATATGGGTGCCCAGCTACTTAAGGAAGTAGCATCTAAAACCGCTGATATAGCCGGAGACGGTACTACCACTGCCACTGTTCTGGCACAAGCTATGCTTACAGCAGGCATGAAAAACGTAACAGCAGGAGCTAACCCAATGGACCTGAAAAGAGGTATTGAAAAAGCCGTTGAAGCAGTTGTTGCTGACCTTAAGAAACAATCGAAATCAGTTGGACAAGACAATAGCAAAATTGAACAAGTTGCTACTATCTCCGCCAATAACGATTCCTCTATCGGTAAACTGATTGCCAATGCAATGGAAAAAGTTAAGAAAGAAGGTGTTATTACGGTAGAAGAAGCTAAAGGAACTGAAACGACCGTTGAAATAGTAGAAGGTATGCAATTCGACAGAGGCTATATCTCTGCTTATTTTGTTACCAATCCTGATAAGATGGAGGCTGTATTGGAACACCCTTATATCCTTATATATGAAAAGAAGCTCTCCAATATGAAAGAACTTCTTCCTTTATTAGAAAGAAGCGTTCAAACAGGACGTCCTCTTTTGATTATTGCTGAAGATGTGGATGGAGAAGCTCTTGCTACCCTTGCCGTAAATAAAATCCGTGGTTCATTGAAAGTAGCTGCTGTTAAAGCTCCCGGTTTCGGTGACAGAAGAAAAGCTATGTTGGAAGACCTCGCTATCTTAACAGGCGGAATATTTATTTCGGAAGAAGGCGGATATAAACTCGAAAACGCAGACCTCAATTATCTTGGCCAGGCCGAAAAGGTTACCATAGATAAAGATAACACTACCATTGTGGGAGGTGCAGGTGCAAAGAAAGACATTGTTGCCCGCGTAAGCCAAATTAAAGCTCAAATAGAGAACACCACATCTGATTACGATAAGGAAAAACTGCAAGAACGCCTTGCTAAGTTAGCAGGCGGAGTAGCCGTATTATATGTTGGTGCAGCTACCGAAGTAGAAATGAAAGAAAAGAAGGACCGTGTTGACGATGCTCTTCATGCTACCCGTGCTGCTGTAGAAGAAGGTATTGTAGCAGGTGGAGGTGTAGCATACATTCGTGCTGCTGAAACCATTGAAAAGCTGAAAGGTGCTAACGACGATGAAACCACCGGTATTGCTATTGTACGGCGTGCCCTCGAAGAACCTCTTCGCCAAATTGTGGCTAACTCAGGCTCTATGGATGGTTCCGTAGTTGTTCAAAAGGTAAAAGAAGGTAAAGGAGATTTTGGATTCAATGCCCACAGCGAAAAGTATGAAAACCTGATAGCTGCAGGTGTAATTGATCCTACTAAAGTTACCCGCGTAGCATTAGAAAATGCTGCTTCCATTGCCGGAATGATTTTAACCACGGAATGCGTATTAGCAGAAGAAAAGGAAAAAGACAAACCTATGATGCCTCCAATGGGTGGAGGAATGGGTGATATGATGTAAACTGATTATTGGTTAATGTTTCCCAAAGCCCCGGAGAGAAAAACTCCGGGGCTTTTTTATTTTACTATTTCATTAAAATAAGAAATCTATAGAATCTCTATATTTGTTAGATTATTAACCAACTCCATACCCTATGAAAAAGATAATTCTATTAACCCTGTGCTTCATTTCTGTAGATTTATTTAATTCGGCTTTTGCCCAGGGATTTTATGCAGCAGTTGGTGGTGGGTATGGATTCCCTGCAGCAGAACAGGAATATTTACCGAGTCAAACGAGTTCCGGTTTTACCAGTAACTCATATTCCCTCGGTTCAGGGGTAAACTTTGAAATCCTGGGAGGGTATATGTGGAACAAAAATATGGGTGCTGAAATTGGAATATCCTACTTGTCAGGCTCATCCACTACTGCAACAGATAATGAGGCCGGCAGTCCTGTTATAACTGAAACCGAAACAGAAAAAGGAAATATACTCCGGGCATACGTATCCAGTGTGATGAGGGCAAAATTCACCCCTACATGGTCACGGGAATAATTTTTGGAATTTCTCCCTCTGCTACGGAGGAATATAAATTAAGCGATGGAACCAACACCACTGACCAAATAACCACTTACAGTGGCGGAGGGTTGCAAGTGGGTTTTCATGGTGCCCTAGGACTCAGCTATACAGTAACTAATATGCTATCCATTTTTGGAGAAATTACTACTACTCTTCAAAATTGGGTTCCTGCCGAGGGTTTAGTAACCACTTATAACGTTAACGGCGTGGACCAGCTTAACCAATTACCAACTTATCAAAAACAGACTAATTATGTAAGTTCAGGAAGTTTTAATAACACTTATAAACCTGGTAGTCCCGACCAGGAACCCCAGATTCATTTACCGTTTAGTTCGGTTGGAATCACTATAGGAGTAATCATTAATTTTACGGGAGGAGGAAGCAGTAAATAAATACTCTCATAGGGCTATTTCAGTCACCTTCCTATATTTCTATAATGGAAGATGCTCAGCCTGTTTTTTAGCTTGTTCCACAGCCTTAAATTCTCTCAACTTTTTCCTGAAAACAAGCGGTACACTGGCAAAATAAATTGCCACTGAACTCAGGAAAGTAACCTCTATGCTTGTAAGAAAAGGGAAATTATAATGCGATTGAATAAAGTATCCGATAGTACCTCCAATCATAAGTACGATATAGAAAAGTCCATGAAAGCTTTTCAGATTTTCCTTGTAAAATTTATATGGTATTTTCTTCATGAACTATCCTAATAAGGACAAAAGTATATAATATTTTAAGAATGAGGTATCATCCTATAACATTACACCCTTGCACTATTATCTAAAAGTTGAATTTTCTGTTTTTCAAAAAAAAACTTGTGCGTTTATCGCTATTTAAAAAAAAACCGTATACTTGTGCCACAATAACTAAAAATCAGTACCATGAAAAACACAAAATTATTTACACACTTTTTACTCCCTGTTGTAATATCAGGAGTATTAGCTTCTTGTAGTTCCTCAACAAAAGTGGCATCGTCCTTTGGTAAAAGAAAATATACCAGAGGGTTCTTTTTTGATCGCCCATCAAAACCTGTAACTCCTGCAAATGCAACAGCTTCTGTAGTATTGCCGAAATCAAACAAAACCACTACTGCTATTGTTACAGCACAAAACAATGTTGTAAATCCTACTTCATCAGTAACAACAAACAACACTATTTCTATAGCACCTATCAGTATTGTTAATCACCTGAAGAAATCAGCTTCTGTTCAAAAAGCAAACACAGAAAATTCTTCCAGCGTTGCTATTAAAGGCAGTGCTATTGATCCTTCTGTAAGCCACATAAGTGCTCCTGAAATGGGCAGCACCGGCAATGTAGGCGGCTACGGAGGAGGCAACTGCAAAAACTGGGTACTGTGTTTCGTACTCTGCGCTTTACTTGGAGACATTGGCATTCACCGTTTTTATATGGGATACATTTGGCAAGGTGTAGTTCAACTTCTTACTCTCGGCGGATGCGGAATCTGGACATTCATTGATTTCATCCGTATCCTTATGAAGAGTTTGAAACCAAAAGATGGCGATTATTGCTAAGAAGTTTCAGAAAATTTTGTTGATATCATATATCAGCGGGCTTATATTATTACCTATAACGTTAATAATATTGCCCGCTGATTTCTTTGATAAGGGGCCTTCTATTTGCATCTCCGTATTATTATTTCACAGGCAGTGTTTTGCCTGCGGCATGAGCAGGGCCACACAGCATCTTATCCATTTTGATTTTAAAGCTGCTTCCTCCTATAATAAACTTGCTTTTGTAGTTTTCCCTCTTCTTATATATGGCTGGGGAGAACAGGTTGTTTCTACCTACAAAAAAATAACCGGTAAAGACAAAGCAACAGTGGAAAACAAGATTAATAAATAGAGTTTTCATTACTCCCGTCATTTTTTGCAACCTTTAGACTTACCATTTTGCCAGCTCTTCAAGCTAAAATATAGCTGATAATTAAATATTATATAAAACTATTAAGGAATCCCTATCGAATTTATTAGTGGTTTTAACAAGCCAATTGAACACTCTTCATTAAAAAGAAAATCCTCCTTAAAAGAGGATTAAAAACAATAAAACTGTCTTAAAGTTAGAGGTGCTTAAAAGTCACCCTTACCGCCAGATAAAGAGAACTTTTTACTAAAAATATTGTCGAGGTCAGGCAAAACACTATATGCAAAATCTTTCCATTTTGTCCCTTTGCTATTTATTGACATTTCCTCCAGCCTTTCTTTTTGTGGGCCGCTGCCCATCATGTAAGGATAGCCTGCACTAGTACTACCATTATTCTCCAAATACATATCGTGGATAAACACGCGGTATTTACCATCCTTCACTTCAACTGTGAAGTCAGCTATCAGTTCTTTTGAACGGGAAGACTGGTAATATTGAGGAATAATATTTTTCAAATGACCCAACAAAATATTAGTTGCTGTATCTAACTGCAAGTTTTCTACGTTGTCCGATTTAAGAAGAAGTATCCTTAGCTTTTGAGCAAGCACCTTGGCCGACATATTGGTCGCAGTAAAAATTTGCTCGTATTTTATGGTAATATCATCTTTATCGACATAAAAATTATGCAGGGGACGGTCGGTCGGTTGAGCCTTCAACATTGAAGCACCAATAAGACCAGTGAGAAGCAGTACGCCAAGTAATTTTTTCATAATTTTAATTTTGAAGTGGTGTTTAAAGTCTTGTGAGACAAAAGTATTAATTATTTTGAAATGTTACATACCGGGAAAAATTTACATTTACATTCGGTAATACACCTCATTTTATATGCGTATCCTTGTTATTCAAACAGCATTTATTGGCGACGTAGTGCTTGCCACACCGGTGATAGAGAAGTTACATAAGCTTTATCCGGAAGCAACCATTGACTTTCTTTTACGCAAGGGCAATGAAACTCTTTTCAGCGGCCATCCCATTTTAAATGAGATAATTATATGGGATAAAAAGTCGGAGAAATTTAAAAACCTGTTAAAGATTATAAGAAAAATAGGGGGAGAAAGATATGCCCTGATTATTAATATACACCGTTTTGCAAGCTCTGGGCTCATAGTCTTTCTTTCAGGTGCTAAAGAAACAATTGGATTTGACAAAAATCCCTTTTCTTTTTGTTATACAAAAAAAGTAAAGCATATTATTGGAGATGGGAAACATGAGGTGGAGAGGAACCTGGAACTGATTAATGAACTGCCTCGCGCTAATAACCTACCCAACCTTATTGAAAAGCCAAGGCTCTATCCTCAGCTACAGGATTTTGAATCGGTTAAAGAATATAAAACTCTGCCTTATATCTGCATTGCTCCTTCATCAGTTTGGTTTACCAAGCAATTTCCGGCTCATAAATGGGTAGAGTTTCTCAACAGGATACAAAGTAAAAAGGTCTACCTGATTGGTTCCGAATCAGATAAAACGTTGTGCGATCAGATTATTAGAGATTCTTCTAACAAGAATGTTGTTAACCTTGCCGGTAAGCTTTCCTTTCTTCAGTCGGCAGCACTTATGCAGGATGCGCTAATGAATTATTCCAATGATTCTGCCCCCATGCATATTGCTTCATCGGTAAATGCTCATGTAACGGCAATATTTTGCTCCACCGTTCCTACTTTTGGTTTCGGACCATTATCGGACAAATCATTCATTGTAGAAATTAAAGAAAAACTGGATTGCCGCCCCTGTGGTCTGCATGGATATAGGGCCTGCCCCCAAAAGCACTTTAAATGTGCCGAATTAATAAAACCGGAACAGCTTGTTGAAGTTATTGCCCCAAACCCCTAACGAGAAAATTTATTTACTCCCAACTGTCAGGTAGGGAATTATTCTTGAGTATGTGCTGTCGTCTATAGCTGCCATTTTGTGAAGCTGTGTTAAAGAGGAAAATGAACCATGTTCCTCCCGGTAATTTACAATGGCCTTTGCCAGGTAATAACGGATATAGGGATGATATGCAAGCTCTTTAATATCGGCTGTATTAATATTGATTTTATGTATTGATGCTGTATCTGCTATTACCTTGCTAATAATAGCATTCAACATTCCAGTATCCATCCCCCAAACTTCTTTTAGCTGTTTTGTACTGTAATATCCTCCAAGCTTTTTACGGTATTTTACAAGCATGGATGCGCAATAAGAACTCATTTTGGAAAGTGTCATTAATGTGCTTGTGTCAGCAGAATTAATATCAACATGTGATGATGAATTGTTATTTTTTGTAATAACAGAAGATATTTCTACTCCTGCTTTTCCAAGTTCAGATTTAAACGAAGAAAAATCTGCCGATGTCGTCCTTGGCGGAAAATAATCTGAAATAAACAGGTAGCTTATCAGTAATGCATTCAATAATAAAAGAACAAGGATACCATTCCTCTGTTTCTTATTAAAAGAAAAATACTCTTTCCAGGTATATTTCATTAGCTATTTTTAATACGGGTAAAAATAAAAAGGATTGTCATTTGACAATCCTTTTTACCCAAAACTATTTTTATTAACTTACCAAAGGTAAATCGTATATGATTTATTATCTAATGTAGCCGTAGCTTTGTCATCACAGTCCCCTATGTTGCCGAAATTGATAGTAAGTGTATTGTTATTTAAAGCCGGACGTGTAATGGAAACTATACCCGACTCAATCCAGGCACAGCCGTCGAGCCACCAGGGCTTTGCTGTTACATATAATGGGCTGGTTATGGTAAGGTTATAGGTAACATTGTTTCTCGTTACACCGGTAGCGCTACCGCTAACCGCATAATACCATACCGAGTTAACTTCGGTGAGGACATTATCGCGGCTGGAGTTCCAGGTAGCAGTTTGCTTGGAAGGATAGGTAATAACAAGATTAGCATTAAAATTCCAGTTTTCATAACCCTGTATATTATGTCCCTCATTCGTCCAGTTGCGGTTTCCTGAAATGCCATTCACGCTGTCTTTTACAGTTCCCACATAATAGCCTCTGAAAGTCATATTTATAGTCGTGCCTGAATCAAAATAGGCAACTTTTACGTGGTTGCTTGCTGCTTTATTCCAGTAAACAATTATTTCTCCCTGCCTCCAAACTAAGTCGTTGCAGAGAACGGGGCTGGCACCGAAATTAACATACATGGTATCGGTGGTAGGATTTAATGTATCCCATGATACGGTGCAATGTTGTGAATAAATAGCCTGTGGGCTGCGTTCCGGGGCTAATCCTGATCCCCCGGTTTGCACACAAGCATCTGAAACCGTTTTGGTATCATTTGCCGCATACGATGCATTTGATTCGTCCTGGGCCGCGGTTATATCACTATCTGTGGAAGCAGGAGTAGTGGTTGAATTTTTATGGCATCCTGTGAGAACCAACCCTGCAAGGGCTATTCCCAAAGTACCGCTTACTAATAAATTTTTGGTTCTCATGACAGTTTTATTTTTTGTTGTTTCGTTGTTTTGATTTAGTAAAGATAACAAGGTTTAATCATCCTGCAAATTTACACCCCATGTCATTCGTTCTAAGGAGTTTATTTATTGTATCTTTTCTAAAACCTTTTCCATTTGCATGCCTCTTGACCCTTTTAAAAGAATAGTTGCATCCATAACCGGGTTTTCGGAAAGCCATATTATAAACTCATCTAAAGTAGCAAACAATGTGGCAGACGATTTTACATTGGAAAAATCCTTTCCTATAAGACATACTGCTTTCCAACCCTCATTTTGTTCTATTAAATCAGCTATTGATTGATGCTCCTTTTTGCTCTCCTCACCTAATTCAAACATATCCCCCAGTATCAATATTTTGTTCGGTGCATTCAATAGAGCAAAATTTTCAATAGCTGTCTTCATGCTGCTGGGATTAGCATTATAGGCATCTGCCCATATGGTATTGCTTCCCTTTTTAATTATCTGCGAACGATTATTTACAGGTGTATACTCTTCAATGGCATTTTTTATTTGCTCCGGGCTTGTATTAAAATATGAGGCAATGCACGCAGCGGCCAGTATGTTATAGAAATTATAAGAACCCGCCAGGTTGCTATTTACTTCCACCTGCCTGTTTCCTATTACTATCTTTCCTTTAGCGAAAAAATTATCGCCACCCTGCATGCCTTTCACATCAGAATTTTCAGATTTACCATAGGTGTGTCTTTTTATTCCTGCAGAAAGATTCATTAATAGTTCATCATCAGAACTTACGAATAGCTCCCCTCCTATTTCTTCAATAAACCTGTACAATTCGCTTTTGGCTTTTATAACGCCTTCGTACCCGCCAAAGCCTTCCAGGTGGGCTTTCCCAATGTTTGTAATAATTCCATAACCAGGTTCTGCAATCCGGCACAGCATATCAATTTCACCCACATGATTAGCGCCCATTTCAATAACAGCCATATTATGCTCTTTAGTAAGTTTAAGCAATGTGAGTGGCACACCAATATGGTTGTTGAGGTTACCCTGTGTAAACAAAGTATTGTATTTCTTTGAAAGGACAGCGGCTGTAAGCTCTTTGGTAGTAGTTTTCCCATTACTACCTGTTATACTTAGTATAGGAAATACAAATTGTTTGCGATGATGGTTTGCCAGCTTTTGCAAGCATTGCAACACATCCGGAACCAGCACACATTTATCAGAATAATATTTTTCTTCATCAATAATAGCATAGGCACAACCACTTTTAATAGCTGCTGCTGCAAATTCATTTGCATTGAAATTAGCCCCCTTCAAAGCAAAATAAAGGCTGCCCGGTTTTATATTACGGGTATCCGTGCATACAACCGGATGCCGCTGAAACAATTTATAAAGTTCTTCTATCGCTGGGTTTTTCATTTTGTACTATTCTTCTGTTCCTGCCATTTCGTTATCTTTAAAATAACTGATGATGGCCCTTTTCATCAGTTCCTTTTGTTCGCCCGGTTTAAGAGCAGGTGCATTGGCAATCGTTTCCCATTGCGGCCAGCCATCTGCATCTTTGCCCATATATTTATAATAGCCTGAAGGTTCTAATAATTTGCAAGTTGCAATATGCAACAAATCCATTTTTTCGTCCTTAGAAGGTTTGAAATAACCTTTGCCTAATTCCTGGATACCAATTAATAATATTATTGCTTCTATTTCTATACCCTCGCCAAAAGTCAGCTCTAGTTTTTTTACCAATTCTTTCCATTCCTGTTGTAGGGCGATATCCATATTATCTGGTTGATAAGTGTGTAAAGATAGCCAGATTCTTCATTAAGAGGGCTCGTATCTTTGACCATTATGATCACTACAGATATCATTCTGTTAGTTCCACTTTTGTGGGGCACCTGTTGGGGCTTATATAAGGGCCTTATTTCACAATTAGCCTCGTTAGTCGGTATAGTTGTAGTGTTTTATTTTTCTATTAAATACTACACACCTGTTGCCAATTTAATTAATAGCCATATTGATAATAAATTGTCACAAACCTATATTTCTATCATTGCCTTTATTATCCTCTTTGTCCTATTATTCACCGCTATTTATTTTATATCAAAACAAATCGAAAAGCTTATAAAAGTTCTTCAAATGGGCTTTTTGAACCACCTTGCAGGGGGAGTATTCGGGTTTGTAAAATGGGCGTTGATACTTAGTTTTATTATTGCCCTGATAAATAAATCCGGGGAAGAAATTAATCATCCGCTGGTTGATTTCCATAACACATGGCTCTACAACCATCTTCAAATGATTGCTCCTGCTATACTTCCTGCCTTAAGTAAAAGTGTATAAGTACTATGCAATACTACCGATGGAGTGCTTAGCAAGCAATTCCTCAATCTTTTCCACCATATCCCTGGAGCCAATAAATAAAGGCGTTCTTTGGTGAAGTGTAGTGGGTTTAAGGTCCATAATGCGCTTAGAGCCGCTGGTAGCTTTTCCTCCTGCCTGTTCTAAAATAAATGCCAGTGGGTTGCACTCATATACTAGTCTCAATTTACCTTTTGGAGATGCGGATGTGGTAGGATATAAAAATACCCCACCGGTAATAAGGTTACGGTGAACATCAGCTACAGCAGAACCTATATAACGGGAAGAAAATGGACGACTTGTAGCCATATCTTCCTCCTGGCAATATTTAATGAATTTCTTTACTCCTTCTGGAAAGTGAACATAGTTGCCCTCATTTATGGAATAAGTTCTCCCTTTTTTAGGAATTTGCATATTGGGATGCGAAAGGCAAAACTCACCAATGGAAGGATCTAATGTAAATCCATTTACTCCTTTGCCTGTGGTATATACCATCATAGTAGATGAGCCATAAATAACATACCCAGCCGCCACCTGTTCAGTGCCAGGCTGTAAGAAATCTTCCAGTTTGCCGGGACCGGAAAGGCTAATCCGGCGATAAATTGAAAATATAGTACCTACGGAAACATTTACGTCAATATTCGATGAGCCATCCAGTGGGTCCAAAGCAACTACATATTTGGCCCCTTTCGATACCGCGTTATCAACGGTAATAATTTCTTCATTTTCCTCCGATGCAATGGCACAGCATTCACCACCCACGCTCAAAGCAGCAATAAATTGCTCATTAGCTATAATATCCAGCTTTTTAACCTTTTCACCCTGAACATTTTGCTCCCCGGTTTCACCCAGTATGCCGGCTAAACCTGCCTTATTTACTTCCCTATTAACAATTTTAGCAGCAATGGCAATATCGCTGAGGAGCCTTGAAAGTTCTCCCTTGGCATATAAAAAATCGTCCTGTCTTTCAACGATAAATTCACCTAATGTTTGTACTTTTTCCATGTTAGCAGGTCATTCAAAAATTTTGGACGGCAAATATAGGTATTTTTGGGGTTTCTGTATATTAAGCATATATGAACTATATCATACGTAAAGCTATTAAAGGCGATGTTGCCGATATATTAAGGCTGGTAAAGGAGTTGGCAACCTATGAAAAGGAGCCAGAAGCCGTTGTTGTTACACTCCGGGAGATGGAGGAAGACGGGTTTGGACCTAATGCTATTTATCGCGCTTTTGTAGCGGAAACGGAGGGTAACATAGTAGGTATGGCACTTTATTACACAAAGTATTCCACCTGGAAAGGGAAAGCCATTTACCTGGACGATATTATTGTAAGCGAATCCTACCGGAGGTATGGCATCGGGGGGAAATTGTTCGAAGAAGTTATAAAAGTTTGCAAAGAGATGAACGTGCGTAAAATAGACTGGCAGGTGCTCCATTGGAACGAGCCTGCTATTCAATTTTATAAAAAATACAGTACTGTTTTTAGTAAAGAATGGATGAACTGTACGCTTTATGAAGCTGAACTCAATAACCTAAAGTTATAGATGAAGGTATTTAAGTTCGGCGGGGCATCGGTGAAAGATGCACAGGGAGTAAAACGGGTTGGTAATATACTGGAATCAACTCCCGGGCAGCTTATAGTGGTTGTTTCTGCTATGGGAAAAACTACCAATGCACTTGAGATATTGGTACCCAAACTAAATGATTTGGAGGCAGAAAAATTAATAAAAGAGATTGAAGACTATCATTATAGCATAGCCAAAGACTGTATAACCAGGCGATGGAAAGAGCAAACTATATCTACTCTAAATAAGGTTTTTGCTGAATTACGAGAAACCGTAAAAGAATACCCTGCTGATAATTACGACGAGCGATATGACCAACTGGTTTCTTATGGAGAATTTCTTTCGTCTCGTATTTTGGGTTCTTATCTTTCTGATGAGGGCATCCCTAATATATGGTTTAATGCATGTTCTAATATCTGGACAGATAACAATTTCAGGGAGGCCAGGGTTGATTTTACAAAATCAAAAAAGTATTTTGACCAGAATGTTCCTATTGCTTTTGAAAATGCAAACATTATAATTACAGAAGGATTTATAGGGCAATCAGGGAGCAGGAAAAAAACCACATTGGGAAGGGAGGGTTCTGACTATACTGCTGCCATTATTGCTCATTGTACCAATGCCGAATCGGTTACAATATGGAAAGATGTGCCTGGTGTAATGAACGCTGACCCCAAGAAATTTGAAGATGCTGTGAAGATTAATCAACTCAGTTACCAGGATGCTATAGAACTTGCTTATTATGGGGCATCGGTAATACATCCTAAGACTATAAAACCATTGCAAAATAAAAATATCACACTTTTTGTAAAATCTTTTCTTTCGCCTGAAGAGGAAGGCACACGCATAGATGGAGCAATTACCAAACTTCCGGTTCCCTGCTTTATTTCTAAAACCGAGCAAGTGTTATTATCCCTCTCGCCAAAAGATTTTTCATTTATTGCAGAAGAAAACCTAAGTTTTATATTCGACTCATTTGCCAAACACAAAGTAAAATTGAATATGATGCAGCATTCTGCTATCAACTTTTCGGTATGCTTTGATAGTGATCCACGAAAATTGCCCGGATTACTCCAATCTTTTCAAGGTAATTACAGGGTTTTATATAATGATAATGTGGAGCTATTCACTATCCGTTATTATGACCAGGCTACCATTGATAAGGTTTCAAAAGATAGAAATATTCTGCTTGAACAACGCAGCCGGTATACCGTGCAATTGGTGTTGAAATAAAGTGGTAGATTTGTAGAAAATAGCATATTCTTACAAAATATTGAATATTTTATAATTAGCATAAAAATATTTACCTCTTTTGAAACTCCTTTCTTTTATTCTTTTCTTACTTCTATTTCAATCTCCCCTAAAAGTTTTTTCACAATCTCAGGATTCTTTACATCCCACACGCTTCGATAAATATTATATCTATTCGGGCATATTTGATGCCCACGACCAGGCTGTTGCTCCTTTTCATTGGAATACCACTCAATGGCTGACCTGTGGAACTATAGCCATAGTCGAATGCGGAATGATATTTGGAGGCGGAGATAAAAATTTGCAATCATATGCTCAACAACACCGTAATTCTACAACCAATTTTATCGAAGATAATATAGGAGACCCTTTTGGAGATGGGCTTTACCCGGGTATTATAATAGGAACTAGCTATTTGGTTGGATGTATTTCACACAATAACCATATAAAACATATGGCTATGCTTACTGCTAAATCAGTAGTTATAAGCGGGGCCACTACATTTGTTCTGCAAGCCCTCACCGGACGCCATGACCCTTATGAAGTTAATAATCCCAAAAATTGGTCCGGACCGGGAAATCTTTCATACGATTCTTATCCCTCTGAACATACAACCTTAGCATTCTCCACTGCCACTATGATTGCTCTTGAGTATCCTCGCCCAATCATTATTCCTATCGCGGCGTACAGTCTTGCTACTGTAACTGCATTAGGGCGTATTAATGGCAACTATCATTGGGGTTCTGATATATTGATGGGGGCAGCTATCGGATATTTTACTTCGAGATTAATCTTTCGTCACAATAATTGGGATAAGTGTCGCAAACTATAAGCACCATAATTATAGTTGTTTATTGCTTTTCTTTTACGTTACTTTACGCTTGAAATGTCTGTAAATTTGTATAACTACCAACCAAATTACAATTAATGTACTCTATATTACTCTCTATCCTACCCTGTTCCTGTAAAAATAAAATTACGTAATTACAAGACAATGCCTTTATTAGCAGCCATATCAAAAATTGATTTCCCCTTTAAGGTTGCGCAGGAACAAGTAAAACAATGCGCCAAAGACATATTTATATCTTCCTTTCCACAGGTAGAACGAATGTCGGGTGCTTTTGATAATACGGAAATAAAAACCCGGAATTTTTGTAAGCCTCTTGACTATTATACTAACCCACATACTTTCAGGGAACAAAATCTGGAATACATACAAACATCTTTGAAGTACTCTGTAAAAGCCATTGAAGAGTGCATAGCTTCTGCACACATAAAAAAGGAAGAAATAACCGACATTATTTTTGTTTCCACTACGGGGCTTTCTACACCCAGCATAGATGCACTCATTATTAATAAAATGCATTTGAGCCCCACCATTCGCCGTACACCCATTTTCGGATTGGGCTGTGCAGGCGGGGTTGCCGGTTTTTCAAAAGCGAATGTGTTGGCAAAGGAAAATCCGGATGCAGTAGTACTACTTGTATCAGTGGAACTATGTTCTCTCACTTTTTTAAGAAATGACTATAGTAAGAGTAATTTTATAGGTTCCAGCCTGTTTTCCGATGGAGTAGCTGCTTGCATTATTGTGGGTGACAATCGTACTACCAAAACAAAAAATGCAATAAGCATAATGGCCTCCCAAAGCAAACTCTATTATGATACACTGGATGTAATGGGCTGGGAATTTTGCGATGAAGGATTTAAAGTTTTATTTTCTCAGGACATCCCAACCATTATTACCAAAAACATTTATAGTGATATTTCTTCTTTTTTGGAAAAGCAACAACTCACTATTGCGGACATAAAGAATTTTATCTTTCATCCCGGAGGCAAGAAAGTACTAGCAGCCTATCAAGAGGCATTGACAGTGAACGGTGATTTTTTGAAAAACACAAGAGAAGTAATGATCAACAACGGTAATATGTCGGGGCCTACAGTTTTATATGTATTCGAAAAGTTTTTTTCCGAAGGTTTTGAAAACGGATATGGTCTAATGGTAGCAATGGGGCCTGGTTTTTCGAGTGAGATGGCGTTATTGAAGATGAACAACAAGTAAGATGGCTTTTATTCTTTTTATTTCATTTGTTATTCTTCTCCGTATAGGAGAATTGCTTCTTTCAAAACAAAATGAGAAATGGCTGCTTGAAAATAATGCCGTAGAATACGGGAAAAAACATTATCCGATTATTGTAGCTCTCCATATTTTATTCTTTGTTTCATTGATTTTTGAATATTGTGTAACACCATCCGAATCCTGCAATCCATTTTTACTCATTTTCTATTTTATCCTTATTTTCTTCAAGGTTTGGGTTATTTTATCCTTGGGAGTATTCTGGAACACAAAAATTTATCGCATTGCCAATACACCCCCTATAAAAACCGGCCCTTATAAATATTTAAAACATCCTAATTATTTAATTGTAGTTGCTGAAATTGCTATTATTCCACTTATATTTCATTTGTATTACACAGCCCTTATTTTTAGTGTACTCAATTTGGTTGTATTATCAATTCGGGTAAGAGAAGAAAATAAGGCTTTACAAGCATGAAATTGCAAAGAAATCCGGGGGAAAATAAATACATTCCTGTTAGAATAAAAATTAGGGTAACTTTGTCACTTTTGCAATTTAACTATGGGTACCCTCGTCGAAATTTCGCAGTTTCTTCTTAGTCTTTCTATCTTAATCTTATTACACGAAACAGGCCATTTTTTAGCAGCTCGTTTATTCAAGATACGTGTAGAAAAATTTTACCTCTTTTTTGACCCTTGGTTTTCTATTTTTAAATACAAAAAGGGAGACACAGAATATGGTATTGGATGGCTGCCTCTCGGAGGATATGTAAAGATTTCGGGAATGATAGACGAATCTATGGACAAGGAACAGATGAAACTGCCTCCTGAACCATGGGAGTTTCGCTCGAAACCGGGATGGCAAAGATTAATTGTAATGATTGCGGGTGTAACTGTCAATTTGCTATTAGGTATTGTTATTTACTCCTCCCTTTCTTTTATAAATGGCACTTCCTATCTGCCCATTAAGAATATTAAATATGGACTCTATTGCGATTCATTAGCTACGAAAATTGGCCTAAGAAGTACAGATACTATTGTCGCGGTGAATGGAAAAACGGTTACCCGTTTCGATTCGATTACCCAGGATATTATTTTTGGAAAAGCTAAATCAGTAGAAGTATTGAGGGCAGGGAAAAGAGTAAGCCTGCCCATTTCTGAAACTGATTATGCAGGAATTTTAGGTGATGCTAAAGGATTTATTGACTACCTCATTCCGTTTAGTGTAGATTCTGTGGCAGTAGGCTCCGCAGCTGAAAAAGCCGGAATAAAAAAGGGAGACCGGATTACACGCGTAGACACTGTAAATACACTTTACTATCAACCCTTCACAACAACTCTCCAAAAGTTTAAAAATAAGGACGTCTCGCTAACTATACTTTCTCCTAACGGACAAACACGTTCATCACAAGCACATATAGATGATGATGGCAAACTGGGCTTCTTTGCGAAACCTGATTCGGTAAACTATGTTCATGTAAATTACTCATTACTGCAATCTATCCCGGTAGGTATTCATATGGCATTTGCTACAGTAAAGAATTTTGCCATCCAGCTTAACATTATTTTTACCGTTAAAGGTGCCCATAAACAAATAGGGAGCTTTATTACCATTGCTAAAGGATATGGAAAAGTGTGGGATTGGGGTCATTTTTGGCTATTTACTGCTCTTATCTCCATCATGCTTGCTTTTGTAAATATTCTACCCATTCCGGCATTGGACGGGGGGCATGTGATGTTCCTGCTCTATGAAATGATAACGGGGCGCAAGCCTAATGAAAAAGTGATGGAATATGCACAATGGGCAGGCATGCTTTTACTGCTTACCGTTATTATTTATGCTAACGGCCTTGATATAGGCAGGCTTCTCCATAAATAAAGATGTTTAAAACATCCCGGAAAATATTTCTTTGCCTGAGGCTACTGGTTTTCTCTGTTGCTATATATGCACAGCATAGCGGAGACACGGTAAAAAGCAAAGCCCGTACAAAACATAAAATTCTATTGGTGCCCCTTAAGACTACTATGCTTATGAGTGCAATAGACAAAGCGGTAAATACAGCTACGCATTTTAGCTATAACAAAATAACGGCAAGTTTCCGTTCGGGTATGGATATGGCATTGCTTACTGCATTTAAGGCTGACTATGCTACTATATCATTGCTACAGGAAGCGAAAAAAACAGATACTATACTCCCATACATTTATGCATCTATTGGATACAAGTACGACCTGGTTTCGGGACAGGATTCATCGGGAGAAAGCCATGCAGAATTTGATCTCAAAAAGCAAAAAACTCATTTTATTCAAAATGGACAATTACAGGTACCCATAGACTACAGCAAACGTTTTATGAATGTGGTTATAAGTAATCCACATCTCCTTTCCTATCTCAATAAAAACTATGATGCAGATGTGTTTGTTTTTGTAAATGAATTAGATATTAAAAATATTCCTAACGAGACTACAAGTGATCTTTCCCAAAGCAATTTCAGAAGAGAAGTTGTGGTACACTATTCTATTGTCAATATGCAAAAACAATATATAACTAAAGGAATATTAAACACCTATTTTCCCTTTAATGAGAATAATCCTGAAGCCATCAGCAAAAAATATTTCTCGTTAATTGCACAGTCCATGCTACTTCGATTGAATAAAGGAATTGAACGGCTCTCTTCCAAAGCTAAAAAGCCATCTGCAAATAGCAAGTAATGGCGTTTCAAAGCAGAGATTGTATTCCGTTATTTTTTGTGCCGAACAAATAAATGTTTGTAAGACCCATGTGTTAAGCGAACCCTGCTCAAACAGAATGAGCAGGGTAGTGGTATTTTGTCCGCACTATACTACCACATCCATAAAATCCTAATTTAACTACTTATCTGCTCATTTTCAAAGTAAAACGAACCTTCTGTGTCGAGTGAACCAAACTACTTTCAACAATAAATTAAATTCAGCTTTTTAAGGAACGGAGATGTTAATAACTCCTCTATGCTTCCCCCTATTTTACAAAAGTGCATTGAAACACAGGCAAATAAAATTTTAACCTACTATGTGTAAGTTAGATTTTCTTTCTATATTTGCATCAAACTTTTAATCTCTACGAGTATGAAAAACCTATTTACAAAAACACTTTTTACTTCAACTTCTTCCCGCGCTGGTTACAAGCGTTTAATAGTTGCGACTACGGGGTTATTTTTCTTATCATTTACACTTTCTGCCCAAACAATTATTGGTACGGTTGCGGGAAATGATACTCTCGGAGCAGGTTATAGCGGGGACGGAGGAAAAGCCACTTCTGCCGAATTACATACTCCTAATGGGGTTGCTATTGGTTCTGCTCATACTATGTATATCGCCGATTTAAATAATAACATTGTAAGAAAAGTTACCAAAGCAGGAATTATAACTACTGTAGCGGGAAATAATTCATATGCTGCCGGCTACGGAGGCGATGGAGGACCTGCTACCGCTGCTGAATTAAACGGCCCTAGCGGAATTGCAGTAGATGCTTCCGGTAACCTCTATATAGCAGATAAAGGCAATAACATTATAAGAAAAGTAAATACTTCCGGAATAATAAGTACCTATGCCGGGATTCCACACAATGGTGGATACAGTGGAAATGGAGGACCTGCTACCGCTGCTGAATTAGCTTCTCCGAATGGAGTGGCAGTGGATGCTTCCGGTAATCTTTATATTGCAGATTATAACAACTATGTTATCAGAAAAGTAAGCCCTTCAGGAACTATTACTACTTATGCAGGCGACAACAACCTGGGTTATAGTGGAGACGGTGGAGCTGCTACGGCTGCTGAAATGGCTTATCCTTGGGGTGTTGGATGCGATAATTCAGGAAATGTTTATGTAGCAGACAATAACAATAATGTTATCCGTAAGGTAAGCTCTTCGGGAACCATTACCACCTGTGCCGGAAATAATAAGCTGGGACATGGTTATAGCGGAGACGGTGGAGCTGCTACTGCTGCCCAATTAAATCACCCTTCCGGAGTTTGCTTTGGAAATGGTAATATATTTATTTCTGATGCCGGTAACGAGGTTATCCGGATGGTGAAAACAGGAGATAGCAACAATATAGTTACTGTTGCCGGAAATAACGCCTTTGGAGGAGGATACAGCGGAGACGGAGGACCTGCTACCGCTGCTGAATTAAACTCTCCTTCGGGAGTTGCTTACGATACGGCGGGTTATGCAACTGTTCTCTATATTTCAGATGCTGACAATCAAGTTGTCCGTAAACTATCAGGCTTGACTACAGGTGTTTCTTCTGTATCTGCGGAACATGCACAAATAACGGTTTATCCGAACCCGTCCAACGGCATATTTACTATTGCAATGAAGAATACAAGCCTCAAGGTAAATACTGTAGAAGTATATAACATACTGGGAGAAAAAGTATATACCAGCTCACCTCAAAATCCTAATGGGGCTATCAACACTATTAACTTAAGTTCCCAACCCAATGGAATTTATTTATATAGAATTGTTGCTGATGGCGGAAATATAATAGGTGAAGGCAAGTTGGCCGTTCAACGTTAAAAGTTTTATTTACAGCCTCTTGGCTCAACAAATAGGTTAATGTATAATAAGGCAGTCCGAAATGGCTGCCTTATTTATTTATGTATATCTCATTAAAAACTACTTCTATAACAAACCTTATTAGTTGTTTTACAGCAAGACTACGATACCCTTCTTATTCTGCCCCAACGATTGTTGTTTGTCTTCCGTTTAGGCTAACAAGGTTAATTAACTTTTTATTAAGATTTGCTTTTTGTCTTAAAATTTGTTGTTTTATATATAATACGCCACTCTATGAAAAAAATTACTGTTCTGCTGTTTGTTTGCATTCTTTGTGGTGTTTTCACAACAGGATATTCCCAGGTAATTTCTTATTATCAAACTGGTGAAGAATTTTCCGGGCCTTTTAAAAGCTGGAAAAATGTAAAAACCGATTTTGGCGCAAAAGGTGATGGTATAACAAACGATGCCCCTGCAATTAATGCTGCTCTACAGGCATTAAGAAATTCCTCTAAAGACAGCTTCAATGTCCTTTATTTCCCGGCAGGAACATATATCATAAATGATTCTTTATACAACCCAGGTGGCGACTATGCAGATATGGCAATCATAGGCGAAGACCCCGCTACTACTATCATTTCATGGAAAGGGCCCTCCCTTTCAACACCCGGACATTCGGGAGCTGCCATGTTTAACTTGCAAGGCTGGTACCTTAGAGTTTGCCGCCTCACTTTTGAGGGAAACAATAATGCTTACAGGGGTATATTCAAAACAGGCTCGTTTTCCACTCATTGCGAATTTAGTGATTTAGTATTTAAAGATTTTAAAAATGCCATAGGGCTTGATTTTAGTGCGCCTAACTACGGGCAAGCCGAAAATGCCATCACTCGGTGTAAATTCATCGGCTGTGAAAGTGGCATAGCCAGTTGCGACTGGAACAGCCTCGACCAATGGGTATGGTGGTGCTATTTCCAAGATTGCGGATTTGCCATTCAGCAATGCATAGGTTATTGTCAAATTTATGACAATGTTTTTGTGCGCTCTACTATATGCGATATAAACTCTTCTCCTTACAAAAATGCCGTAGTAAATAACATATCCATCAATTCAAAATGCTTTTACAACGGGTATGAAAACTACCAAAGAGGAAATAAGATCTATAGCAATGTTGATTCATTTTATACAAACGCCGGAAGCAGCACTGTAATGCTTGATAATATTATTCGTGCTACAAAAGATTCGTTGGCGCCTGTGAGAACTAATACCAGTAATATGTTCATAGGAAATACTGTATCCAAAATCAATTCCAAATGGAGCGACTGGCCCATTCAACCTCAATATGATACCTGGGACCATGGTTTCGGCAGCAATTTTAACATAGGCAAACAGGTAGAAAAAGCCATTGACGGTAATCCCGCTACCAGCTTTGCAACACAAATTCAACCCTTTGGCGTTAAATGGAATTGTCCGCACGGCACTACCGGAAAAGCTATTAAATACACTGTTTCGGCTCCTCCAAGCAATAACGGAGATTCTCCGCTCAATTTTCAATTACTTGCCTCCAACAATTGGGGATTTACATGGGATACACTTGATGTTGAAACGGGGCAAACCTTTACCGGGGGCGGTAATCCTATATCCTATAGCATTAAAAAGCCCGGTGCTTACAGCATGTATGAATTGGATGCACTCCCTAATGAATGGCCTTGGAATTGCAGCCAGTATTTTGGAGGCCGTTCTGTGGTAAACACTGGTGCCCAAAGCGGGACCTATTGCGAGCAAATGGTATTGGCCATGTTCCCCAGGTATGTTTACCAGGACATAAAAATCCACGCCGATAGTTCCTATGCAGCTTCCGGATGGATGAAGAGCAATGCCATTACTACCCATGCCTACATATTGGTTTTGTGGTATACCCAGTCTACTCCTCCCGGGCCAGGAGCCATACCATTGGGATATGTAAAGAGCGATACCATAGGTATTATAACCGGGACTAATGGATGGACCTATTATTCCAAAACAGTCACAGCACCTTCCAATGCAGCAAGTGCACAGCTTTTCCTTGAAGACGACTATTTAGCAAGCAGCGCAGGTACCGTTTGGTACGATAATTTTTCATTTGTTGAGAATTTATCTCATACCAACCTGGCTCTTAACCCGGGCTTCGAAAATGGGGGTGTTAATACCTATCAGCAATGGTTTGAAGTAAGTGAACTTACTCTGCTGGATGCTTCCAATACTGATTTAACAAAAAATCCTGCCGGTTTTGTTTCGGCTGCCGATGAAGCATGGGGACAATATTATCCTCTCGATAATTCGGTGGTAGATACCACTGCCATACCATTTCCTGATACAATAAAATTGCCTGGTACTCCGCAAAACCATAACCGTCAGATATTTGATGTACTAAAAAAGACAGGGAACGACGCCAAAGAAATACAATCGAAAATAGATTCTGCAGCGCTTCTTCCACTGGGCAGCAAACCTGTGGTGCATATCCCATTTGGTTTCTTCAACGTGGATACCACCCTTACAATACCTGCCAATAGCGATATGCAAATAATTGGCGATGGACTGGGAACCGGTACCAATGCAACCACTAGTTTGGCATGGTCGGGTAAAACAGCAGGCCCATTAATGCTCTGCAAAGGGCCCAGCAGGCTTACTATAAAGGATTTGTTGCTAAATGTTCCTTACGCGTCATATTCAGGCCCCGAGGCCTTAACTATAGAAGGCGCGGATCAAATTGGAGGGCGTATTTTCGGCGACCAGTTTAATGCCGGTGGACCCCAATGGACACAGCCTTGCAGCATTGGCCTTTGGGCTAATCAAATTGAAAATAGCGACATAACCATGATTTGCTTTTACCCCGGCTATGGTAACACTGCTATGGTAGAGGCCACCGGTGGCCCCATATTATCTTCGGGTGGAAACACCAACGGGCAAATATCATTGCTTGCCGGAGCTACAGGCGATTGCCAAAACATTTTTAATGTTACTAATGGGGGAAGAATAGATGCCGAAGGAATGTGGAACGAAGGTGACTGGGCGCGCACCAGCGGACTGGTAAATCTCAGCAACACCTCCGGAAAATTATCCATTGCCTGTATGTCCTGGAACCTGCTTTCATCAAAACTTCCCATGCTAAACACCGATAATTTTAGCGGAACACTAACCCTATTATTGAATCATATTAACAATGAACCTCAAGCCTATATGCCCTTGCTTGGCAATGGCACCAATTGCAACGTGTTCAGCGGTTATAACGATTGGGGCGCCAGCAATAAAATAGGCTCCACTACCGATTCAACCTGGCAAGATTCCACGGCACCGGGCGCCAATACTGATTTCATTGGTAACACAGGCATCAATGGTTTGCCGTTAGATGTGGTAGTGAGCAAAGTGCATAATGTATTGCCTGATTCAACTTCCATATTGGAAGAACTCTCGCAACTGCGTGCCGTACGCACCAATCCGCCTACGGATATGGCTCCGGACCTTACCGACGTAAAACTATTCAGAGTAGCAGCTTGGGGGACACCGGGGCATGTGGCCGCTGAATTTAATACCGTTGGAGAACAGATTACAGCTACAAAAACTATAGCACCATCCATTGCTTCCAGCAACGTTTTACTATACCCCAGTATTGTAGAGCAATCTTACACAGTTAGTTTTAACCTTTCGCAAGGCGGGTTAACAACCTTTACCGTATTTGACATTTTTGGAAGAATGGTGTCGAGAAAAGAAATAGGAGAAATACAAGGCAATCATAAAGAGATTTTTACGGCTGATGGCTTGCAGCCGGGCAATTATTATATGCTCTTCCAATCGGGAAATACGGTAGAAACTAAAAAGTTCGTGGTGATAAAATAGAACCTGGTACGCCCTCCCTTATATTAGTTGTCCTGGGGAGGGTTTAAGTTCGGGTCTTCCACTTCCTTTTCCTTTTTGAATTCTAATTTTCCAAATTTATATGTAAAGTTAAATCCAAATGACTGGTATGGCAATTGCCGTCCAATGAGTAGAGCAAAATTCTGCCCTGAAAGGTTGGTTGTCTGGCTAACATAATAATTAAAAGGATTTGTTGCCGTAATTGCCAGACTGGCCTTTTCATTGAAAAGCTGTTTACGAATAGCAAAATTGTAGGTAAAAAAGGCAGGATATGTTCCCTGGGCATTAATTCGTGTAGAATTGTAATTCGCAAAGGCCTCAGCACTCAATGTTTTGCTGAACTGGTATGTGGCATTCATATTGAGGCGATAGTTAAAGCCGCTTATATTGCCACCCGTACTCAAGCCTGTGCTAATATACCGCTGGTAAAATGAAAGATTGGTACGTATATTGAATTTTTTCTTTACCGGTATCGACCCAAAAATATTGAGCCCGATATTTGTTTCATGCCCAATATTTTCAGGCACTGTTAGGGAAACATTGGTATAGGTGGAATCCCCTATTTTGTAGGCAGGGTAATAGGTTGTATAGGGTTGTATATCGTGTGTATTGTCACGATAAAACAGGGTCAAATTAATATTGCCTCCCTTATCAAGAAATTTATTGTAGCCCAGTTCTATTTTGTCGCCGATTTCGGGTTGCAGAGCAGGATTTCCGGCTGTAATATTTTGAGGATCCCCGGCATTGATAAAGGGATTCAAACTATTGTATCCCGGCCGTTGAAGGCGGCGGGAATAGGTAAGTTTAAGTGTTTGATTATTTTTAAAAGCATGGGAAAATGCAACAGAGGGAACCCATGTTCCGTAAGGCTGTATATTCACATTTCCCGATGTCGAATAGGTTGCATTTATATTCGTATATTCATACCGGATACCTGTCTTTACATTCAGCCATTTAAATAATTTAAAATCACTGGAAAGGTACCCCGCATATATATTGCTTTTGTACTCTAATGATGAAGATTGGGTATTGCTATAACTGTAGTCATCCGATAATGGGTCCAGCAAGTATACATTTGAAGTACTTGTTATATCTTGTAATTGGGTTTTAGCTCCGGTTTCAATCAAAATATCATCCGTCACAGGTTGGGTATAATCTACCGATATGTCTGTCTCTTTTGAGACTCCGGGATTATTAGCATACGAACTACTTACTATAGAATCATTTGCCATAGCCTGCTGGGTTTGCATATAGTATGAATAATTGTTTGTGCTGGAAGTGGTAAGTAAAACATTCAGTTCCTGGTCTTTTTTATTGAATGTGCGTTTGTAGGCTATATCTCCGTCTACCGTTTGCTGGTGGAAATTACTGGAACCGTTTATAATATCACTCATGTCAGAAAGTATATTCCCTGACGGGCCCGTTAATATTGTTGCGCTGTTGGTTATTCCAACACTGTTATTCGAAAAATAATTATACCCAAAGTCTGCATTGATATTATCTTTCGATGAGATTTCCCAGTCAATACCCACTCCGGTTTGATACCCTTCTCTCCTAAAATTACTGGTACCATTTTGATTTAACTGCGAAGACGTTGAGCCCGTGTCCTGACCTGTCCGGTTCAAACTATTAATAGTAGTAGATGTTAACTGGGCATTCCCGCTAACATAGGCATGTGCACCAAAGTTACCTTTCCGTCCATCAAGGTTAAAAGAACCATTTTCAAGCCTGGTGCCTCCTGACAAGGACGTGTTTCCATGTATGCCTTCTGCCCTATTCTTTTTAAGTATAATGTTTATAATCCCTGCGGTTCCTTCTGCATCGTATTTGGCACCGGGGCTGGTAATTACCTCTATGCTTTGTATTTGGCTTGCCGGAATAGATTGCAACACATCTGCCAAATTATTTCCAAACACTGTGGAAGGTTTGCCATTAATTAAAAAACGGATGTCTGCATTTCCTTGCAATTCCACATTGCCATCTACATCCACCTCCACTTCGGGTATTTTTTTCAGCACATCGGTAGCAACGCCCGTTTGCGAGGTCATATCCTTATCTACATTGTATACTGTTTTATCAATCTTATATTCGACCGTATTTTTATCGGTTGCTATGGTCACCTCCTTCAATTTAGCTGCCGTGCTTGCCAGTTTTATAGTGCCCAAATCCATCTTTGGATTTGCCTTGCTTATTACAATATTGCTCCATGTCCCGGTTTTGTAACCTATGAAGAAAGCAAGCAGTTTATAAGTACCTTCGGGAACATTCGTTAATTCAAACGCACCTTTTTCATCGGTGGTAATTCCGTTCACTTCTTTATTTTCACTTTGCAGAACCAGGCTCACAGATGCATATTGAACAGGTTGCCCGGTAGATGAATCAACTATTTTACCCGTGATTTTGCCATTCGCACCATTTTGTGCCTCCACACCGAAAGCAGCCAGTAACAACAGGATTAATAAAGCTGCCCTTTTTTTCATGAAAATTCCAAACATACCCACCCCAACATTCTTTTGCACCTATTTTATCTAAAATTTAAAGGGCGTCAAAAGTACTATTTTTTTGAGTCAGGTACTGTTACGTAATTTTTATGAAAAATCCGATAAATATTTCGTTTTATATCTTCCCCTTTTTCCTATCCTTCCACATTTGGTTAAAGGACTTAGGCGCCACAATTGGTAAGGTTCTGCGTTCTCCCCAGGCGGTTTTGAAAAACCGTTTTATCATAAGGTTTTTGAAGAAGGCCCCTCCCCTCTCCATACGGCTGCGTTTGAGCATCGCTTTTCTCCAAAATCTCCATATGGTATTTTCGCTGCGGGTAGTAAATTTTTCCTCCACCGAATCTCTACGGTTTAGTAACAGCAACTTATGTATATCTATCTCCACGGGGCAAACCTCCGTGCATCTTCCACAAAGTGAGGAAGCATAACTAAGGTGTTTAAACTCTTTCATCCCACTCATACTGGGCGTAATTACAGAACCTATGGGGCCGCTGTAGGTTGTACCATAGGCATGGCCCCCAATATTTCTATAGATGGGACAAGCATTCAAACAAGCCCCGCAACGTATACAATTAAGGGCACGGCGCTGCTCTTTGCGCGCTAATAAATTAGTGCGTCCATTATCCAATAGTACTACATACATTTCCTCAGGGCCGTCTACTTCGCCCTGCTGGCGTGGACCTGTTAGTATATTGTTATATACAGTTACCCTCTGTCCCGTGCCATGCGTGGCAAGCAGGGGCCAAAACAAATCAACATCGGCGAGCGAGGGAATAAGCTTTTCTATTCCTGCAATGGCAATATGAATCTTCGGGAAGGCGATAGACATATAAGCATTGCCTTCGTTTTCAGATACCGCTACTCCCCCAATATCTGCAATCAAAAAGTTGGCGCCCGTAATACCTGCGTCAGCCTGGGGGTATTTTTCCCGGAGCATTTTCCTTACATAGGCAGTAACCTGTTGGGGAGTATAATCTATCGGAGTACCTTTCTTTTCATGGAAAAGTTTTGCCACATCTTCCTTCGACTTGTGCATGGCAGGAGTAACAATATGGTAAGGAGGCTCCCCATCCATCTGCTGGATCACTTCCCCCAAATCTGTCTCTAAACTTTCTATATGGTGCTTATCTAAAATATGGTTCACCTCTACTTCCTCGGTTACCATTGACTTTGCTTTCACCACCATTTTAGCATTTGCCTTCTTCAGAATATCCGTTATCTCCTTCATCGCATATTCTGCATCCGGAGCCCATATTACTTTTCCCCCATTCTTTTTAACATTGGTCTCGAATTCTACCAAATACTTTTCGAGGTTTTCAATTACCTTGGTTTTTATCCCCGAGGCTTTTTTCTTGGCTGCCGGTAGATTCGAGTATTGCTGCTTGCCTACTATTACTTTTTTATCGTACTGGGAAATATTGAATAGTAACTTTCTCTTGTGTTCTGCATCAGATGCTCGCTTTTCAGTATCCTCCATAAATTTTTCCACTACTGCTGATGCCATATATATACTTTACTCGTCTATTTTTTTAACTCTTCCTGTATGCCTGCCTCCTTCAAAGTCTGTAGTAAAAAATACATCCACACATTTTTCTGCCTCTTTCTCATCCATAAAGCGGGCTGGTAAGGCAATAATGTTGGCATCGTTATGCTGGCGGGCTAATTTGGCAACCTCCTCATTCCAGCAGAGAGCTGAACGCACACCATGGTGCCTATTGGCTGCCATATTGACTCCGTTCCCGCTTCCGCATATAAGTACCCCCCTATCTGCTTCATTTGTTTCAACAGCCTTGGCAACCGGGTGGGCATAGTCAGGGTAATCGGCACGTTCTTCTGAATACGTCCCGAAATCTTTGACATCAAAACCCTTATTCTGTAAATATACCTTAAGTGCCTCTTTAAGTGTAAAACCCACATGGTCACTGCCAATTGCTACCTTCATTATATATTAATGCTCTAATTGGAAAGCAAAGTTACATCTCCATTTTTTAATAAACGCAAAAAAAGAGAGCTTTCTGCATCTTTTATCAACTTTTAATGTTAATAAGCACATTTTCTTTGTTATGTTTTTGTTCGTTTCTTTCTCTTATTGTCAATATCCCGTGACTTTGACAAAATTCTATTTACTTATCACCAATTATATTTTTTAATGAGTCCGCCATTAACATTTTTTCTCCTTTTTACACCTTCTTACTTACGAACAATTCGCATTGTTAATTCTATATTAACACTATGTTAATTAACTTGTATTTATCTATCTTTCAATAACTTTAAGTCTAACTACATTTCATAATTTTGTTAATTCAAGTACACATTCTTTTCAACAATCGCAAATTCAAACATCTTATTAACCTATTAACATACCTATACTATAACAACAATAGATTTTAAAAAAAGTATATGTTAATACTGTTAATGAATATGGAAAAAGCGATTATGGAAAAGATGAGTAATTTTGTACCGTAAGATTTTAAAGATAAACTTTACGTGCTACAGACTGTCCATAGAAAATGAAATTAAGTAAAAAAAATATATTAAAAGCGGTGATACTGTTTTGTACAGTAATCTGTTTGCCTTTGGTTTCCATTGCACAAGAAACCAAAGAAGGTTACAATAAATTGTATTATCCCAATGGGAAGATAGCCAGCGAAGGAACTATCCGGAATGGGAAACCGGACGGCTACTGGAAAAATTATTATGAAAATGGTAAATTGAAATCCGAAGGAAACCGGAAAGATTTTAAGCTGGACAGTTTATGGAAATTTTATACGGAGAAAGGATTACTTTATTTGATATATACTTACCAGGGAGGAAAGAAAACAGGCTTGAAGTATACCTACAAACCTTTATTGAAAGATAGTTCAAAAGGGATGCTTGCATCAAAGGAGAATTATGTGAGTGATACTTTGCAGGGAGAAGCCTATTATTATGATGGGGGAAAATTATTTCAGATGAAGTTTTTTAAGGATGGGCTTGCCGAAGGAAAATCTTTGCAGTTTAATAAGGATTCATTAATTACCAGTATTATTATTTATAAAGGTGGATTCATCAAGAAGATTATCAGGATAAACCAACTTAATACCGAAGGCCGTAAAGAAGGCTTATGGCAAACCTTTTTTGCTGATGGAACCGTTAAGTGGGAAGGCACTTATATTGATGGTAAGCGGGAAGGTTATTTTAAAACATACAATGAAAAGGGTGAACTGCTCACAGTGGAAAAATATATAAATGATGTATTGCAATTAAATCCGCCGGAGTTGGCAAAGCTCGATATTAGGTCTGTTTATTATTCTAATGGAGTGGTTCAATCATCCGGCCCATATAAAGATGGTGTTCCTTTTGGTATGCACCGGATGTATGATACAACCGGGAAACCTGAAAAAGCTGATGTGTATGATAGCGGGAGAATTGTTGCTTCCGGTCCCATTGATGTAGCTGATGAACAGGAAGGACCCTGGAAAGAGTATTACGACAATGGACAGCTAAAGGCGGAAGGTGTTTATGCAAGTGGAGTGAAGGTTGGTGAATGGAAATATTATTTCAGGGACGGAAAGAAATTTGAGTATGGGAAATATGATAAAAAAGGAAAACAGACCGGCAATTGGATGTGGTATTTTGAAGATGGAAATGTTCGCCGCGAAAGTAGCTTCAGCCAGGGACAGGAGGATGGGGATTTTATAGAATATAATGACTCGGGACAGGTAATTACTAAAGGGGAATATGCAGATGGCTTGAAAGAGGGAAAATGGGTTTACCAGCTGGGTAACTTCAAAAGTGTGGGTAAGTATACAGATGATTTGGAAGACAGCGTTTGGACCGAGTATTATGTTGATAATGGGAAAATGCGTTTTACCGGAAAGTATAACCAGGGCAGGCCCGATGGCGTACATATATGGTACTATAGTGATGGGAAAAAAGAATTGGAAGGGGTATATAACCTTGGCTTGAAACAAGATAAGTGGAAGTATTATGATGAAGACGGAGTCTTGTTTCTCACTATTACATTCCGTGATGATGTGGAAACAAAATATGATGCTGTAAAGGCTCCGTAAGTATGGCAGGCACTTTCTCTGCAAAGATTTATATTATCGGAGTAAATCCGTATGTACTTCTTCCGAAAGAAATTTTAGAAAGTATTTTTAAAGACGCCAAAAAGAACAGGGGACCTATTCCTGTAAAAGGGAAAATAAACAACCATGAGTTTATTCAAACCCTCGTAAAGTATAGTGGCAAATGGCGCTTATATTTGAATACACCTATGCGTCAGGCGACAGGCTTGGTTGTTGGCGATACTGCCGATTTTCAACTGGAATATGACCCACAGGAGAGAATAGTTCCCATGCATCCCTTGTTGCAGAACGCATTAAGCAAAAATAAAAAAGCTAAAAGTAATTTTGAAAAACTACCTTTCTACCGCCAAAAGGAAATAAAGAGGTATTTAGGATTTTTGAAAAGTGAAGAATCTCTCCGGCGAAATATTGATAAGGTTATGGAGATGCTGACGAGTGAATAGATAACTAATGCTTGCAGATATACTTTCATTGTGTCATTCTAATTTCCTTAGTTTTGTATCAAATTAGCATTATGCAATTTGATTTGCGTGAAATAGGTAGTGCTACCATGATACTCTTTGCCGTCATTGATGTTCTCGGTACCTTACCGGTTATTATTGATTTGGAAAATCGTTTAGGCGATATACATGAACTGAAGGCAACACTTATTTCGGGTGCTATCATGTTTGGGTTTCTTTTCCTTGGGCAAAGTATATTATCTCTTTTGGGTTTGGATATACGTTCATTTGCTATCGCAGGTGCTATTGTCATTTTTTTTCTCGGCATTGAAATGGTGCTCGGTATTAAACTTACGAAAGATGATACTTCTGAAGCAGCTCTGGTCGTGCCTGTGGCATTCCCTTTAATTGCCGGTACAGGAACGCTTACTACCCTGCTTTCTATACGTGCAGAATTTAAATTGGAGAATATAATACTGGCTATTTTAATTAACCTTGTAATAGTATATTTGGTCATCCGGAATACAAAGCATCTGGCACGTTTACTTGGTCCGGGTAGCATTGTAATTCTCCGTAAAGTTTTTGGTATTACCTTGCTTGCCATTGCCGTTAAATTATTCACCACTAATCTTGGACTCATCCATTAATCATGCATCAGGAAAAGCATTTAAAACAACCCGGTTTTCTTAGAGACATCGTAATTGGTTTGTCCGACGGAATTACTGTGCCCTTTGCACTCACTGCCGGTATCAGCGGAGCGGTTCAAAGTAACCACATCATTATTACGGCAGGCATTGCTGAAATTTGTGCCGGTGCCATTGCCATGGGCTTAGGCGGCTACTTAGCCGGAAAAACGGAAGAAGAACACTACTATAATGAGTTAGACAGGGAATACAATGAAGTGAAAAACTTACCCGATGTAGAAAAGGAAGAAGTGAAGGAGGTGTTTGCCCGCTATGGCCTGTCAAAAGAAATCCAGGATAAAGTGGCAGATGAATTGGCAAAAGATGAAAAGCAGTGGGTGGAATTTATGATGCGCTATGAGTTAGGATTGGAAGAACCGGAAAAAGGCCGATCATCCACCAGTGCGCGAAATATCGCACTCTCATATATAGCGGGAGGCTCTATTCCTCTGTTGGGATATGTATTCACTCCTACTGCAGGAGAAGGGTTGAGAGATTCTTCCATTATTACCATTCTTTGTCTCCTGATCTTTGGATATTTTAAAAGCAAACTTACGGGACAAAATCCTTTTACCGGGGCACTTAAAACAACTGGAATTGGTATACTGGCTGCTGCATCTGCATTTGCTATTGCATACTGGTTTAACCACAGATAGAACTCGGAATAGATGGAGATAAATAAAGATATAAAGGACAAGTTGGAGCTTTTACACGAGAAGTATAAGGCAACAGGGCAGGATATGAATGCTTACTTGGATGGCTTGCTTTATATGGACTATTTAAAATACTGGGATTATATTCATACCGATACCCTCCTATCCCTTCAAAATCTACGTACCAATTTCCCCGATGAGAAGATTTTTATCATTTATCACCAAATAACGGAATTATTTTTCCGGTTATGTCTTCATGAATATGAGCAAATATCTGATAGTAAGGAAGTTAATTCTGAATATTTAATTCAAAAGCTTAAAAGAATAGTTCATTATTTCGATGGGCTGAATACTACCTATGGTATAATGATAGAGGGTATGGAGAAGGAGCAGTTCTTGAAGTTTCGTATGGCTTTATTACCTGCCAGTGGATTCCAATCTGCTCAATACCGTATGATAGAACTTTACTCTACCGATTTAGTGAATCTCTTAAATCATGAGTATGCCGACAAGAATCCTGGAGTAAAGGATTTATCTCCTGAAGAAATGTTCGAACACATTTATTGGAAAACAGGTGCAACTGAATTAGCGACAGGTAAAAGGACTCTTACCCTAAAGCAATTTGAAGAAAAATATAGTGCCCAGTTTATGGAGCTTTCGAAAAAATGTAAAGAAGGAAACCTGTATGCTAAATACATATCACTTCCCAAAAATGAGAAAGAGAATAAAGAGCTCATTAATTTAATGCGTGCTCTTGATACTAATATTAATGTAAACTGGTGCCTGCAACATTATAAATCTGCTGTGCGATACCTTCAGGGTGACCCTGAAATAATTGCTGCAACAGGTGGGACTAATTGGCAAAAATATCTCCCTCCCCGCTTTCAAAAAATTATCTTCTTCCCTGAATTATGGAATGAAATGGAAAAGGAAGAATGGGGGAAATCCTGGGTTGAGCATGCCCTAAAAGGGTAGTTGTTTCACGTGGAACATTCTGAAAGGAGACAGAGGTGTAATGTTCCACGTGGAACTATCTTCCAATATGAACCATTAAAATGGAAATATCCGAAGGGTTTACTCCACTAATCCTCGATGCCTGCCCTAATGTTTTTGGCCTGAATTTGGATAATTTTTCCCGGGCTTCTATAGATAAAGAATTCAATTTATGGTAGTCAAAATTGTCATGTAGAATTAAATCATCCAGGCGGGAAACTTTGTCAGCCGTTTCCTGTTCCTTGATAATATATCCTGTATACTTCATTTGAATTTCGGCTTGTTCTATTGTCTCCTCCTCATACAATTCCAAGTGCGATTTTATAGTTTCAGAGCAATCTGCCAATCCACTTATAGTAGCATCAGGTCTTGATAAAATAGAATAGGCCTTCGTTTTTTGGCTAATTTCCATAGACTTGATTTCACTCAAAAATGGATTCACCTCTTCGGGTGAAATTGTAGTATCCTTAAAATATTTTATAAGCTCTTTGCTGTTTTTTATTTTCTCATTCACCCGGTCAAAACGTTCTTTTGATGCCAAACCAATTTCGTAGCTCATAGGGGTTAAACGGATGTCAGCATTATCCTGGCGGAGCAAAATTCTAAATTCCGCTCTCGAGGTAAACATCCTGTAAGGTTCTTCTGTACCTTTCGTTATAAGGTCATCAATTAGTACCCCAATATATGCTTGTGAGCGGGAAAGAATAAAAGGTTTCTTATTATAGACCTTTAAATGGGCGTTAATCCCAGCCATAATTCCCTGACAAGCAGCCTCTTCATAGCCTGTTGTGCCATTAATTTGCCCTGCAAAATAGAGGTTTTCAACCCGGCGTGTTTCCAATGTATTAGAGAGCTGATCGGGCGGGAAGTAATCATATTCTATAGCATACCCCGGCCGGAACATTTTAACGTGCTCTAATCCAATAATTCGTTTCAAAGCTGCGTATTGAACGTCTTCAGACAACGATGTGGAGAACCCGTTGAGGTAAACTTCCACCGTATCCCATCCTTCAGGTTCCACAAAAAGTTGGTGGCGTTCTTTATCGGCAAAACGATTTATCTTGTCTTCAATAGAGGGGCAATACCTCGGTCCTACTCCTTGTATTCTTCCTGCAAACATGGGGGACTTTTCAAAACCCGTTTTTAATATTTCGTGAACCTCATCACTTGTATATGCGAGGTAACAGCTTCTTTGTTTTTTGAGTGGTTCAATTTCCTGCAGGTAAGAAAACTTTCCGGGCTTTTCATCTCCCTTCTGTTCTTCCAGTCTTGAATAATCTATCGAGCGGCCGTCAATACGCGGAGGGGTCCCGGTTTTCATTCTTCCACTCGTAAAGCCAAGTTGGATGAGCTGTTCTGTTATTCCTGTAGCAGCCCTCTCCCCTGCCCTGCCGCCTCCAAAATGTTTTTCCCCTATATGAATAAGTCCATTCAAAAAAGTGCCATTGGTAAGCACTACCGACTTGCATTTTATTTCCATCCCCAAGCCTGTAAGT
>Ga0206823_1039_pt1 | contig 37615 bp, 40 predicted proteins | sample Alteio_BWOrgCont_81_FD_152868 | JGI IMG/M metagenome (GOLD analysis project Ga0206823, IMG submission 152868) | Enriched cells from forest soil in Barre Woods Harvard Forest LTER site, Petersham, Massachusetts, United States -... | ecosystem: Environmental > Terrestrial > Soil > Temperate forest >...
TTCAACTAAAAAATTCCTGATTATTTTATTTCCAAAAAGTGCAAATCGTCTGCCTTTTGACCTCTCCCTTTTGACTTAATTACCCCACCTTAATCTTCTGTCCGGGCAAGAGCATGTACTTATCGCCAAAATTATTCAGCTTTTTAATCACATCAATACTGGCGCCTGTCTTCTTGGAAATCTCCCATAGCGTATCGCCTTTCCCAATCGTGTAATATTTTCCATTGGGGGTCTGTTCTACCGGACGATTATTCTCAACAGCCTGAGTTGTTTGTACAGGCGGGACAGTGCCACTGCCGCCAGTTCCAAGTTTTTCCTGTTGCGGCTTAACAGTGGGTATCGGACTGTTTCCGATTTTATTTATATACACCGTCAGATGCTGACCTGGCTTGATGTAATTTGTTTTCAGATTGTTCCATAATTTCAAATCATAAATTGTGCATTTAAATTTATTGGCCACATTGTTCAGGTGATCTCCCTTTCGCACGGTATAATCCTCCATCACCTCCTGCATAGCAACCACATCCTGATTTCCGGGACTTTCTTTTTTCAGATAATTATAAATGGCCTGCTCATTGGTTACAAAACTTCCCACTTTACCAGCGGGTAGACAAAGTGAATACGGGACATCAGCAGAATAAGGAATCACCCCTTTCTTATACTGAGGATTCAAAAATTCAACTTCTTCCTTCGGCATGTTAAGAACAGTGGCTAATTGATCAAAACTAACCTGTTGTCTGATTTTAACCGTATCAACTTCATAAAAAGAACGCTTCGGAATGCTGGAGTATAAATTATGTTCTGCCGTATGCCTCATGACATAATTTACAGCGATAAAAGCGGGGACATAGCCCTGCGTTTCCCTTGGAAGGTATTGAGCGATTTCCCAAAAGGTATGTTTTCCCCCTGAACGACGGATCGCTTTGTTGACCGATCCCGGACCACTGTTATAAGCGGCCAGAACCAATTGCCAGTCACCGAACATATCATACAAAAAATGCAAATATTCACAGGCTGCAACGGTTGATTTGTAGGGATCGCAACGCTCATCCACATAGGAGCTCACCTTCAGGTCATACAAAATTCCCGTTGTGTACATAAACTGCCAAAGACCCATTGCACCAGCCCTGGAACGAACACGCGGATTCATGGCAGATTCAACAATGCATAAATATTTCATTTCAAGGGGTATATTGTATTTGTCAAGCAATTGCTCAATCATCGGAAAATACAATTGCGAAAGACCCAGGGCCCTGGAAACCAGTTCGCGTTTCCTGACCGCATACAATTCAATATAACTTTTAACCGCATTGTTGTATACCAGGTCAAAAGGAGACTCCGCATCCAGCTTTGCAAGGCGCGCTTCATACACTGCATCATCGTAACGCGGAACAGAATCTGCACTAAAATTAAATTTATTAACAGCCGAAGAAGAAGGCTTCACCAGACCCTTATCGAAATACTTAACCATGGCCAGACTATCCAAAGCAGCAGCAATCGGGTCATCCTGAAAAACAGGCAAACCCCCTTCCTTTTGCTGTGCAGCCACAAAAAGCGGCAATCCCCAAACCAGGATTGTAAAAAGGCCCATTTTACTCATCCACTTCGCTCTCCCACTCATGTCTTAAGTTACAAATTTTTAAGCATAAATACAAGGTTACGTGAATAAGAGAGCAGATAAATGTCAAAAATCAAAACTTATTAACATCAAAAAGAGAAAAAAGGCCAATCAGCAGTGCAGCAAGCCCCTGAGCAAGAATTGTATTGGGGCTGCCCAGGTAATACGAAACAGAACCTATGAGCAATCCACCAATAGGAAGCATGCCAAAGTAGGCCATGGCGAAATAACTGATCACCCGTCCCCGCATTTCCAAAGCTACGCTCGTTTGAATGATTGTATTACTGATGGTCGTTTGAGACATCATTCCAAAGCCCGTTATTACAGCAAATAAAAGGGCAAAAGGCAAACTGTTCATATGAGAAAATAAAATGAGACCGGCGCCAAAAACAAATGTATTGACAAGTAATATCTTTTTCAGGTTTGTTCCTGGTCGGAGGGAAGCAAGAAAAAAAGTTCCGCCAATGGCGCCCAGCCCGATGAAACTATTCAGGTAACCAAAGGTTGCCGCATTTCCATTGAAAATAACCTTGGCATATACCGGAAGCAAGGTAGTGAATGGTAATACCAGCAAGCTCATGCAGGCTAAAAGGAGAATAACGTGCCCGATCGAGGGAGTATCTTTCAAATAAACCAGCCCGGCCCGAAGATCGGCCCATCCTCTTTTTTCATTTACTTTGGGAACGTAGGTTGGCAACTTCATCAGTAGCAATGAAATGATCACCGTTAAAAAACTGAGTGCATTCCCCAAAAAACAAATTCCGGCACCCAGCTTTTCAAGGACAATGCCGGCAATGGCCGGGCCGATCAGCCGTGCCAGATTTACCATCGAGGAATTCAGCGCAATGGCATTGGAAAGATCTTCTTTATAATCAACCATATCATAAATCAAGGCATGACGCGCAGGAACATCAAAGGCATTGATAACACCCAGGAGAACACTTAAGGAAAGAATCTCCCAAACGTTGTAATGATTACACAAAACAAGAGCGGTGAGCAAAAGCGCTTGCACCAGTGAAGCGGCCTGTGTAAAAAGCAGTACGCGGTAGCGGTCATAGCGGTCAGATACAACACCTCCGAACACGGAAAACAGAAAGGAAGGAAATTGTGTGGCAAACACCGCCACACCAAGCATGAAAGAAGATTTTGTCAATACATAAACCAACCAGTAGACAGAAGTTCGCTGCATCCAGGTTCCGATCAGAGAAATGCTCTGCCCCGTAAAATAAAGTCTGTAATTGCGACTGCGAAAAGCTTTGAAAACATTCTGCCTCTTGTGCCCTTCAGCCATTTAAACGCTGCTTGTTTCCAGGAGTGATCTTGCTTTCTCCAACGCTTTACCAAGGCCAGATAAATTGGAACCTCCGGCCGTAGCATAAAACGGCTGACCACCGCCACCGCCTTGAATTTCTTTCGCGAGGTCGCGGATCATCGTTCCTGCATTCAGCTTTTTCTCCTTCACCAGGTTATCGGAAATAATGACCGACAGACTGGGTTTACCTTTCACCTCTGCACCAAGAACCATAACCAGGTTATTAATTTCATTTTTCAATTCAAAAGAAAGGTCCTTGATGGCTTCAGATGAATCCAATACGATTCGTTCAGAAATAAAATTAATTCCGTTGACAATTTTCAACTTTACTTTCAGTTCAGCTTTTATCAGCTGAGCCTTTTCTCTGAGTAGCGCTTCATTTTGTTTTCTTAACTCCGTGTTCAATGATTTTAATTCATTGACACTCTTCACTGTTTCTTTCGGATTTCCAAGCAGCTCTTTTACCTGTTGCAGTTCTGTCAGCCGGCTGTTGACAAACTCTTCTGCCCTGACCGAAGTGATCGCTTCCATCCTGCGGACTCCCGCCGCCACCGCAGCTTCCGAAACGATTTTAAACAAACCGATCCTGCCGGTAGCACTTACATGTGTACCGCCACAAAGTTCAATCGAATAATTCACATCAAATGTAACGACCCTTACCACTTCCCCGTATTTCTCACCAAACAATGCCATTGCTCCGGTTTTTTTAGCCAACTCAATCGGCATCTCCCTCACTTCAGAAGGAATGTTCTCCCTTATTTTTTCATTCACCAGCTGTTCAATTTTTTTCAATTCTTCTTCCGTTACTTTTGAAAAATGAGAAAAATCAAAACGCAGGTATTCGTCATTCACCAGTGACCCTTTTTGCTCCACATGGGTACCAAGTACCTTACGCAAAGCAGCGTGCAATAAATGAGTTGCACTGTGATTGTTTTGTGTAAAAATCCTTTTCTCGCGGTTTACAATCGCCTTGAAAACTTTTCCAGACTCCTTAGGAAATTTATCAGCATAATGAATGATCACACCATTTTCCTTTTTCGTATCCAGAATGGAAATTTTCTCCTCCCCATTATCCAGGTATCCGGTATCACCCACCTGTCCACCACTTTCAGCATAAAAAGGAGTCTTATCCAACACCAACTGAAACTGTTCCTTATTCTTAATCTTCACTTTTCTGTACATCACAATTTTCGACTCGCATTCCATTTGTTCATACCCCACAAACTGAACTTCCCCTCTTTCGCCTTTGACTTTTGACTTTTGACTTGCTTCCTTTTGACTTGCCCCCTCCGGGGACTTGTACCCGTCAGGGTGAAAGTCAGCATGCATGTTCATGCTATTCTGACTAATTACCCAATCTCCTGTCTCCAATGAGGTAGCTTCACGCGAACGACTTTTCTGCTGCTCCATGTGTGTTGCGAACCCGTCCATATCGACCGTAAAGCCATTTTCGCGGGCAATCAACTCAGTCAGGTCTATCGGAAAGCCATACGTATCGTATAATTCAAATGCATCAAAACCCGATAGTACCTTTTGAAAATTACCGACATTGCCTTTACTGTTACTGATATAATTAATAATCGTTTCGATCTTTATCAACCCATGAGAAAGTGTCTTAAAAAAACTTAATTCCTCTTCTTTAATCACCTTCTCAATCAGAACCCGTTCCCGCTTCAATTCCGGAAAGGCCTCCCCCATCTGATCCGCAAGCACCTGAACTAATTGAAAAATAAAAGGTTCCTTAAATCCCAGGGCCTGATACCCATAACGCACTGCTCTTCTTAAAATCCTGCGAATCACATAGCCTGCTCCTGTATTGGATGGCAACTGACCGTCTGCAATGGAAAAAGAAATCGCCCTGACATGATCGGCAATCACCCGCATCGCAATATCTGTACGCTCCTTTTGACCATACACCACCCCGCATGCCTTGGAAATAAGGCCGATCAGTGGTTGAAAAATATCCGTATCATAGCTGCTGCGTTTGTTCTGCAATACCATGCACAAGCGCTCAAAGCCCATCCCGGTATCCACATGCTGAGCAGGTAACTTTTCCAGCGAACCGTCCGCCTTCCGGTTAAACTCCATAAACACATTGTTCCAAATCTCAATCACCTGCGGATGCCCTTGATTCACCAATGATTTTCCCAAAGCCGCTGAAGGATCGTTCCGATCCGGTCTGAGATCCACATGAATCTCCGTGCAAGGGCCACAAGGACCCGTATCGCCCATCTCCCAGAAATTATCCTTCTTATTTCCACGTAAAATCCTTTCCTCCGGATTCAGACCTGCCTTTTTCAGCAGCTCGGCCCAGCAATCGTAACTTTCCTGATCAAATGCCAGGTTTTCATCCTTAAATCCTTCAAAAACAGATACATACAGCTGCCTCTGGTCAATTTTATAAACTTCCGTCAGCAACTCCCAGCTCCAGGCAATCGCTTCTTTCTTAAAATAATCCCCAAAACTCCAGTTACCCAGCATCTCGAACATCGTATGGTGATAAGTATCGACCCCTACCTCCTCCAAATCATTGTGTTTGCCCGAGACCCTCAGACACTTTTGGGTGTCTGCCACGCGCGGATGCAGGATTGGTGCATTGCCCAGAAACAAATCCTTAAACTGGTTCATACCTGCATTGGTAAATAGCAAGGTAGGATCATTTTTAATCACCATTGGAGCAGAAGGAACAATGACATGGCCTTTTGCCTTAAAAAAATCCAAAAAAAGCTGACGAACCTGAACAGAATTCATATCCTTCTATAATCTGTAGCTGAATTGCAAAAATAGCTTTATTTCCCTAAATTCGCCTGCCTTGAATTCAGGAAAAGCATGTCAAAGGTTAAATATAAATTCAATACCAAGTCATTAACCTACGAAAAACTCGAGATAACGTTTAAACAACGTTTTTTTAAGTTCATTTCCTATATCGCCACCGGAACCGTCTTTGCCGCCCTCACCATCGTAATCGCCTTCACGTACGTTGACTCGCCCAAAGAAAAGATTCAAAAACGTGAAATAGACAACCTTCGCCTTCAATATGACCTGCTGCAAAGAAAAATGGGACAGGTAAGTTCCATCCTGCAACAGATGCAAGAACGCGATGATAACATCTACCGGGTTGTATTTGAAGCAGAGCCCATTCCGGATAATGTCCGTAAAGCCGGATTCGGGGGCGTTGACCGTTACCAGGAACTCATGCAATACGAAAATTCTGACCTGATCGTAGAAACTACTCAGAAATTAGATCAACTCACCAAACAACTTTACATACAATCCAAATCCTTTGACCAAATCATGAACATGGCCAAAAACAAAGCAAAGTTACTCACCTGTATTCCTGCCATTCAACCGGTCTCCAACAAAGACCTGAAATATCCTCCCTCTGGATACGGATACCGCACCGATCCCATTTACAAGACATCTGAATTTCACCCCGGGATTGATTTCATTGCCAACACCGGCACTAAAATTTTCGCCACAGGGGACGGAATCGTTGAGGTCGCAGACGATGTCATGCAGGGATATGGCAACCACGTAGTCATCAACCATGGATTCGGATACGAAACATTGTATGGCCACATGAGCATCATCAAGGTGAGCGTAGGACAGAAAGTGAAACGCGGAGAACTCATCGGACTAGTAGGAAGCACGGGTCGTTCCACCGGACCCCATGTACACTACGAAGTCATCCGCAACGGAGAAAAAGTAAATCCCATTAACTATTTCTTCAATGACCTGAACCCCGCCGAATACCAGCGACTGACCGAACAAGCTTCCAGAGCTTCACAATCCTTTGACTAAACAGAGCTCATAAAAGCTTTATGCTGAAAAAATCCATTAGCTTTTACACCGCCACCGCCGTTGTCGTATCCAACATGATCGGTACCGGTGTGTTTACAAGCCTTGGCTTTCAGGTGGCAGGCATACATTCAGGTTTCGCCATTCTCCTGTTGTGGTTTCTGGGCGGAATCGCATCCCTCCTGGGAGCCCTCTGTTACGGAGAATTGGGAGCAGCCTTACCTCGTTCGGGCGGGGAATACAACTACCTGTCAAAAATTTATCATCCCGCTGTGGGATTCCTTTCCGGCTGGGTTTCAGCCACCGTAGGCTTTGCCGCCCCCGTTGCGGCAGCCTCCATGGCCTTTGCAGGATACCTGAAAAAAGGGACCGATATCCCTTCCTTTACCATTGCGAATACGGATATCAGTTCGAGCCTGATCGCAACCGGAATCATCCTGCTGGTGAGTGGTATCCATTTTTTGAAAGTGCACATCGGAAGTCGTTTCCAGAATATCTTTACCACCGTAAGCATCCTTACCATCCTCCTTATCATCGTCAGCGGCTTGCTGTCAGGGCGTACCGGAGACGCACATTTCAGGCCAGATCATTCAGCTCTTCATGACCTCGCGAGTTCTTCCTTTGCCATTTCCTTTTTCTTTGTAAGTTTTGCTTACTCCGGCTGGAATGCAGCAGCTTACATCGCCGGGGAAATGAACCAGGTTCAGGAAAATCTGCCAAAAGCCCTGCTGCGCGGCACATTCATCGTCACACTCCTGTATATCCTGCTCAACTTTGTCTTTCTGTATACCACCCCAATAGCGCAAATGGCCGGACAGAAAGAGGTCGGTTTTATTTCAGCCACCTATATTTTCGGAAGCATCGGAGGAAAAATAATGGCCATCATCATTGCCATTAAACTCATCTCCACCATCAGCTCCATGACCCTTGCCGGACCACGCATCATGAGCGTGATGGGCGAAGACCTGAGCCTATTCAAAATCCTTTCAGTAAAAAATAAAAATGAAGTACCCGCCTTTGCCATTCTAATTCAATCGGCCATTGCACTTGTTTTCGTATTCACAGCCTCCTTCGACCAGGTGATCACCTTCATCGGATTTACATTGAACCTGTTCACCTTCTTGACCGTTCTGGGAATGATGATCCTGCGCAAACAGCAACCGGAACTTCCGAGGCCTTTCAAAACCCCTTTTTATCCACTCACTCCCCTGCTATTTCTAATGATCAGCCTTTGGTTGATCTATTTTGGTATTGCCGACAAGCCCCTGGTTTCACTCGCTGCAGTTGCGACCGTTTTAAGCGGCCTGATATTCTATTTTATTGGAAAACGTCAATTAAGGTAGCAGTGTATTCTCTAAAAAAAAGAACTTTTTTTTTCATTCTATTACTTTCTTTCAGAGGCCTATATGCGCAGGTAACATCACCTGATTTTGAGAATTTTTTAAAAGTCAATCTCCCGCAGTATAAAACAATACTCGAGAACAAACTAAAATACCGCTTACAAATCATCTACGTCCGAATTGATCGGGATAAAGACAATATTCCACATTTCACACAATTCGATTTTAACAATGACCCCAACCTGTTTTATTATTGTGCAAGCACGGTAAAATTACCTGCCAGTATTCTCGCTCTTGAAAAAATCAGGGAGCTGGGGAAAAATGGTTTCAACATGCAAAGTCCCATGTTAACAGACAGTGCTTTTTATTGTCAACACCGTGTATTCAAAGATACTTCCAGCAAAAATCGCTTACCAAGCATTGAAAATTATATAAAAAAAATGCTGCTCATCAGCGACAATTACGCTTTTAGCAGGATCTATGAATTTTTAACTTGTGATTACATCCATGCAAAGCTTGCAGAAAAAGGTTTTCCGGATATCCGGATGGTAAACAAGCTGGATGCCGGGTGCATGGGCGATACATCCAAAATAGCCCCTCCGATTTATTTTTTAAATGCCAGTGGTGATACCGTTTATAAACAAGCACTTTTACGGAGCTCCAATTTTCACAAAAGCTCGCCCATTCCAAATGCCAAGGTAGGTCGCGAACACCATAACAATTTGGATCAGAAAGTCCCAGGACCCAAAGATTTTTCAAAACACAATTACATCAGTTTGCAGAATCAAATAGACATCCTGAAAACACTGGTATTTATGCCATACATCGAAAATCCCTGGAAAATCAGTAATTCGGACCGGTTATTTCTGTTAAAAGAAATGGGGATGTATCCAAGAGAAAGTGACTGGCCCGCCTACAATCCAGTATCATTTTATGATTCATATAAAAAATACCTTATTTACGGTGCAATGGTTCCCAAAATAACCAATGACAGCCTGCGCATATTTAACATTGTGGGACAGGCCTATGGGTTTATAACCGATTGCGCCTACATTGCAGATTTTAAAAATAAAGTTGAATTCCTGCTGGCAACAACCATCTATGTGAATGAAGGAGATGATGTAGGCTCCGGCAACTATCAAATTTATAAAACAGGAATGCCGTTTTTAAGAGATCTTGGAAAATCAATCCATCAATCGGAAATAAAAAGAATAAAACAAAACCTTCCGGATCTGGGCGAATTTAATTTTTACAAATAGAAACCATTATGAAATTAGTTACCTCCTGCGTACTGGCATTCACAGCATTTACACTATCCTGCACAACGAATGAAAACAACAAAACAGATTCTGCCGAAAAAAACAGGAAAGATTCAATTAAAAACCTGGAGCAGGATTCAATTAAACACCGCCTTTCCTATAATACCGATAATTATTACAACTATTTCGCCTGTTTGATTTCAGGTATCAGAAATGCAAATTCAAAATACAATTACTTACTCGATAGCAATACCGCCTGGAAAAAGAACGTAGATTTCATTCATTCTGCCTGGCTTAATCTGGATACGAGTCGCTTAAAAAAAATAGAACGCTGGAGAGAATCCGAATTTCCGGACAAATTAAAATCTGCATCAAAAGTTTTTTACCCCTTTTCGGGACCGGATTTTTTAACCGCAATCACGTTTTTCCCGGATTTAGACACGCTTGTAATGCTTGGCCTGGAAAAAGTAGGACGGTTTCCCGAACTGGATAATATGAGTAACCAGGTGGCAGAAAATTACATAAAGGATTTCAATTCCTCCCTTACTGACATTTTCAAAAAAAGTTATTTTATCACTAAAAACATGCAAAAGCAAATAAGCAACCACGAAGTAAACGGAATACTCCCGGTCATTTCTTTTTTTATGAAACATACCGGAAATGAAATTGTCGATGTAAACTACCTTTTAATGCAAAAGGACAGTAACTCCAAAACAAAAAAGATAGTGGAAGCAGGATATAATTATAATTGGGCTGCCACAGCTAACGGTAAGGAAACCCCACTGGGAGTAAAAATCAATTACATTCATTCAAAAAAGCTAAAAACCGTTTATTACTACCGGTATGATATCTCCAACAAAAACTTCAACGACAGTTCAGCTTTTTTTAGAGAACTGGATAAAATGCACACGATAGTCACTTATTTAAAAAGTGCCTCTTATTTATTATCCAATAAGCTGATGAGCAATATCCGTGACCTGATTACGGGGAAAAGTGCATTTATACTTCAGGATGACACAGGTATACCTTATAGTTTCCTGATGAAACAAGGTATTTGGGATGTTAAAATTTATGGAAGATACACGCGACCGGTAAAGGATTTTCCATACATAACAGAAGATTTACAGCTGAAGACTGCGTGTCTGAACAAACCAATTCAAAATGATCTTCCTTTTCACTTAGGCTATAACTGGGGTAATAAGAAAGGCTTACTCATGCTTGCTACAAAAAAGTAACTGTATTCTATTATCTTTGTTGCCAATTATAAAAAGAATGAAAAAGACCACACTATTTATTGCAGCCCTGTCATTCACCTTTGCATGCGGTTCACAGCAAAATTCAAAACAAACAGATGCAGCTGATGCAAACAAAACAAACGCAGCGAAAAAGGACAGCACAGAACTTTCCACGAATAGGAAAGGCGTGCATCGCACCATCAATAGAGAATTAAACGACATGGCACGTTACATAGCGGGAATGGAAATCCCTGCAGGGACCAAACTAGATTCAAGCTTGTTGAAAAACAAAGACTGGAAGAATTATGCAAAAACCCTGGACGTAGCATTTGCCAAATTGGAAACAGAACACCTGAGCAAAATGAGACCCTGGGTACAAAACGAATTAACCCCACTGAAAACAAAAGCATTGTTCTACCCCTTTGCCGGTGCAGACATGCTTAACGCCTACACCCTGTTTCCAAACGCATCCAGCTACTACATGATCGGCCTTGAACCTGTCGGCACACCACCCGATTTTAAAAAAATATACAAATCCAAAGACCTGTCCCATTACCTGGGTACGGTCAATCAGAGCCTGGAATCGATCATCAACTTCAGTTTTTTCCGTACCAAATCGATGGCCGTTGAATTTCATCAATCCGACGTAAACGGAACCATGCATGTCATTCTGCTTTTCCTTGAAAGAACAGGTAACAGCATCCTTGACATCAAACCCGTAGCCGTCAAACCATCCGGAGAACTCATCACTTACGCCTCCTTTGCGGAAGCCCAGAAGGATACCATCAAGAACAAAGGAGCCCGCATTGATTTCATCAGCTCAGACAGCACCGAACACTCCGTCACTTATTTTTCGATCGACCTGTCCAACGGAGCCTTCCCTAAAAACACAGGCTTTAAAACATACATCAAAAAACAGGAAGCCGATGTCACCTATATCAAATCAGCCTCCTACCTGATGCACAAAGCCTATTTCTCAGACATCCGCTCGACCATACTCGACAACAGCAGAGCCATTTTGCAGGATGATTCAGGCATTCCCTGGAAAATATTCAATGACAGTACCTGTACAGTCACCCTCTACGGCGCCTATACCGGAACCATCAGCATCTTCCCGCATAATTTCCAGAAAGACCTGGACGACGCTTATAAGAAAGAACCCGGCAAATCAAAAGTCAAAGACCTCCCCTTTGGGATCGGGTATAAGTATATTAAGGGAGAATCGAACCTGATGTTGAGTATTAGGAAGTAGGGCGGATTGCTGTAAGTTCAAAAATATTCGCTAAACTAACAGAATTCATCAAAAGCCAGCTTCAGGTTATCAGCAATCATCTGCGCTGACCTTCCCTCAATATGATGCCTTTCGATAAAATGAACCAGTTGACCATCCTTAAATAAAGCAATGGAAGGTGAAGAGGCAGGGTATGGAGCAAAGTGCTTACGTGCCTGAGCAGTGGCCTCTGTGTCAAAACCGGCAAAAACAGTAGTAAGACGTCCTGGTTTTTTGGAATGTTGAATTGCTAAACGAATGCCAGGTCTGGCAGCACCAGCAGCGCAACCGCAAACAGAATTTACAACAACCAGCACAGTGCCTTTTGAATTGACTGCTCCGTCAACTGCTTCAGGACTGGTCAAATCTTCAAATCCAACTGAAATCAATTCAGATTTCATTGGTTTCACAATCATTTCTGGGTACATTATTTTGAGTTTTAAAAAATTGAGTTAAAAAACTAATGCAATTTACGAATAACTTATTGAATTTTGATAGTTTTGTGCTGCTTTATAAAACCTGAATTCTATGCTTTGTCAAAACCTGAATACCCTGATGAAAAGAATCGCCTTTATTTGTTTGGTAGCCATTTATTCAAGCAGCTTTGCCCAGACAGGCAAAGCCAAACTGATTGAAAAAGTAGAAAAAAAAGGAAATGAAATAACGCTTCCTTATGAAAAATACGTGCTGGACAATGGCTTGATTCTAATCGTTCACGAAGACCACTCAGACCCGATCTGCTATACTCAGGTTACCTATCATGTCGGTTCAGACAGGGAGCAACTTGGTCGTTCGGGATTCGCGCATTTTTTTGAACACATGATGTTCCAGGGTTCGGACCATGTCGGAGACAACGAACATTTTAAAATTGTCAGCGCTGCCGGCGGAAGCCTCAATGGCAACACCACAACAGACAGAACCGTTTATTTCGAAACCATGCCAAGCAATCAGATTGAAACAGCCTTGTGGCTCGAAGCAGACAGAATGGGTTTTTTACTGGACGCTGTAACACAAAAGAAATTCGAGGTGCAACGATCCACCGTAAAAAATGAAAGAGGTCAAAATTATGACAACCGACCCTACGGATTAATCGGTGAAAAAGTAGGAGAAGCATTCTATCCCATCGGGCATCCATACTCCTGGACCACAATCGGATACATTGAAGACCTGAACCGGGTCGACGCCAATGACCTTAAAAAATTCTTTTTGCGCTGGTATGGACCCAACAATGCTGTCCTTACTGTCGCAGGAGATGTGAAAACGGCCGATGTCGTTAAACTGGTGGAAAAATATTACGGCTCGATTCCACGTGGGCCCGAAGTAAAACCAATGGACAAAGTCCCTGCCAAACTGGACAAAGACCGCTACATATCGTACGAAGACAAAGTCAGATTCCCCTTGTTGCATATTGTGTGGCCCGGAGTTCCTGCCTTCAGTCCTGACGAAGCAGCTCTGGATGTTCTTTCAACCGTTTTAGGGGGAGATAAAAATTCTATTTTTTATCAGAATTTCATTAAAACTCAAATGGCAATGGATGCCAGGGTAAGTAATCCATGCGCTGAACTTTCCGGACAATTCACCATTTCGATTTATGCCACACAGGACAGAAAATTATCACAGGTAGATTCTCTGGTGAAGGCCTCCCTGCTGCAATTCGAAAAAAGAGGAGTAACCGACGATGATCTGATTAAATTCAAAGCCACAAGGGAAGCAGACATGATCAATTCCTTGAGCAGTGTCAGTGCAAAAGGAGGACAACTTGCACAATATCAGATCGCGCTTGGCAATCCGGATTACTTTCAAAAAGACCTTGACCGTTACAAAAAAGTCACCAAAGAAGACGTCATGCGGGTTTACAACCAGTACATCAAAAACAAACCGGCGCTTTACCTGAGTGTTTATCCCAAAGGCAAAGCGAACCTGATTGACAAGCCCGATAATTATGAAATTCCAAAACGTGACCTCTCCAATGTAAAAGAATCGGAAGACTATAAAAACCTGGTTTACCACAAAGCCAAGGATGACTTCGACAGAAATGCAAGACCGGTTCCCGGGCCAAACCCCGTAGTAAAAGTTCCGGTATACTGGACTGAAAACTATTCGAACGGAATAAAAGCAATTGGTACCGAACTTACAGAACTTCCGGTTGTGACCATTCAGCTTAGCCTGGATGCAGGACACCGCTTCGAAGAAAAAAGCAAATCAGGACTGGCCTACCTGACAGCGGACCTGATGAACGAGTCTACTCAGAAACACACTGCAGAACAGATCAGCGAAATGCTGGCGAGACTTGGAAGCAGCATTCAGGTAAGCACCAACGAAGAAGAAATAAAAGTAACCATCAATTCCTTAACAAAAAATATAGCCGCAACTGCTCAACTGGCTGAAGAAATGATCCTTCAGCCCAGATTTGACAAAACTGATTTTGACCGAATTCAAAAAGAGCAATTGGAACGAATTGCAAATCAGGGAAATCAGCCCGTAGCAATTGCTGAAAACGTATTCGGAAAAGTACTTTACGGAGACCAGGTAATGGGAGTTCCATCCATTGGAACCAAAGAAACCGTCTCCACAATAACCCTGGATGATGTTAAAAATTATTACAAAAATCACCTGTCTCCCTCCACAGCAAAACTTATCATCGTTGGAGATATGAAAAAGGATCAGATCATTCCGAAATTTTCCTTCCTGAAAAATTGGAAAGGAGAAAAAATAACCTACCCCGTAGAACCAGAAGTAAAAAAAATTGACAAGACACGGATCTATTTTGTCAACAAAGAAAAAGCACCACAGTCAGAAATCAGGATTGGCTACCTGGCGATGCCATACGATGCCATGGGCGATTATTTCAAAGCAGGCATCATGAATTACACATTAGGAGGCGCCTTTAACAGTCGTATCAACCTGAAGATCCGCGAAGACAAAGCATACACCTATGGTGCACGCTCTTCCTTTCAGGGAAATCGCTATGTAGGACCCTTCCGGGCAAGTGCAGGTGTTCGGGCAGATGCTACAGCAGCGTCCGTACTTGAATTCATGTATGAAATCACCAATTTCTCCCTGATGGGAGAAAAACCCGAAGAGCTTACCTTCACCAAATCCTCTATGGGTCAAAACGACGCCTTACGATACGAAACAGCCGTTCAGAAAGCCGGCTTTCTCAAACGCATTATTGACTACAACCTTGACCGAACTTTTGTAGACAAACAACAGGATATCCTAAAGGCAATCACAAAAGAAGAAATCGATGCCCTGGCATCCAAGTATTTACCAACCGGCAATATGGACATTGTCGTAGTTGGTGACAAGGCAAAAGTTTACGACAGCCTTACCAAATTAGGCTATGAAATCATTGAGCTGGATACTGACGGAAATAAAACAGGAAAATAGTAGTATAACGAATAGCCATTAGCAATTTCGCTGGTGGCTAATGACTACAATCTTTTTCTCTTAAAGAAATCGGACAGCAGGGCGCCGCACTCTTCTTCAAGCACTCCACCCTTTACCTTCGTTTTGGGATGCAATAGTCTTCCGTCAACCAAAGAATATCCGCGCTTCAGATCCTTCGCTCCGTAAACAAGCTGACTCAGCTGCGTCCAGAATGCAGCGCCGGCACACATTACGCATGGCTCCAGGGTTACATACAAAGTGCACTCATTCAGGTATTTTCCACCCAGAAAGCTGGCCGCTGAGGTAAAAGCCTGCATTTCTGCATGGGCGGTGACGTCGTTCAGATGCTCGGTATAGTTAAATCCTCTGGCAATAATTTTACCATCGCACACAATCACTGCCCCAACCGGTACTTCATCAGCTCTAAAGGCCTTCATAGCCTCTTTCAAAGCTTCCCGCATGTAAAAATCATCATTGATTACTGTCTCCATAGAATCTGGCCAACAAATATACATGTATTTAATCCTGCGATTTAATTCCCATATTATCCCTACTTTTACCAGCCCTGTTTTGACTTTTGACTTAAATATGTTAAACACTAAACTACGATCTCATACCTGCGGAGAACTGACATTAAAGGACAAAGACAAATCAGTGACCTTATGTGGGTGGCTTTTGCGAGCCAGGGACCTGGGAGGAATGACCTTCATCGACCTCAGAGACCGATATGGAATTACCCAATTGGCCTTCAACATGGAAACCCATAAAACACAATGTGAAAAAGCAAGGCAACTTGGCAGAGAATTCGTCATACGAGTCAATGGTATCGTGGCTGAGCGAAGCAATAAAAATCTTAGAATACAGACAGGAGAAATAGAGATCATCGTAGAATCCATGGAAATACTCAATCCATCGCTGACACCCCCTTTTACGATAGAAGACACCACGGACGGAGGAGAAGAACTGAGAATGAAATACCGTTACCTTGACTTAAGACGCAATCCCGTCCGGGAAGCGCTGGAACTAAGACACCGGCTGGCCATGGAAACCAGGAAATATTTAGACCAACAAAATTTTCTGGAGGTAGAAACCCCGGTTCTGATCAAATCAACACCGGAAGGTGCACGGGACTTTGTGGTCCCTTCCCGCATGAATCAGGGAGAGTTTTATGCATTGCCCCAGTCACCACAGACATTCAAACAATTGCTGATGGTAGCCGGATTCGACCGGTACTTTCAACTTGTAAAATGTTTCCGTGACGAAGCCCTGCGGGCCGACCGTCAACCCGAATTCACCCAGATCGATTGCGAAATGTGTTTTGTTGAACAAGGCGATATTCTTGCAATGTTTGAAGGAATGATTCTTCATTTATTCAAAACGGTCAAAGGCATTGACATTCCGGCTCTACCCCACATGACTTACGCAGATGCGATGAAATTATACGGATCAGACAAACCCGATATTCGCTTTGACATGAAATTTGTTGAGCTGGGTTCTGAAATGAAGGGAAAGGGATTCAAAGTAGTTGACGACGCAGAACTGGTGATCTCCATTTGCGCCAAGGGATGCGGAGATTACACGCGCAAACAACTGGATGAATTAACCGAATTTGTAAAGCGCCCCCAGATAGGGGCGACAGGTCTTGTGTACCTGCGTTTTCAAAACGATGGCAACCTCAAATCGAGCGTTGACAAATTTTACACTCCCGAAGACCTGAAAAAAATAGCTGAAAAAGCAAATGCCCAAAAAGGAGATTTACTATTGATCCTTGCAGGTCCGGCAAACAAAACCCGCAAAGCTTTGGGAGAACTCCGTCTGGAAATGGGCAAACGGCTGAATTTGAGAGATCACACAAAATTTTCCTGCCTCTGGGTAGTTGATTTTCCGCTTCTTGAATGGAATGAAGAAGAAAAAAGATGGTTTGCCATGCACCATCCATTCACTGCAGCCAAACCTGAAGACCTTGCCTTGCTTGAAATTAACCCCGGTGCAGTTCGTGCCAATGCCTATGACATGGTCATCAACGGGGTAGAAATCGGAGGAGGTTCCATCCGTATCCATGATAAAAATACACAGGCACGAATCTTTAAACGACTTGGATTTACCGAAGAAGAAGCCCAGGAGCAATTCGGATTTCTGATGAACGCTTTCGAATACGGCGCCCCACCCCACGGCGGAATAGCATTTGGCTTTGACCGGCTCTGCTCCCTTTTTGGGGGAGCAGAAACCATCCGTGATTACATTGCGTTTCCAAAAAACAATGCGGGGCGCGACGTCATGATAGACGCTCCATCAAAAATCAGTATCGAACAGATGAAGGAATTGAACATAATGAACATTCCTGAAAATTCATGACGCTTACCAGATGGTTTCCAAGCTTTGACCCAATCAGAATCTCACAGCAATCATCAGAGTCTTACACCAATCACAAGAATATCATCCACCTGCATGGATGAACCCTTCCAGGCCGTAAACTCTTCCATCAGCTTTTGCTTCTGATCATTCAAAGATAATTGTGCTGAATTTATCAAAAGTTCCCTGAACCTTGTACTTCCAAATCGCTGTTTGACAACGTCATTGAACTGATCCTGGTACCCATCAGAAAACAGATAAATCGTCATCCCTTTTTCGATTTGCACCGTATGATTCGTAAAAGAAACATCCCTGTGCTCTTTCCCATACCAAACCCTGTCGCCAATGGAAAAAGAAGTTGCATTCAAAACTTCAATCCCAGGCTTTTCACCCCGCTTGTCGCCTGACAATATATACACGGGATTCATCGCTCCTGCATATCTAATTTGCTTACTGGCAGGTTCAATCACACAAATAGAAATGTCCATTCCATCATGTGAAGTTTCAGCTTCATTCTTCCTGTGTAAAGAATCCGAAATTCCTTTTTGAATTTCTTTCAAAATCAAAGCCGGATCAGTAATGTGCTTTTCATTGACAATCCTGTCCAACAACATATTTCCAATCATTGACATGAAAGCCCCCGGAACTCCATGTCCGGTGCAGTCTACCGCCGCCAATAGGTAAACAGGATGTCCATTGCGGATAACGGAAGAGAACCAATAAAAATCTCCACTGACAATATCCTTCGGTTCAAACAGAACAAATGATTCATAAGGAAGCAAATCCCTGATTGCTTCCTCACTCAACAACATCGCCTCCTGAATATGTTTCGCATAATTGATGCTATCTGTAATTTGCATGTTCTTAGCATCCACTATTTTTTTCTGCCTGACAACTTCCTGGGTTCTCTCATTAATGGCTCGCTCCAGCATTACCTTATCTTTCCTCAATTTTGCCGTTCTCCCGTTAATAACCAACCTGACGATCAATCCACCGGCAGTAATATAAATAAGATAACACCACCAGGTGCGATACCAGGGTGGTAGTACCCTGAAAGAATAACTGATTGTATCACTCCATGTCCCTTCTGAACTTTGAGCTTTTACCTTAAATACATAGTCCCCTTCCTGAATGTTTCCGAAGGTCGCATTCGTTTTTTGCAATGCCGGACTCCAGGTTTTATCATATCCCTCCAGAACATACGAATAAGAATAATAAGAAGAACGTGAAGGATCAATACAAACAAATTCAAAACTTATATTATTGTGTTCATAGGGCAAGACAAGATTTACCGGAACCGGGTAAAACTTTTTTACACTGTCAAATTTTATTCCTGAAAATGTTTTTAGTAAACTGTCCCGTTCGATTTCTGTTAATTTTCTGCCAAATGTTGTTACTTCTTCCGTAACATTTGGCAAAACCGCATCACTCCCCAAGCCTGAAATTTTACTTTTCAAATTCAAATCACTCCAACAAATTCTCTGTTCGTTAATTTTGACTCCCGTAACCACCAATTTGGGAGGAACACTCCTTTTAGGCAATGTCCTGTAATCAAAACGCACCAAACCGATTTTGGCATCCCCGGTGCCTGCCCAAATTACTCCTGACCTATCCAAAAACATTCCACCCTGCCCTAAATTAATGTCTTTTAAAGGATAGCCATTTCGTTGATTGTAGATTTCAAAAGCCGGAATACATTTTTGCAATTCGTCATTCCTAAGTGAATTAACCCCCTGAATGATTTTCTTTCTGGTTTTATAATCTTCACTATTTCTGAAAAAATCGAGTTTTGCAATCCCATTATTCGTTCCAATCCACAGATCTCCCAAATCATCTTCTATAATCTGTGTAATGTAATTATCAGGCAGGCCTTGTGTGGCAGTATAATTGACAAACAGACTGTTCCCCCTGCCATCCGCATGCGTATCACAGCGTGACAGTCCTTCATCTGTTCCCACCCAAACATAACCCCTTTTATCTTCCAAAATGCAATAAACATTATCATTTATCAAGCCCTGTTCATGTGAATAATTGGTAAATGTCTTCCCATCAAATTTGCTTACTCCGCCACCATTGGTTCCAATCCACAAATTTCCTCCTGAACCTTCAATCATACATCTCACGGAGTTACCCGCAAGACCCTGAGCAGTTGTGAAATTCAAAAAACCTGTAGCTGAATTAAAGCAACTTGCTCCACTATCTGTTCCAAACCAAAGACACCCCTGTTTATCTTCCAGAATGCTCCAGACCGTTTTATTAACCAGGCCCTGAGCGGTTGAATAATTCGTGAATGTAGTTTTTCCTCCAATGCTGTCATGAGGGTCAAACCGGCTAACTCCGCCTCCAAAAAGACCGAACCAAAGGACTCCTGATTTATCCTCTTTGATACTTATCACTGTTTCCCGGGACAGGTCCGGAACAGGCCGATAATAGGAAAAATACGGAACCTTCCCAGGTGAATTCTGCCTGTTATAACAAATAGCCCCTTCCTGATCCGTACCAAACCAGAGTTCCCCGTTTTTTCCCTCGGCAATACTCAAAATAAAACTACTTGAAAGTCCTTGAGATTTTGTAAAAGACATAAACACCTTTCCGTTGTAGCGACTCACGCCCGAACCAAATGTCGCGAACCACAGACTTCCGTCATTATCTTCTGTTATACTTCTGATATCGTTAGAGGTAAATCCCTGCTTACTTGAATAATTCGCAAACCCCTTCTGTGGATCGTAATAAATTAATCCCTCTTTACAGCCAAACCAAAGATCCCCAGCCCTATCCTCCGTGATGCATCTGGTATAATTTAAGGACAATCCGCAGATAGAAGCATAATTTGTAAAACTCGTTTTTGAATGGTACAGGCAACTGATTCCTTCTGCTGTTCCAACCCATAAATTACCCACCCTGTCTTCCAGGATGCTGTATACATTATTATTTAAAAGGCCCTGGGTCATTGAATAATTAATAAAGCCGTCGGCCTGATTGTAACGGCTTACTCCTCCTCCGGAAGTTCCAATCCACAGATTTCCCGCCCTGTCATCAGTGATACACCTGACGTTGTTATTCGCCAGCCCCTGAACCGTAGTGTAGTTTTTAAATACGATATTATTAATAAGAGAAGGATTGCAAAAGCTTAGTCCTTTAGAAGTAGCGAACCACAGATCTCCATTCCGATCTTTAAAAATGCACCTGACCTCATTACCCAGTAGTCCCTGGAGTTTGCTGAAATTTTTAAAGGAAGTGCCATCGAAACAACTGACACCTCCTCCCATTGTTCCGATCCAGATATTTCCATTGTCATCCTGGGTGATACCCGAAACAATATTATTTGCAAGACCCTGACCAATGGTATAATTTGTAAAGGATTTTCCATCGTAACGACTTACGCCGCCACCCTGAGTCCCGAACCAAAGATTTCCCAATTTATCCTTAAAACCAGATGTGGCTGCACTTAGGGCTAAACCCTGATCCGTATTATAGTTTTGCACATGCACAAAAAAGTCGGCAGGTATTTTTTCCGGATTCGATCGTAAAACATACCTTACCGGTGGCTTACAGGTATCAGACAAAATGTGAATTGGTTTTCCGGCAGCAAGTACCGTCGGAAGCCTGTACCCTTGATTTTCATTTGGCTTTTGATTTCGCGCAGTGTCATTGATGCAAGAGGAAAAAAAAGCAATACAGCAAAAGCTAAGCAATCCCGTTCGGGAAGTTAACAATGGTATCAGCACATTATTTTTCAATGCGAAAATTTTATCTGATACATTTCAGGCCACATTTTTCCGGTAACATACACCTTATCCGAATCAGCATCATACGCAATTCCATTCATCTCCAATGAGCCCTGATATTTTTTTCTTGATTGATAGTACAAAGAAGATAAATCAAGGGTGCCGACAATTTTCCCATCTGCTGGATTTATTTTCACAATGTAATTCTTCGTCCAGATATTTGCATAAATAAATCCATTTATATATTCCAGTTCATTCAGATTGTCTTCCGCGTAGCCATTATTGGTAACTTCCAGTGTTTTAATAACCGTTAAGTGATCCGGATCCAGGTAGGTCAACTTATTCGTACCATCACTCATAACCAATGATTTCCCATCTGTTGTAAAGCCCCAGCCTTCCCTGTTCCGGAAGCTGAATGTGCCGAGCTTTTTAAAGGTTTTTGCATCATAAATAAATCCAAGCTGATTTTTGTATGTAAGCTGATATACTTTATCGTGAAAAAAAACAATCCCTTCCCCAAAATAAATTTTCCGGTCCAGTTCTGCCTTTGTATCAATTTTCCCGGTTTTCGTATCCACAATTCCAAACAAGGATCTTGTCTGAGGAAGGTTATCCGTAGCTCCGGTGCTTTCAAACAAGTGCTTTTCATGAAACAACAATCCTTCGGTAAAAGAAGTAGTATCGTGTGGTAAAACAGCAACCACAGAATAATTTATTTCAGGAACAGCGCCCCCCTTATTGGCAACGCTCACTTCTTTTTCCATAGAACCCTCTTTGTTCACACAGCCACCCATAGCCAATGAAGTCACCAATAAAAGTTGAAATCCTTTTTTCATTTACCAGTCGATTTTATATTCCCTTTTCTTGTAACCCTGATCATCAAATTCTGTCCATACACAACCATTGCAGATGATGCCTTTCTTATAACAACAATCCGAAATTTTGAATCCCTTTTCATCGAAAAATTCCCATGCGCCCTCTTTTTCAATTTTCCGTGAAACCGGTTTAAATTTGATTCCAAGCATTTTCCGGTCAACCCAAAATTTTTTGGCATACCCTTGCTGCCTCAACTTCCCTTTAAAGTCGTACTCTTTAATATAATACACATCGATGTGATCTGTTTTGAATGTTTTTGAAACATAACAATATTTCATCGAATCGAGCCCAGATAAGGCAGGATGATTTTTTTTCTTACTTCCACTTTGACAAATCATATGCGTCTCTCCGGGAATTAATTCTTCCACCCTGACACTGTCATGATCAATATCCCGTGACTTTTGCCCAAAGCTAAATTCGGAATAAAAAATCAGAACAAACAGCAAAACATTCATCCCTCCAAATCCAAAATTCACAAAGCCCGATTCACGACTCATGTAGGCTGATTAATGCACCGATTGTTTTCCAATTACGTGTGGTGGCAGGTAATTTCAATTTATTCTCAAAAAAATTATTATTGAGTTTCGTATTCCCATAACTCCCGGGACAAAACAAATAAACGGCCCTTCCTTTGAAAACAAATTCATCCGGTTTATAATTAATTTTATTTATTTCTGCCACCACAGACGGAGAAGGAGCCGCTGAAAGAAAAGTAACATAAAGCTTTGAAGTATCTTCCTTTCTTTTTTGAATAAAAGGATTGTTTTTATTTATCTCAAGCATTTCATCCAAATCCAAAACAAGGACAGGCACAACAAAGCCGAATATTTTCAGAATGCGGTCAGAAATTCTTTTCTCCAGCTTATAGGTGTTCTCCTCATCTGTTTCAAAAACCACATTTCCACTCTGGATATATGTTTTCACTTTTTTAAAATTCAAATCCTGCATCATTTTGGACAGGGAATCCATTTTAACAGGTTTGTGACCGCTTACATTGATCCCACGTAGTAAGACAATATATTTATTCATTTCATCCGAACCTAAGGTACAAGTATAATAAAAAAACTCTAAATCATTCTTACTCAACTCCTTATAATAAATCCATTCAAGCCTACATCTTATTATAATATCAAAACCAGAAACATACTGGAAATAAAAGATTTCATACATTTGGCACAGAACTTGTAAATGGCAAATAAAACAATTAGTTATAAACCAAAAACAAAAAAAAATGAAAAAAATCGCTTTCCTGATGCTTGTTTTGACAACATCCTTTCTTACAAGTGCCATTGCACAACATGAACATCCCGCTTACCTCCATGCATTATCTGACCTGCGCGCCGCAAGGTGGATGATCGAACACAAACCCGGAGACTGGAAAGCTACGGAAGATGAAGTAGCCGCAGTAAAAAGGATTGACGCTGCGATCGCTGAAATCAAGAAAGCTTCCATTGATGACGGAAAAGACATCAATGACCACCCCAAAGCCCAGGAAATAAATGAACACAAAGGACGACTTGGCAAAGCGGTTGAATACCTTAGAAAAGCACGTAAGGACATTGAAGCAGACGAAGACAATGATTTTGCAAAAGGCTTGAGAAAAAGAGCTTTTGAGCACATTGACGAGGCAATAAGACTTACAGAAAAAGCAAGGCAATCCTAAAACATGAAAAAACAGTCATTGCTGATAGCTGGCCTTTTTATTTGCACATTACTATTTTCACAAACAAAAAAAGAGAATTACCCGAAAACAGTAGTGGCCGATTCTGCATTCAAATCGGTTAATTGGTCCAGCCCTTCAAGTGCTGCAGACAGCGATGGAGTCTATTCAACAGTTACCGTTACCAAGACCAGCCCGGTTTCTTCTTATCTGGAAGCAACCGGGTTTGGTTTTACGTTACCATTATCTGCCACAATTGACGGAATCACAGCGGAGGTAGATGGTAATTATCCTCTGATTGTTCAGGGCCCAGGCATCACCTCCTATGTTAAATTGACAAAAGCAGGAATACTCCAGTCCGACAGTATATCGAGTAATGCGTTAAATACTTCCGATTCATGGGCATCTTTCGGTGGTTGCAGTAATTTATGGAACAATACTTTTGCAGCATCAGAGATCAATAATTCAGGGTTTGGCCTTGCTTATTCTGCAATTTATAAACCCGGCGGAGGCGGACTCGGAGGAAACGGACCGGTAATGGTATCCATTGATGCAGTTAGAATTACCGTTTGTTATACTACCTCAACCGGAACACAAGCATTGGTTCAATCTTCCCAAACCAGAACGGTTTATCCGAATCCAACTTCAGGTTCCTTCTACTTATCCAATGAGGGAAAGTATCAGGTCATTGTTTTTGATGAATTGGGTAATGAAAGCTACAAAGGAAACCTGGATGGTCCGCAAAAACTGGACTTATCGTTTCTTGCTTCAGGAATTTACTACCTAACCACCCTGAGTGAGAGCAGCAGCACCACACAAAAATTAGTTAAAACGGCGAAGTAAACGAGGTGGTATCTTTTCTTTGTATCGGGCGCAAACTCATAACCGGAATGCTCGAAAGATTAACAATCTGCTGCGAAGCAGAACCTTTAAGAAGTTCATTGATACTTAATTCCGTTTGAGTAGTTATGATAATTAAATCCGCCTCAATCTTATTGGCATAATCAATGACAAGTCTTGCCTTGTTTTTTCCTTCAATCGTTTTATTAGAACAAGGTACCCCATGTTCTTTGATGAAATTCTTAACCTGGTGAGTATAGGAAAGCAGTTTATTTTCCATCCTGATTTCACTGTGTGAGAATACTGAAATGATCCGGATGGCAGCTTTAAAATATTTGGCAAACTCTACTGCCTTACCAACCTTTTCCCTTGATTCCCTGGACAAGTCAAGTGGTAGTACGATATTTTTTAATTCCTCCTGCTTTTGCTTTTGCTTGATGGTGATTACCGGACATTTGGCATCTTTAATAAGTTTAAAAGCATTCTGACCCAAAACGTTTTTAATCCCAATCGGGGAAGAATTCAGACCCATCACAATAAATTTAGCAGAAACCAGGTCTGCCGTTTCGTTTATTTTTTCATACACATTGCCTTTCAGAAAAAGAAAATCCACTTTAAGACCCGATTCCGTTTCTGTATCGCGTGCCAATTTACTGATCCTATCCTCAGCCTCTTTTGTCGCTGTATCCTCTACAATGTGGATTAAAATAATTTTCGCATTGGAAAACCTGGCAAACCGAAAACTTTGTTTTAATGCAATCAGGGACAGATCAGAATAATCTATTGGAACAAGGATATTACTTTGTATAGCAGACATAAATATAGCAAGCTACCTTTTGGTTAATACATGCTCTCAAATTTACGTTTTTTTACTATCAATGCCGTAAAAAAGAGGGATAAATAATATATTTTAACCGTCTAATTAATTACTTGCGATTAAAATCCCATGAAACGGAATGAAGAATTACTCTAATTTTATAATAATCTTTTGTCAATACGGCCCTTTTTAAAATCCTTGCTTTATCATTTTTAAGCTTAACATCTGTAGCATTTCCGAGCGCATTTAAAAAAAAATGGCCTTGCTTAAAACCATCAGAAAGTATATCACGAACTGATTTCAAACCTTTTCCGACTAATTGGCTACCCGTTTTCATGGTTTCTCCGATATTTTCATCTAATATATCAAACATATAAAGGAGATTAAAACATAAATATTCAATTTCTTACCTGTCCAAATCAAAAACCATTCAATAAGCAGAATTACCAATTGCATGATATCCCGACTTTAACTTATTAAGATGAATGTAACAATACTTCTGCTTATACAATAAGCGATAGGTTTCCTTATTAATTTTTAAACGGATGATTGACTTTTCCTCTTTCCTTTTTTCAATGAGTACATCCAGCGCCTTCTGGGTTTTAGCATCTGAACTAATCAAAGCACGGTACACCTTTTCGCCATTCAAAAAAACAGTTAGGGAATCCTTCGAAAATCCAGTTTCGCAAATCAACATAATGTTTCCACTGTTTGCATCTGAACAAGGGAAATTGCCTTTATTTGCTTTGTATTCAGGTTTTATGACGAGTCCCTTTTCACCGCTGCAGCTAAACAGAACACAAACCGAAAAAACTAAAAAACAAACATCTTTAAAAAGGGACACTATGTTATGAATACCAGTCATTTTTTGCCAGCCTCCATCATATCATTGTACCTTTCAAGAAGTTCAATGTATTTTGTTTTCCAATACTCCACCGATTTCTTTGAACGATCGTAAGAAGGTGAAACCGGCTCATGAAGGATGGTATCGTATTCAGATGAAAAATCATAGTTAATTAACCTGCCAATTTTCATGGCTTCTTCAAATGATACATCTCTGGTTTGAAAAAGATAATACAAATATCCCCTGCTCCTCTTTAAGCGCTTTGCCAACACGGTAAGTTTAACCCCGCTCTTTCTTACCGCTTTCTCAATAAGTTCTCCCTTATGCTTCATTAACACAAAGATTTAAACATAGTTGTTCACATTTTTATACATATTTTGTACATTTATGTACTTTTTATCATACATTTGCATTCAATTGAAATAAAAAATGAAAACAATACTTTTCCATTTGATCAGATTTGCTGGTATCCCTTTAGTATTAGGTGAGGCTGTTTATAAAAAACAGAATGTCAAATTAAAATTGAAAAAATATTTCAGGCTGATTAATTACCTGAGGTCATTTGAAAAGTCACGCGCATGAACCGCAGGCAAGCCCCACTTCAAAATCCCGGAAAAAAGCAGAAAACATCAGAATTAACAGATCAACAGAATAATTTAACAAACATTTCCATGGAGTGGAATTCAAAAAAAAGCTGGAAGACTTACTGTACTTTTTTTCTTCTATTCTTTATACTGGAAATTTATTTTTTCTCAGTACACTGCTTGCATCCCTAATTAAAACATCCGAGAGGCAACGCAAAAAAACCTTTCAACCTCGTTTCTTCAGACACCCTTGGGATCATAATTGACCATCCAGGTAATCCCAAATTTATCAATCAGCATGCCAAAATACGTACCCCAAAACATATCAGCCATAGGCATTGTTATTTTACCGCCTTTCGACAAGGATTTAGAAATCCTGTCGGCTTCACTTTTGCTTGCTGCATCCACGGACAATGAAAGGTGCTGGCCGATCGTAACCTGACCCATTGCCGGATTTGAATCACTCCCCATCAAAATTGTCTCTTTGCTAATAGGCAAAGAGATATGCAGAATTTTTTCCTTGTAATTATCTGGTAATTCATATCCTGGTGAGGAAGGCATTTCACCGAACCTGCTTACCTGTTTGAATTTTCCACCAAAAACAGATTTATAAAAATTAAAAGCTTCCTCGCAATTCCCTGTAAAAGTTAAATAGGGATTAATCGTTGTTGTACGCGTCTTAACTGCCGCTATTTTTTTTGCATTTACCTTTTTAGGACTTGCTTTTTTTGCCTTTGTTTTCATTGCACTTTTTTTCTTCGTTTTCATTTCAGATTTTTTTAAGGTTATTAAGGTGATAATTTTTTTTCGATCTTTTCACTATAGGCAGCAGGTAGTTCTGTAACAAGCTTGTCCAATAATTCCTTTTTTTCCTCTCCAATCTGCTCTGAAGTGCTGCTTTTAAAGACAAGGGAACCCTCTTTCGTTTCCTTCAGATTCACCGTTTCTATGTTAAACCTATAGTGAACCGCCTGTCCATCATCTCCTTTCTTTACTGTTTTTGCATAATAGTATGTTCCTGAATGCCGTGTCGTTCCTTTTTCATTTGTCCAGGCATCAACAGGTTGTCCGTTCACAGAATAAACCTGAATAAAAATATCGACAAACCACGTTCTCGCTTTTTTACCTGCACTTTTTCCCTGGCCGAAAACAAACCCAGGAGACAAAAAAGCGATGAGGACATAAGGTTTCATTTGGATGCGTTTCAACGATCGGATCAGCCCATCAAATATACGGATAATGGAAGCCGGAAAACCCATCCATTAACAATTTTTAACTCAAAAAAGAACTCGGCGCACATACTTTTTGCATCCTTATTGTCGTTTTATTGCAAGGTTAATTTTCTTAATACAAAATTTTAAACTCATGAAGGAAAAAGAAATCAGCAAATTGGAAAAAAAACAAAGAGAATTTATATCAAATGAAATCCTCCCCGATAAAGAGTTTCAAAAGAAACGATTTATTAACCTTCAACTGGCCATGTATCTCTGGAATGGGGTTTATGAAAAAACAAAAATAGTTTTTAAAGAAAAGGGAATTGTAAAAAGCATTGAAACACCCGTCTGGTTTGTTTCAGAAAAATATGTACGCGTTAGCGCAGGGATGACGATACTTGTTTCCTGCATACTGGATGTCATCATTTAAAGGGAACCAGCAGGCGATTTATTATTACCATTTATCGAAAAGTCTGAGCCAACTGAAATTGCACATATACCTTCGGCTAGAAATAAATTATTTTAAATAGCCATGAACAGAATAACCATATCACTCGCGATGTCAGGTTTAATCGCGTTTGCATTCTTTAATTTAGGATTACTGGAAAGTAACAGAGAAACTGAATCCAGAAAACATTTACTATTGACAAGGGCCGATTCAAGTGAATATGAAAAATTCAAAAAGGAAGTTGACCTAAAAATGAAAGAATTTGATAAAGACATCGCTCAGCTGAAAACAAAAACAAAAAAAGAGAGTGCTGAATTACAGAACCAATACAATAAAGATGTAATCGTTCTGGAACAAAAGAAAAATGAGCTAAAAAAAGAAATTGAAAAGGAAAAGCAAGCAGACAAAGCCAAATTCAATGACTTCAAACATGATTTTAAGAAAAGTATGGATGACCTTGATAAGTCAATAAAAGACTTAATGGGAAGCAAATAATGTTTACCAGCTAAATGTATCTTATCTTTGTGCTTGGATTGACGCATCCATAATCACACGAGCACATGATAACCGATGAAAAAGAACATCTCTATACCACTGCTGTCATGTGGACAGGAAACACGGGTCAGGGAACAAAGACATACACTTCCTATGAAAGGAGTTACACGCTTTCCATAAATGGGAAAAAGGATATTCAGTGTTCATCCGATGCTCCGTTTCGCGGTGATACGTCAAAGCACAATCCGGAGGATTTATTTCTGGCAGCTGTTTCAAGCTGCCACATGCTCTGGTACCTTCATTTGTGTTCAGACAACCAGATCGTTGTAACAGCCTACAGCGATCACGCGGTTGGTAAAATGATACAGACCGATAAGGGAGGACATTTTAAGGAAGTAACGCTTTATCCTTCGGTAACCATTACGGATGGTTCAAAGGTTGCACTTGCGAACAGCTTACATCAAGAAGCTAATAAGCATTGCTTTATTGCAAATTCATTGAATTTTAAAGTTTACCATAAACCAAATTGCAAATCAATATAAATGGAAACACAAAAGCGCGTTAGCTTTGTAATTATCATTTCTTACCCTTTAGCAATTTAAAATCAACGTCTGCCGAAAATTTACGGAAATCAGAAAAAGCCTCCGGTACCTTTGAGCATCAATAAAAATTATTACTTCCATGAAGAACAATTATCGGTTAATCCTGCTCTGCCTTTTGCAATGTGTATCCTTACTGACCATCGGACAGGTCATCACTTTTGTAAAAGTATATCATTCATCCATAAATCAGAATGGTTTAGATGCCTTGCCCATGAAGGATGGAGGCTATTTTATTGCCAGTTCGACTGAAAACACTCCAAATGGTCTGAATTTTATGGCAATGAAGACCGACAAATATGGCGATACTCTTTGGACAAAAATCTATGTTGATCCCAATCTGGATACTCCGACTTCATTACTTCAAGCCAGTGACGGTAATTATTTTATCCTGGGTTATACGCAAATCTCCGGAAAAGGTCAGCAAACATATCTGCTTAAGGTAGACACCCTGGGAAATTTGCTCTGGAGCAAAACCTATGGCAATACCGGTGTGGATGATGGAAACAACATTATTGCTTCTTCTGATGGAAATTATATGATAACAGGGGAGTCAATTAGTAACGGTTATTTAATGAAAATTGACATCAACGGAACTATTTTATGGACCAAATATTACGGAAGTCCATCCTATACTTCTTTCCGATCAGTAGCACTTTGTCAGGACGGTGGATTTATTCTGACCGGGAAAATAGCAAAGACGAATCAATCAGGTATCAATCAAGAAAATTACCGTCTTTACATCGTAAGAACCAATTCATCGGGTGATACCATTTGGACTAAATCTTATGGAGGCGCTGATTCTTATGAAGGCAAATACATCCTGGCCAACTCTGACAAAAGCTTTACACTTTGTATAGACGATAGTTCCTTAGCGGCTGATTCAGATGTCCGACTGATGAAAATTGACAGTGTCGGCAACGTTAAATGGAACAATGATTTTGGCGGAACCAAAAAGGATATTTCAAAAATGGTTCAACACACCGACGATGGGGGATATATCCTTGTCGGAATAAGCAGAAGTTTTGGCTGGATCAATCCTTATATGTGGATACTTAAATTCAATTCAGGCGGAGATACTATCTGGAGCAGGCGTTTTGGAAGCTTTTATCACAATCACGGTTATGCTGTGAGACAAACTACCGATAAAGGATATATGGCAGTCGGCCATGAAGATAACAGCAATTATGTTTCACAGGTGATGTTAGTTAAAACAGACTCTATGGGTAATCTTCTTTCCACCAATTCAGTTGCCGAATTCGGCTCAACTAAACTTATCCACGTCTACCCCAATCCCACGGATGGAGCGATTCAAATTGATTTGAACGGAATGAATATCCAGGGAGCACAACTTGAAATTTACAATGCCTTGGGACAGATCCTGCTTTCTGAAAGAGTCAGCGATTTTAACCAGAATAATTTAATAAACATAGACTTAAAGGGGAACAACTCAGGAATTTATTTTTTAAATCTTAAATCGGACGGATGCTTAATGACGAAAAAGTTCATTCTGCAATGAGCTTCCATAATTGAAATGCACAACCTTTTCTGCTCTCCCTCCTGTGGATCGGTAAAAATCAAGCGCATGCTTATCCTCTTCATTCACCGGAACAAAAAATTCCTTTATCTCATTTTGTTTGCAATATTCCTTTACCGCTGAAATCAATTTTTTGCCTAGACCCTTCCTTTGAAATTCTGCCTTAATGCCCAAGTCATAAATAAATAGTTCCGAGTATTCACCGTAAATCATCTGCAATTCATAAGCAGTCAGCCCCCCTATCACTTCATTTTTATGAATGACTGCCAAAGCGATGAAATCACGTTTATTGAGTACGTTTTGCAGATAGGATTCATCCGGTCTTACAGCATTTTCCATTTCAAATACCGCCTGAAAAACACAGATAAGTTCCTTGAAAAGAGCAAGGTCCTTTTTCCCTAACCGTTTTATTTGCGTTTGCATCAAAACCATTCTCCCATTTATCCTTTTGGCATCTTGCTCATATCCATATATAACAGATTCCAGCGGTGTCCATCCAGATCGGCAAAACCACTTCCGTACATCCAGCCCTGGTTCTCACCTGGTTCGGCAAAGACCAAGCCTCCTGCATTTCTTGCTTTGTTTGTCATTTCATCTACCTCCTGTCTGCTTTCAGCATCAATGGAGAACAACACCTCCGTTCCAACCTTGGTGTCGCTTAACTCATGACGCGTGAACTTTTTGAAAGCAGATTCTTCAATAAGCATTACAATAATTTTTTTGCCTCCAATTGCAAAGCCATCCTTACTGAATTGAAGGCTAAATAAAAATCCAAGTTGGGCGTAAAACTCCTTTGATTTGACAAGGTTTTTTACTAGCAGATTAATCCAAAGTTCTTTTATCATGGTTATATCGATTTATTTATTTTCTGCATTATTTTCCAGATATCCGGGAAACGGTTCATTGCCTTGAAAGAAACAATCATTGGCCAAACGCTAATGGCCATCGTAAGCCATTTTCGAAGTGCCAGATCGCGGAAACCAAAACCCAATGGACTGAAAATATCCTGTTCATGCTTTTGCTAATTGATAGGGCTAATTTAAAACATTTTAGAAATATCCGGGGCATGCTTTGCGATTGCTTTTACCTTATTCCCTCTGGAAACTGTTTGGCGATGAATGGCAGGCAATTTCCGTTACTGGCATACAAATTCACCCCGAAAATAATTAATACCCGGCACATGTGTAACGCTGATTACACGAGTTGTTTCTGAATTTCATCAATGGCTTGGTGGGTCCAACGGTCCCCAAATATTTTTATCATTACTTTTTCTCTTTTCAGGTAGGCACAGACTCTTTCCATTTGATCCCTGCTGACCGTGTTTATAGAGAATTCAAGAGAATTTATATTGAATCCGTCTGTATAGTTTATTATAAGTACATCGTTGTAGCTGTTAAAGATTGTTCGGTCTGTATAAGTATTGCGGGTGAGTGTAGCTGAAATTATACGGTCGAAAGTCAAATGGATGCTTTTCAAAGCAGGATTCAGGGGGTATGTTACTACAAAGCCATTTTTGTAAATTTTAAACTTTTTAAATCTTTTGCTAAGAGTAAATCCTCCGCCTGCAATTAGAACTACTGAAAAATAACCAAAGAAGGGAAAACCGCTTTTATTCATGAAAACAAGTATAAAAAAAGTAATTAAAAATGGAATAATCCTAAGGGAATAGGTTATTGAGGAAGAAAAGTAAAGCTCTCCCATGTCTTTCGTTGGACTTTCGAAGAGCGCAGGTCGCATGTAGTTCTCGGCCTGCAAAACACAGGATGGGTCCTGATTCAGTAAAATGCACATGTTTTTGAACAGTTCAGGAAGCTTTTCTTTCATTTGAATGGGAGATTCAAAAAAATACTCTACGCAAACTGCAAAAAATTCTTCATCGTTTGTTCCCGCATATTTCCGCAGGAATGACTTTTGACCAGCTCTTATCTTCAGAAATTCGTCCTTGCCCACTGCCAGGAATTTTTCAAAAAAACCATCAAAAAAGTCATCAGATGCTCCATATTTAAATTTATCGAACCTTAAGGCATGAGCCATTTCGTGCAGTCCCACATTGTAATTTTCATTTTTCTTAAAATAGCCGACTTTAAAATCCTCCCATGATAGTACGATGGCGCCTGCCAGGTTCACCTCCCCCAGATGGAAGCGATGATCCTTTTTCGAAAGGTACTCTTTGGGGAACAATATAATTTTATTGAAATTATCAAACGTAAACTTATTTAATCCAAACGTTAACTGAGTCGCTGATGCAGAAATGAGTATTCTCATTTCATCCGTGACAACAACATTTTCCCTGCCAATGAACTCCTGTGTATTCATAAATTCGATGACCCTGGAAATAAACTTTGGTTTTAAATCAGAAGGAAGATTCTGGTAATATTTAAACTCGGAAGTCAACAGATTTTCAACTTCCGGACTTTCAATTTTCTTAACGTTGTCAGAATCAGTGCGATTTTTATTAATTCCAAACTGCGGGGAAATAACAAACGTCCAAAGACCATAAATAGTAAGGTATAATAAACATCCCATTAAGAGTAAGAAAAAGAGGGAACTAAGAATCATTGCCATGCTTAAAGGATCAATGAAAATTTGACGGAGATGTCATAAATATGTGGAAAATCCGCGTTAGCCGACATTTTTTTCCAACTTCCAAATATATGAATTTCAATAAATTATTATTGGGAATTTACTGGTCGACCAAAGCGGATTTTCCATGAAAAGTAAAAACTCAATGAAATCAAATGGTTCAGATGCATAAAAACGGTTTTGTTTTTGAAAAAAGTGAAGAAATATAGTGCTGTTAACAGGTCTATGGCAACTGGAAATTTCAGTGGGATTTATCCTTAAAAATTATCACCTATTACCTGTAATGGCTGTAAAATCAACATATTTGGTATATAAGTTAAAATGTTCTAAATTTGTTGCATCCAATCAATGACAACATTCGGTTTTGATAAAAGTAAAGCAGTCAATGCTTGTCTTTTTATCCTCAATAAGACAGGTAAACTGGATTACCATAAACTATTCAAGATTTTGTATTTCGCTGAACAGAAACACCTGATTAAATACGGGCGACCTATTACAGGAGATGAATACCAGGCGATGCGTTTTGGACCAGTTCCATCCATTATTTATGATATATTTAAAGCGGTAGAACACGATAACAATCCGTTCATTAATTCCGATGAATACAGAAATCAGTTTGAAATATCACGAACTGGGGGAAACCCTTGTGTGCAAGCCAAGTCAAGTGCAGATACCGATGAATTAGCTATTTCTGAATTAGAACTCCTTGATGCGTCAATTGCTGAAAACAAAGACCTTTCGTTTGAACGGTTAACAGCGAAGTCGCACGACAAGGCTTGGGAAACATACAGCAAAAGTGCTGATATTGAAATGAACTACCTTGACATTGCCAAGGCAGGTGGAGCGGATGAAAATATTTTGAAGTACATACAGCTTCTTTCCGAAAATACTTCCGCTCCGCTTGTATGACCCCACTTGGTGATGGATTTCCACAAGAATACAAAGACAGTTTCGCAATAAGGAATGTAAAGGAAAGAGCCGTTATTCGTGCTTTTGTTCCCAACACCAATCCACCGAAAGAGAAGCGTTTTATTTTAGTGGCAGTAAAATATGACAAGCTTGTTTTTGCTACGGTCTTCATCAATACAGAAATCAATGCAAATATTTTCAAGGATGCTGATACCAGGCAACTGCATCTACCCTTTGACACTGCTGACAGAGAATACCTTGACCATCCCTCCTTTGTAGATTGCTCTCAATTAATACTCAGAGATAAAGCGTGGCTTGAAAAAATATTAGGCGAGGACAACTCACGACTCATAGGTGAAGTAAGCGAAGACGATTTTACGCTAATTAAAAAAACAATCAAGTCTGCAAAGACCATTTCGGTATCAAACAAAAAGAATTTTGGTTTGTTTTTTTAAGACTTATAAAAGTTTAATTTGAAATCAGTCAAAATTGAAAGTAATATGAATTTGTCTCCCAGTAAAAAGAGGATTTCAAAGGGTCTTAAAAAGGCTTTGCGTGAAGTTGTACTTCATGAGAATGGGAAAATTAAACTCCAATCAGCCAGAGACTTTTTGAAAGGACTTTAAAATTACCCCATTAATCGCAAAAGGAATGGGGCTTTACAGAAAATTGGATGATGTGGAAAAAGGAAGTATTACCTCAAAGAGAAATTATGCCGTTCCAGGCAAACCATTTACTGATAAGGAAGTTAAAGCTCTTATTAAAGAAGCAGAAAACGGGAAATTTATTTCAGTAACCGAATCCAGGAAATTGTTTCAGGAGTGGAGAAAAAAGCATTATAAGCTGTAACTCCTGGAATCAGGCGTAAACAAGTTCCTTCTTAAACTTTTCCAAGATTCTGCACCATTTTGAAAATTTCACCCTCCTTTATGAATTTCATAAAATGGTCTATCAATTGTATGCTCATTTCATTGGCTCTTTGCGAACGGAACCTTGATAAAGTAAAATAAGGAAACTAATGCTCACAGACATTCATAACAGAATTACAAAGGATTTCGGGGGAAGTGTTCGTGACGCAATTACGCCTAGGGCTGCACTCCTTCTGCTTTAAATGAATTAATTTTCATGATTTGCTTATTTTATATTTTAGATTTCAAACCTAACCAATTCCCCAGACTTAAAATGCTCTAAAACACCCTTTTTCCTACATCTAAGCCATATTTCGCCTTCCAAGACATAGCATTGTTCAGGATTTCCCCGTGCATATTTAACCAAAAATTTGCTCCAATTCCAGCAAACAACCACCACAGTTGACATTCAGGGGTTCTGCCGAGCCAAAAGAACCACCAGGAACGGTCCGAATTTTGATTTATGGAGGTTTCGGATGAAAAAGGTGGTGTACAATCATACCGAACGAGAAATCCATTTTGAATATCCCTGATATTCATTCTTTTGGATTTACATTCAATTACATCCTAAACAGGTTACTTTCCCGTCCGTAATATTTATGTAAGCCGAACAGTGTTTGCCAAATGACACGCTTAATCTATCCTTTTCAAGTTGAATAAATCTTACTTCGGGTTCTCCTACCGCAGGTTTACCGCAAATGCCAATGACATCCGATTTCCATAATACTTTTGTATTGTCATAGGCAGTTATCGTCCTCTTGTCATTTTCAACCAAATATACAATGCCAGACTCACTTGCAATTCCTCTCTTGCTATTGGGTTTCAAATATAAAGCATGCTCCTTTGAAATTTGCCAGAAGGAATACGGCAAGTGTTGTGAATTTGTATCTTTCACGGAAGAAGAGGCAAGATACTGTCCTATATTATTTACATCCATTGTTTCAATTCCATTATTGTAAGAAGTGGATTTTATTATTTTATTTTGAGAATATTCTGTTACTATTTTCCAATGGTCATTTCCTTTTATATAAGTTTCTGTCCATACTCCGTCAGCATTACCATTTGAATATATGCAGGTTGTAATAACCGTATCAGTTGCCGAACGAAACTGCCGTACTTCCCAAACTCCTTGTTTAACATCATGCACGTAATTTCCTTTTGAAATAACTCTTCCGTCATCGTCATAGTAAAACCACAGACCATCCTTTTTATCTTTGACCTTAATGCCATTAATCCTTTTGTTATCATATTTAATGAGGACAGTATCTTTACCGTAATCAGATTTGAACTGACCAAACCCAAAATGCCCAGCCAACAACAGCCATGCAAACACGATTATTTTTGTGCATTTCGGAGAATATTTCTGTAGAATTTGATGATGCCTGTTTTCATATCCGATTGTTGTCTGCCCTCCAATTTTTAACCGCCTTCTTTATGTCGGAACTCGTTAGATTTTCTTTAACAGCCCTTTCAGCCAGCGCAACAAACTCTTCGTCAGGAGCAAAGCGTAGTGCCACAATTTGATTTATTTTCAGGTTTTTGTCGAGGGGTTTACCTGTTGTCAGAACGAAATGTCTGAAATTCTCCTCTGCCCTTATAACTCGGTCTTGAAGTTTAATCGTGAGAAAACGTGTGAAGAAATAAACTGATAATAGTCCCAACCCTGCCAGAAAGAAAAGAAGCGCATACATTCTTCCACTGTTTGCCATCAGAGCATGGCAAAGATTTGTGATTGCCAAGATGTTCAAACTGATAATGCTTCCATAGATTATGTATTGATTTGGAGTTAAGATTCTGAATTTGCTGTGATTTTGAAAGTTTTGGGTTTCCATCGTTTATTTTTATTGGTTAAATCCTGTTCAGTATATTTTAAAGAGTTTTATGTGAGCCATCACAAAACGGCTTTTTTGCAGAATGCTTACATCCGCACCATGCAACCGTCTTATCTTCTGTTATCTTTTCAATAATGGGCGTGAATGAAGTGGTTTTATGAGAACCA
>Ga0206823_1040_pt1 | contig 37485 bp, 29 predicted proteins | sample Alteio_BWOrgCont_81_FD_152868 | JGI IMG/M metagenome (GOLD analysis project Ga0206823, IMG submission 152868) | Enriched cells from forest soil in Barre Woods Harvard Forest LTER site, Petersham, Massachusetts, United States -... | ecosystem: Environmental > Terrestrial > Soil > Temperate forest >...
TCTTCCTTCTTTTTTTCAGCTTCTTCCTCCATAGCAATGACTTCGTCAATCTTTGCATCCCGATCCTTCGGATCCATTTTTGCTATGCGCTGAAGGCTGTCCTGGGCAGAAATAACGGTGAGGTTTTTAACCAGGTCAGACAGGCTTTTCTTTTTATTGTTAATCATTTCATAATTGGGGAAATCAGGTTTTATTAAAGAAACCGTACTGTCATAATACATTTGTGCTGGTTTGTAATCAGCTCTGTCAAATGCAATATCACCCAATTTTAAAAACGAAAGAGCTTTTTGAGTTTTGTTGCTGATACTTACCTTAATTGACTTTTTAAGGTAGTCAATGCATGGATCCAATTGGTTTTCTTTCTCAGCGATTTTAGCCAGGGCATAATAAATCTGATCCTGATAATCAGCGTTCCTTTTATTCTTCAGCATCCGCAACAATTCTTTCTTTATGGTGACTCCCTCCTGATCTGCTGAATTTACTTCGAAACAGCTCGCCCTGCTCATCTGGGCGTTAAAGGTCATTTCATAACTTGGATTTATTTTAACCACCCGCGTGAATAATTCCGAGGCTTTTTTAAGTTTACCGGCATTTTGTTCGATTTGTCCGGCAATGTATGTATACCTCGCACGGGTTTTTTTGTCCCTGGTTAATGAAATGGCCTTGTTTAATGGTTTCAGTGCTCCATTGAAATTTTCCCTTTGAATAAAATGATAGGCTTCCACTGCAGCCAGCTCTGCTTTATATTCTTCCGGAAATTGCTTATCATCCGATAATAAATCGATTAAGGATTCCGCTTCGGAAATGCTGCTTATTTCATCATAGGTGCGTATCAGCCACATCATTCCCATGAATCTGTCACTCAGCAAAGGGTAACGCGGATTATCGGGACTTCTGATAAGCCACCGCATCGCCACCCGGTCAGTTGATTTTTTGTATGTTCTGGCGACGTAATCGAAACATTCCTGCGCTGCGAAAAAATCTCTTTTGTAAAAATGAGCCCTCCCCATCAGCACATAACAAGGAGCGATCCATTTGCAGGCACCCGGAATTTCCTTCTTCGACTTCGTTGTAATGGTGTGATGCCGGATTACAATGGATAATTTTTTTACCGCCTTGTCCATTTCAGGAAAAAGACCCTTGGCCTGATCCTGATTGGGATAAATGAAAACCGGCAGTATTTTATTATAATCCTCTTTACGCGTGTTTTGTAATTTAAACAGGCCATCCTCCACACTCTGGTTCGCATAGAAATATCCGTTAAAACGTGAAGTCGTGTTGTGAAAGGTCCTTGTAATCCAGGTATTCCGCCTGGTTGAACAACTACTGATCAATAAGGATACGATTGCCAGAAAAGTGGCAACAGACGCCCGGGCGGTTATTTGGTTCCATTTCAATAAATTGAATACATAACGTTTCTAACGGCTAAATTATTGTAATTATTGCGATATTTGGTTAAGATGACCCCTAAAACTGAAAAAAAAGGAAATTATCGGATCGCCTTCGCGACCGATACAGGCTTGTCATTTTGAATGATTCTTCTTTCGAGGAAAAATTTGTGCTTAAACTCAAACCTCTTTCCTTGTTTATCGGGGTAGGTGTAACCCTCATTCTGCTCATTACATTAGTTACACTAACGATCGCTTTCACACCCTTGCGTGAATACATACCCGGTTATACGGACACAAAAATCAGGAGGTCCCTGATCAATCTCGCTGTGAAAGGAGATTCCCTCGAATACGAGCTGGAATTAAAAACCAAGTACATTGAAAATATTAATAATGTAATTCAGGGTACTGTAAAAACAGATAGTTTCGTTCCGAAAAGAGATCCGGGAAGAAACTATAAATCTTTGATTAATTCAAACAAAGCTTCCAAAGAGGATTCTTTGCTAAGGACGGAAGTAGAACAAAAAGAGCGCTACAGCCTATCCATAAATAATGGAAAATCAGCTAACAATGGTATTTCAAGTTTTTTCTTTTTCACTCCTTTGAAGGGAAGTGTCACCAATTCTTTTAAAGCACTGGACGGACATTATGGTATAGATGTTGCAGCAAAAGACAATGAAGCGATCAAGGCTGCCCTGGATGGCACCGTCATTATGGCATCCTGGACCATCGAAACCGGTTATTGTATGCAGATTCAGCACAGCAATAACCTGGTTTCAATCTACAAGCATTGTTCAGTACTTATGAAAAAGACGGGAAATTTTGTAAAAGCAGGGGAGGTAATTGCGATTGTTGGAAACAGTGGGGAGCAAACCACGGGTCCGCATTTGCATTTTGAATTGTGGTATAATGGGAATGCAATTGATCCTCAAGATTATATGGTGTTTTGAAGGAATTAGGATTTGGGAATATAGGAATTGCAAAACAATCTATTTGATTTAACAATGAAAATCCTTCATCCCAATTCCTTAATCCTAAATAAATATAAATCCTAAATAAATATTGAAACACAAAGCCCCCATTAAAAAACTAGCTATACTAGGTTCTACCGGTTCAATAGGTACCCAGGCCCTCGAGGTGGTGAGAGCCAACCCGGAATCGTTTACAGTGGAAGTTCTTACTGCTGGCAACAATGCTGAATTACTGATCCTTCAATCGCTGGAGTTTTTGCCCAATTCGGTGGTTATTGAAGATGAAACGAAACTCAAGCTGGTCAAAGAAGCCTTATTTGACAAAGGAATAAAAGTATTCGCCGGGAAAAAAGCGCTTGAGCAAATCGTTCAGATGGATGAGATCGAACTCGTTCTCACCGCAATTGTCGGCTATGCGGGCCTTGCATCCACCATGAACGCCATCCGTGCAGGGAAACAAATTGCGCTGGCAAATAAAGAAACGCTGGTGGTTGCAGGGGATCTGGTGACAGGGCTGGCTGCTAAAATGGGCGTTCAGATTTACCCTGTCGATTCTGAACATTCGGCTATTTTTCAATGCCTTGCCGGAGAATTTCAGAATCCGATAGAAAAAATATACCTGACCGCTTCGGGGGGACCCTTCCGGGACAAATCCCAGGATTATTTAGCTTCTGCAACGAAGGCAGAAGCGCTTCAGCACCCAAACTGGAACATGGGAGCAAAAATTACGATTGATTCTGCAACGCTGATGAATAAAGGTCTTGAAGTGATTGAAGCTAAATGGCTTTTTCACCTGAGCCCCGAGCAGATACAGGTCATTGTGCACCCGCAGTCCATCCTTCACTCCATCGTTCAATTTAAAGACGGGTCTATGAAGGCTCAAATGGGGTTGCCTGACATGAAAGTTCCGATCCAATATGCACTCTCCTATCCCCACCGGCTTCACTCTGCTTACAAACGTTTTAATTTTGCAGATTATCCCACGCTGACCTTTGAACAACCCGATAAAAATAAATTCCCCTGTCTGGATCTTGCTTTTGAGGCAATGAAGCGGGGGGGAAATATGCCCTGCATTTTAAATGCAGCGAACGAAATTGCCGTTTCTGCGTTTTTGAAGGATCGGATCGGATTTTTACAGATAGCTGAGGTAATTGAAAAAACCATGGCAAAAGGCAATCACATGGAAAAGCCCGGTTATGAAGATTATGTAAATACTGACAAGGAAACCCGTAAATTTGCAGAAGAGATAATTTTAAAAACCAAATGATACAGGCCATTCAATTTATATTAAGTCTTTCTATTTTAATTGTGCTGCATGAGATGGGCCATTTTTTACCTGCAAAATTTTTCAAAACGAAGATTGAAAAATTTTACCTTTTTTTTGATCCATGGTTTTCGCTTTTTAAGTTTAAACGCGGAGAGACCGAATACGGAATAGGATGGCTCCCCTTGGGCGGTTATGTTAAGATAGCCGGAATGATCGATGAGTCGATGGATAAAGAGCAAATGAAGTTAGCCCCTCAACCCTGGGAATTCAGATCCAAACCCGCCTGGCAAAGACTGATCATCATGTGCGGAGGTGTCACGGTAAACCTCCTTTTAGGGGCATTCATTTACGCCATGGTACTTTTCACCTGCGGTGAAAAATACTTGCCGGCCAAAAACATCCTTTATGGCGTTGCATGCGATTCATCGGCCCTGGAGATGGGGTTTAAAGACGGAGATAAAATTGTTTCGGTTGACAATAAACAAGTGGATGATTTTTATTCCATTACCAGTGAAATTGTTTTGAACAAAGCCAAAACGGTCCAGGTGATCCGTGATGGAAATAAAATGGATATTCCTGTAAAAGAAGAATATTTTTCCCAGGCAGTAAAAGGAAAAACTGTTTTATTTGATGAAAGGTTCCCCTGTGAAGTGGATTCCATTATGTCAGGCACCGCTGCTGCGAAAAGCGGCCTGAAGAAAAATGATCGGATCGTTTCTGTTGTTTCCACTCCCACTCCCTATTTCCAGGATGTGACCAAAGCTTTAAAAATAAATTCCAACAAAGAAATTTCATTCAAAATTTTAAGAACAAAAGACACCTTAACGCTTAATGCGTTTGTCTCCCCGGATGGAAAATTAGGTTTCATGCCACGGGCGCCTGACCAGTATTTTGACTTTGTTACCCGCAGCTATGGATTTTTTGAATCATTTCCTGCAGGAATAAAAAAGGCTGCCGAGGTAACGGGAAAGTATGCGAAAAGTTTAGGTCTGCTTTTCACTGTCAAGGATGCACATAAATCATTGGGTGGGTTTATCACCCTTGGAAAGGCTTATTCTCCTTCATGGGACTGGCCTCATTTTTGGCAATTTACCGGGTTTTTATCCCTTGTTCTTGCCATCATGAATATTTTGCCAATACCCGCTTTAGACGGGGGACATGTGTTGTTCCTGTTGTTCGAAGTTATTACAGGGAGAAAGCCAAATGAAAAAGTGATGGAATATGCTCAATATGCCGGAATGATTTTGTTGTTTGGCATTTTGATCTATGCAAACAGCAATGATGTCGTTCGTCTTTTCAGCAAATAAATTTATTCATGATTAAACTGAACTATCTTGCATTCGCTTTGTTATTTCCTGTTTTTTGTTTTTCTCAAAACAGTACTTATTCCTCCGATGAAAAAAAGAAGGATATCTCCGGCTCAGACATCGAAAAAGGGCAAAAAGTTTTAATCATTCCGTTTGAACCAAAACTTTATAATTCTGAAATTGACCAGAATCTGAACAAGGAAACCAAAATGAATTTCAATCAGATCCGGTATACATTCCGCTCCGGGCTTGATTTTAGCATTTCCAATACCTTTCAAAAAAAATACAAGGTTATTTCTCTGATGAACGATACGGCAGCAGCCTCGTCCTTTCTTCGTTATATTTATGAATCCATCGGATATTCCTATGACCTATTGCCCGACCCTGAAAATAAAAATCAAAAAGACCATTCGACGGAACATTCCGCCGTTCAAAACGGACAACTGACGGTAAGTACGAATGATCAGAAAAAATTTATGAAAGTCAAAATTTCCAACCCCAATCTGCTTGCCACTCTTCACAACAAATACGGGACAGAAATATTTGTTTTTATCAGTCAGCTTGATCTGAGAATAGATGCGCCAAACGCTGTCAGTTACTCTTCGGGAAATGCAGGCAGAGTTGCCAATATTCACTATTCCATCTATGATTTAAAAGGCAAACTGATTGCAGCAGGAATGGCGACTAAAAATTTTCCCGTTTCAGTAAATGATCCCAAGGCAATTGTGAATAATTATTTTAATACGCTGGCTCAAACCATAATGGATAATTACACACTGGCCATAGCGCCCAAGGCAGAGCTTAACAAGTCTCCCGGTAAATAGTCACGGGCATGAATCCCGGGGCATTCTCCGGAACAATGACATTAATATATTTTAAAAGAAAAGTCTCCTAAACATAAATTATTCTTGCCTGTGTTCCAGATAAATATTCCAAATTCACATTCTTCACATCCAATCGGGGGGATATTGAATAACAAATCTACTTTTTCCCATTCGTTTTTTTTCTTTATCATGTCTTTAATATTATAGGATTTGTAATAAATATTGTTCCCGTTCGCTTCAAATGATACAACCACTTCGCAATCCCTTAATGTATCCTTTCTAAAAAATGCAGAACAAAGGAGCACCCTGCTTTTATCCATTATGCTCTTTAAATCCTTGGTTTTATAAGTAAGTCCGTAAGTCATGTTTTCATCCAGATAGCCACATCTATTTCCAGCAGGAGAGCGCCCGCTTGTCATTTGGACATTATGCCAATGGGTATCCGCAACAGAGACGCTGTCAAAAGTCATTGTTCTTTCAAAAACCGGAATTTTCTTCTCTAAACCAAGGAATTCATATAAACTTTGAATGGTGTCTTTCTTCAAGCGCATGCATATTGAAATTTTTCCGTTATCCGAAAAAATTTTTATTTTTTTTATTATATCCGGATATGAATTATAAACATCCGACAAAAAAAAATCATCCTGAATAATCAAATAATCATAATTCCATTTCAGAGCCTCTTGTATTTCCTCCTGACTTGTGTTTAATACCGCGAAACCCTTTCTATTCATAAAAATAAACGGAATATTGGGGGCATAGGCATCCAGGACGAGCATTTTCGCATCGCCTGGTATTTTAAGAGAATCCAGGAATAAATCTGAATTTCTGAAATTATTAATTGTTGCAGCTATTCTATCCCAGTAACCGGTATTTCTTCTTTGGCTTTGTGAACGAATTGCTGTAGCGATGAGAGGAATACTCAGTAAAGCAATTCCGATACCATAAACTTTAACGTTCTTATTATTCGAGGGAGCTATCCAGGACAGGGTGATCACCAAAATGAACAGTACGGGCAGAAAAAAAGTGTCCAGAAAATAGTAATCGTGTTCAACAAACTGACGGAACATCAACAATCCAAAAGCAAGATTTCCCATGATCAACATCACTACAAGCAAATAAAAATCATTCGTTCCGACGTCCTTCGGTGTTCTTTTTCTGAAAAAATAAAATGCACCTGCGGCAATGGAAACAAATAAAACGAGGTAATGTAAATAAGAGAAATATTGGTCAATCCAGTTTTTATAAATGTTAGAAAATATTTTTTTTGCTTCATTATAAGAACGGGCAGGTAAAAAATGATTCAGAAAATCGGAACCGTATACTTCCCGCAAGTAGTTATTGTATAAGTGAAATGAGCCTATAATAATCAGGGAAGTTATCATTGGAATGACAATGGGTTTTAAGCGGAGCTGCTTTCTCCATACTCTTGAAATTTCAAGGCCACAAACCGCCAAAAGATTAATTGCACAGGTAGTCCTGCTTAAAGTCGCAAGCGTAAGAAATACAATGCCCAGATTAAAATCAGTTCTGCTATTTCCTTTCAGGTACCTCGAATAAAAAAAAAGACCAATAATTGAATCAGCCAAACAAGGAATGGTTGGCAAAAAACCAGCCTGATAATAAACAAATACAGGAGAAGTAGCGGCAAACAATACCACTAAAAGAGCCTTTAAACTATTATTTGTAATGAGCCCCGCTAACCTGAACAAGAAGTATAGTCCAATAAAGCTATACAACAAGGTATAGGTTCTGAAAATCCAAACTGCATTGGTTCCGCAAATTTTCATAATAACAGCGGGTAAATAATCATTAATCGGAAAATCAACTGCTGTGATTGTATTGTTGGTCGGAACTTTGCGATCTTCCTTGTCCAGTTTATTCATCACAAAGGTCTGTGGCCTGAAAAAATTGAGATTATTTTTTACAAATCCAAGTGCAATGGCATAATGGTCAGACTGGGCCCAGGCATGGGCATAAGATGGAAATTCGTTGATGTATTTATAATTAAACAGGATGCCTAAAAAAGAAATGGCAAAAATTAACAGGATCCTTTTAATCATTTGATACTGTAAACTGCTGTTTTGATCTTACTTAATGTAACCGGAATTTTTTCCTTGTTCCAAAAATAAGCTTTGAAAGATAAAACTGAATCAGTGGACACCTGATGTTTAATTTTAAAATGATAATAGACTTCCTTTTTGTCTGACGGTATACCGAAGTTTTGGTATTCAAGCGTTTTATGATTCCTATCCTCAATCGAAAATATACCTTCCGGAGTAACTTTTTCTGCTTTAACAACATTAAAGGAAATATCGAAGTAAAAATCACCGTTCTTAATTGCCGGAATTTTTACCAGATCAAAATATTCTGCACTTGGATGAATAGTATCCGCAGAAGAACTGTATTGATAAACTTTGTCAGCGATGAAATCAAAATACAAGGAATCAGGTATTATTTTGTCACTATAACAAGCATAGGTATTCATTTTTTTATACAAGCTAAACATCCTGTTCGCTTTTTTAAATGCCGCAGAATCATCCGATGCCTTTAAATTGTAATTTTCTCCCACTGAAAAAAAATCCTTCCCGTTGGAAATGAAAGATCCATTGTGATAAAAATCGATGATATCTCTGTTTCCATTCATTATGGCCAAAGAATAATCCGGGTTGTACTTCAGTGAAGTATCAATGCATTGACCCAGAGAAGAACTGATTACCGGTATTTTTATCAAATATTTTTTCGCCAGCAAGGATAAGACGGTGCTGTAAATATCAAGATGGCTTCCGGTGCCGCCAAACTGTCTTGCTTTTTTTAACAAAGGAGAGTAAATGATTAATGGTACATGGTACCTCTTCAAACTGTTATCAATGGGAATTTCAGTCATCGGGTGATCACCGGTAATTATAAATATGGTATTGTTAAACGATTTTCTCTTTTTATACTTATTAAAAAAATCGCTAAGTGCGTCATTTGTGAATAAAACACTTCGAAAGTATTTCTGATATTTTCTTACAAAGGATGCCGTTTGTGAATTCACAATTTTTGATACTTTTTCTTCCAGGATCGAATCGTATTTATCCGGATCTGATATAACGAATGGTGTATGCATTGAACCTGTGAAATAAATATCCAGACGCTTTGTCTGGGAAAGTGTATCCATAACCTCCAGCGACTGATTGAACAAATCCTTATCATGGTATCCCCAGAAAAAATTATCAGCACCTGCAATGATCCTTTTATATTTCGGGTTAAAATTTGAATTGTCGACGATTAAATCAATGTTATTATAGCGAAAATAAACGTCTTTGCGGTGAAACCAGCTTCCCTGACCATAAAAAAAAGTTGTGTAGTATCCATTCCTTTTAAGAACGTTTACCAAAGAAAAATTATATGGCATTCTCTCCAGAAAGGTATACCCCATTTTCCCATATGGCAATGACCCGGTAATAGACGGAACAGCATTAAATGAACGTTCGCTGGTCGTAAAAAAATGGTTCCAGTAAAGAGAATGATTTTTAAGACTATCCAGAAAGGGCATTAACATCATATCCTTATAAGGATGTACAAACTTATCACCAAGACCCTCGCAAATCAAGATAACAATGTTGGGGGGCGTATCCGAAGAATTAAAAAAGCAGCCCAGTACATCACTGGTGTCAGCAGTATGCAAAAACGGAAACGATTCAGTCACATAATGATGTCCTTTAAAAAAATTCCGGTAGTTTACAATATCCGATGCAGTCGTTGCTGAATTGGTTGAATTAAAAAGCATTGTGTTAATGCAGCTGGAATAAAAAAAGAATGATTTATTCAAAGAATATATATTTTGATGTTCTTTTTTTAATAGGACACGGGCTGTAAATGTCATCCCGGAAAATAAGCCCAAGGCTAACAAAAGACCTGAAATTTTAAAAGTGATGAAGCCCATTTTTTTGCTCAGGTAAATAACCGAACTGATAATCAAAAGACTTAATATTAAGACAGGCAGAAAACGAACCTGAGATGTCTGAATGGTGAAAAATATTTCCTCTTTAGGGTATTCAAGTAAGGATACATTCAGTGGAACCAATTGATAAACAAAAAACCGGAGGATTAAGACATGAAGAACCGAAAGTAAAGCAACAAAAAATGAAGCAACACGGTAAGATATTTTTGAATTGTATTTATTTAAAAATGAATAAATCGGGAAGAAAATGCAAAATACCATAAAGCTCAGGCCCGTGTCAAAAAATAATCCCATGAGCTCAAAACCAATAAAATCGGGTGCTTCCTGAAAATACAGTACCCAGCATATTTCAATTATCCGGACGATTAAACAAAGAATGTAAACAATGGAAAGAAGTTTAATGTATGAATTATATCTCCGGACAAACCTGAAAAGATGCATGAAATCGAAGGTATCTCTTTTTTGCATTGAAATTGAAATATCTTACATTTAGAGCATATTAAAATAATGCGCATTCTTATTTTCCATGTTTTAAAATCTACTTTTTTTGTTTTACCGCTTACCTTAACAGCTCAATGGATAGCGCTTGGACCAATTGTGAATCCTGGTATGGGTATAGGCCGAATCGAATGCATTGCGTTTGACCCTTTACACAATGGTACGACGAATAAAATAATGTATGTAGGTTCTCCCTTTGGTGGTTTATGGAAAAGCACGGATGATGGTTTACATTGGGATAATACCAGCTGCAGTACAGATAAATTACCTTTTATCGGTGTGGCTGATATTGTCATTAATCCTTCGAATCCAAAAGAAATTTTTATTGCAACCGGAACTAAATATAAACGTAAATATATTTTTCCACTGGAAATTTATAAATCGCGTGACGGAGGATTAACCTGGATGAGGTCATCCCGGGGGATACGCTTAAATCCGGACAAACTGAACTGCATAGCCAGGTTGATCATGGATCCATCGGATCCAAAAGTCTTATTTGCGGCCACTTCGAATGGAATTTACAAATCCATGGATTCGGGAAGTAGTTGGAAAACTAAACTGAGTGGGGACTTTCATGGCCTGATTTTTAATTCCAGCAACCCGAAAATAATTTACGCGGCTGGAACACGTTCTGACTATAGCAAAGATATCGTGGTCATGGGTTCGACGGATTGCGGTGATAACTGGAAGGTTATCGCTGATACCGCCGTTTTCAGGAGCAAGGAAAACACGACCGTCGACATTGCCGTTGCACCTTCCTCCCCGGATATTATTTATGTGCTCACTGGCAATAATGATCAGAACCGGTCCAATGATCTCTATGTTTCAACGGATGGTGGTAAGTCCTGGAAAAATAAAACCATACCCTACCCGAATGATCACCGGGATAAAACGTCCATTGGAGTATCTCCGGTCGATCCCGGAGAAATTTATATCGGAAAAACCTGGGAATTTTACAGGAGCATCCATTTATGCGACACTAATTTCAATAACCGCATGTTTAAATCCCAGTGGGAACGCCTGAATATTAATCACGCTGACATTCATCAAATTTCCATCGCTCCTGTAAGCAGAGAAGTTTTCGTTGCAACCGACGGAGGGTTATACAATGCTACAACCAACAGAGATGCCAGTAAAGGTTTAAATATTGCCACCATCACTTCCCTTGGGAGTTCTGAATCAAAATCCGATTTTGTAATAACGGGAAACCAGGATTGCGGCACCAATATTTTTGATGCCGCATTACCGGATGAAAAACAATGGCGGAATGTTTTAGGCGGGGACGGACGTGAAAGTTTCATCGATTACAAAAATGAAAACATTATATTGTCCACTACGGTAAATTTAGGAACCTCTGTAAATTATGGGCCCAATCAATATTCCGTGGACGGAGGATTCAGCTTTTTACCCATCAGTAACCCAAAAAATCCCGATCTGAAAGCTACGAATAACGGACCCATAGCAGAAGATCCTTTCAGAGAAAATGAATTTTACTTTGGTTACGACCAATTGTATAAAGCTACCTTCATCTATTCCGGAAAAAATGATGTGAAATGGGAGCAGCTGTCACATATACCGAACATGGCGCCTTATTCTGTTCTGACCAGTATTTCAGTCGCTCAAACGGATAATAAAATCATTTATGCAGGTTTTGTTCATGGACGTATTTTTAAAACTGCTAGCGGAGGTGAAGGGGTTAATTGCAGCTCAGGTTGCTGGAAGGAAATAAGTCCTTTTAATGATCTTTGCTATAATAATTGTGTTAAAACTACTCTGAAAACAAATGATCCGAATTGTATCTGGGCTGCTTTCAGTGGAGGAAATACATTTTTTGATCAAATGGAAGACACATCCACCAGAAATGCAAATAAAATTATGTATTCCATGGACGGAGGAGAAACCTGGAAATCCTATGGTCAGGGACTGCCCGCTACGCCGGTTTACTCACTGGTATACGCAAGCGGCACCAATGATTTACTTTTCGCCGCCACGGACAACGGTGTTTATTTTCGTGACAGAAAAATGAAACGCTGGAAGATTTTCGAAAAGAACCTGCCCCATGTGAGTGTAAGTGAACTTACTTATAACCAACATGAACAAACATTATATGCTGGTACCTATGGAAGGGGGCTTTGGAAAGTAACTATTTCAGACAGAATAAAATTTAAACCTGCTCCAGTACACTAAGTGAAATTAAATCCGATATAAGAAACCGATGTAATTTATAATAGTCAATTAAAGACAGCAGCAACACTTTTCGTTCAGAATTGGAAATTTTAACCCTTTCGCATTCATTTAAATGAGTACTCATCAAATCAAAAATATGTTTACTCAGGCGTGCATCTAAAAAATGATTGTGTTTCGGATATTCTGAGATAAAGAATCCTTCCTGAAGGTCAAAATACATATTTTCCTTCGTATAGTTTTCGGAAGGATAGAATCCAAGGTATCTGGAATATTGTAACATAAATGCCAAATGAAAATTAACTGCCTTTTCCTCCTTCCATTTCAGCACTTCAAAGGCGTGCCGGAAATAATCAAATAAACCCTGATCGGCTTCCCCTTCCTGAATTGTTTTATTAATTAATTCATTCAGGAAGAAATAAATTGAATTTTTTACGGGATCAAAATCCACCGTGTAGCTGTAAGCGGATGTTATTTCTTTAATACTTTCCAATCGCTGTTTATCTGTTTTCGTCGCAATCATTTCCAGCAACGTTAAGTTGCTGAAATAGTTTGCTTTTACTTTTGACAACCTCCCGTGTATACCCTTTACCATATACGTCTGCATTCCAAAACAATCCGTATACATCCTCACGATGCTGCTGTTGTCAGTGTACCTGGTGGTACGTAAAACAATTCCACTGATTCTGTGAAGCATTTGTTTAAAGTAACCATTATCTTTGAAAGAGACGACATGACGAGCCAACAATTGTTTCAAAAAATAAAATCACCTGTTTCAATGACTTTGATTTTATTAACCATTCTCCTGGTCATAATGGATTACCATTTCCGCTGGAAAAACGAACAATGGAAATACGCGGTTCATACCGACGCCTATTTCTATAACCGGTATCTGCCAATGATTTTTATCAATCATAAATTGGACAATCAAACGGAGAATCCGATGGTTATTAAATACTATGTCGGCACATCGCTTCTTTATCTTCCCTTTTTTGCACTTGCCTATGCCGGAAGTTATTTCCTGGGTTTGCCAGCCGATGGCTATTCTATTTTATTCCCTGTTTTCATTTCCATCGGAACCTTGTTTTATTTAATCAGCGGGTTTTGTTATTTCAACAAATTTCTCAGCTACTACAACATCTCACCCTGGATCAAATGTTTCATTTTTGGGGTGATGACGTTTGGAACCACCGCATTTTATTACGTTGTTAACGCTCCGGGATGGGCGCATATTTGTGCCTTTGCACTGATTTGCTTTTTAATGTACCACCTTAAAAAAATGGTGACCGATTTCCATAAAACAAGTATTCCCGCAATCATTGCAGGCCTTTCCATCCTGTTTTTTACAAGACCAACGGATATTACAATTCTTCTCATCGCACCTTTTCTTGCCCTTAATTTTAAAAATCTTCAGGAAACATTTCGAAGAATTTTAGTTGAGAAAAAAACAATCCTCACCGGAATGCTTCTCGCATTTATTCCCCTGGCTTGTCAACTGGGAATTTACAAAGCGTACACCGGTCATTTTTTTATCTGGTCCTATAAAAATGAAGGATTCAATTTTACCCATCCCGAGCTAATGAAGGTGCTGTTTGGTTACGCAAAAGGTTTTTTTGTTTACACCCCCATTTGCTTTCTTTCTCTGTTCGGGCTAATTCCACTTTATAAAATGAACCGCCGCCTTTTTTCCGGAATAATTATTTATCTGAGCTTAACTATTTACCTGATCTCCTCCTGGTGGTGTTGGAACTATGGAAGTACATTTGGGCCACGTGCATTTATTGAACATTATCCTGTTTTCTTTTTTCTTCTCGCACTGATAATACAAGTGAATGGCCGATTGTTAAAAATAACGCTGATCACATTCAGTATGCTTCTCTGCGCCTTAAATCTTTTTCAAGTTTATCAGTCCCTCTGTGGCATTCTTGATCATGATTTTAAGACTAACTCAAAAGGCTACTGGAATGTATTTCTCAGCACCCAAAATGGGTACAGTGGAAAATTTTACAGATTTCCTGTGGATGAAACAGAAGGTAATATTGTCGGACGCAAATGCTGGTTCAATGACATGGAGAAAACAGATTCAACCTGGTTGAACCCTACCACTAAATCACCTTTAAATGCTCATTCCGGACGTTTCTCAAGTGAGGTAAATAAAAATAATTGTTACAGCATAGGATTGCGAAAAAATCTGAGTGAACTTCGATATGCTAAAAATGTCGTTATCAGAGTTTCGGGATGGTTCCTGGTTTCTAAAAAAGGATCGGGTTCTTTTTTCGTGATGTGTTTTAAATCAAAAGGGGATAATTTAAACTATAATACGTTTAACCTTGACGGATACATGCTAAACACACATAAGTGGGAATATCAGGTTTTCGAAATGTACATGCCCAAATTTACCAAGACGATTGAAAATGAACATGCTGTGCAGGCAGAATTCTATTATTTCAATAATTCTCCGATTGATTGCTTTGTAGATGATCTCAAGATTGAATTTATTGAATTCAAAAAGATGGACAGAGTGCTGGATTTGAACTGGAATGAAGGGATTCTTTGAACGGATCATTCGAATGTATCAATCGTCCTGGAAATTATCGAAAAGACCATAATACAAAGGATTTGATTCTATTGTCTTAATTTTTATAGCGTCAATCATTGTTTTTTGCCTTCCCTTATTCCAAAAAAAGATGCTGATTGTATAATCATCCATCTTCTGTCCTGGTTTCAGTATATCCTGTATCCTGCAGGACGTATAAATAGTTTGCCATTCCTCTTCTTTTCTGAAAAAATCAGTTAAATTGCCTGCCTGCCAATGAATAAGTGAATCGCCTTTATTTATTTGCAGAACCAACAAATTGTCTTTAAATACGTTGATGCCTTTTATTCTGACGGAAGCGGTTACCTCAGCATTTTTAACCTTCACTGTTTCTTTTAATCCCGCTTTAAATCCAGGTCCCCATTCCTGAAGAGAATCAAGAATCCTGAAATTTGCAGGAATGGTTTTTTCAACCAATGGTTTTTCAATTTCTTTAAATACCTCCGTGCTTTTTCCATAACAATTGATCGCATTAATCCCTGTCGCATGATAAACCCTTTCCGGATATTCTTCCGTAAAAAATGAACTATACTGGCCCGCAAGATTTCCAATTAACAGGTAATCGGGATTTTTATTTTTTAAAATATACCAATACCCCTTTGGATCATCCGCCTGTGAATCAAATACAACATAATCGAAATTAACATGGTATTTTTTTTTATAATATTCCATAAACGGAATCTCCGTTCTGCTTAAGATCGAAAATATTTTTTTTCCTGGAAATGAACGCTGAACTTTTACAATGCTTTTTGCATATTCATCTGAGCTTTGCTGCGGAATAATTTCATAGTGTTTTCGGGAAAAAACAAGGGAATAGGTATCCACACCGGAAATCACGAGCACGAGCAACAAAATGACCAACTTATTGCTTTCCCTGACATAGGAACTGATCCATAAAATGATATACGGAAATGAAAAAATAAGCAGAGAAAATTGCAGAATGGGGTTTATCCGTTTTGAATAATAAAATCCAATTAAAAACGGGAGAAAGAACCAGACCATGCAAATGATTCTGAATTTATTCGATTCGTCCTTTTTATTAAATCCGGTTATTAGGTAAAAGGAAATTATTAAAAATGCCGTCCCTGCTGTGAGCCAGGAGTAATGAAAAATATATTCAATAAACCTCAGCAAAAAATTATTTTCAGGTGGGCCAAGCCATCCACCAGGGCCACCATTGCCGCCGATGTGTAACTGATAAAAAAAAATTCCAAGATGGGGAGCATACGTTAGAAATGTGAGCAGGCCGGAAAAAAGGTATTTTTTCCACGTACTTTTATCTATAAAAAAAAATCCGGTAAGTCCCACTATCACTGCAAACAGCAGCGAAAAGTGATGGATATACGCACAAAAGGAAGCGGAAAAAATAAAGCCCGCCAGATCTCCATTTTTTTTGGTTTTAAATAAATACCTGGTCCAGAAAAAAACCATGAGCAATGAAAAGAAAGCTCCGGCAATGTATGGCCTGGCAATTGTACTGTAAGTTACGGCAAACTGCATGGTACTGATAAATGCAGCTGCAATAAAAGCAGAGGCAGTTCCAAACCAATCTTTGGTAATATAAAAGATGAATGGAATACATCCGATCCCCATGACTAAAAAAGGGAATTTTACAACCCATTCTTTGTCTCCAAAAAGTCTCGTCCAATAATAAAGAAAGACCTGAATTCCAGCCGGATGCGCATCTATTCTGACACCTTTTTCTATCAGCTCACCGAAGCTGCTAAAATGAAGTCTGCTCATTGCACTCAGCTCGTCAAAAGTAAAGGTTAAGCCGAAAAAGTGATACGAACGAAGTGCCGTACCCAGAATAACGATACACGCAAGAAGAATATTCTCAAAATACTTAAAGAACCAGCAATTTACCTGATTGTAAAGCTTGCCCATCTAACAGGAGTTTATAAAAATAACATCCACTTTCCAGGTTCTCCTTTTCCAGCGTAAGTTTTGCAGCCTTTTCAGTCAGCACTATTTTCCTGACCAGATTTCCGAGTACATCATAGATCGCAAACTCAGCGGTAATATTATTCGTAAAATTGCTCAAATCATACGAAATGGTCGCACTTTCACAAAATGGGTTAGGATAGACAGATACTGAATTTGATCCGGTGAGAATGGGATTTATTCCTGTAACACAATTAGTCAGCGTAGCAAACGCATCCACTTTCCCATACCCCCATGTCGTATTTGGTACAATGCCAGTAAAAGAATCTACCATGGGACATGCCGTGATGGCAGTTTTGACCTCCCGAAAAGAAGCAGCAGGGTATCTTTCCAGGTAAAGGGCAGCAACGCCTGCTACCACAGGACTTGAAGCCGAGGTACCACCGGCACGGATGTATCCGTTTATTTCAACAAAGGTCGGAACAGCAGTATCCAGGTAGGATACTTCCCTTAAATCAGCTGACGCCATAGTCATTGCTCCCGGTGCTGCAATATCAGGCTTGAGCCTCCCATCCCGGGTAGGACCAATACTTGAGCTTCTGTCGATTCCACCCGGAAGAATAGAAGCAAAAGGTTCCTGCCTGTTTCCATTAAAATCGATGTATGTTTTTTTATTATCATAATTTCCAACCACGATTACATTATCCAGACACTGAAAACTACTCAGCATAGTTTGAAGCGTATCGGGCATTTTATAATTTGCAATGGCTGGAAAATTACTTGCCGCGGGTAATCCACTGCTTACCAGTTCAAAGTTCCAAAGATCAAATTTACCCTGGCCTGTAAGCATTAATCTCCAATTATAGTTTCCAATGGATGAATCTGGAATAATTTTAAAAACAATGTCATAGGATCCCCCCTGCAAGGAAGTGTTTGATTCGATAACGGCAATTCGATTGCCCGAGGGATTGAACAAGGTATCGTTTCTCATGATTCCCTTATTATCAGCTACTGTAATGAACTTCGTCTTTCCTCTGAAGTTAAAATTCCCTGAATTAATATCAGCACCAATTGCCATTCCGGCATTTTTGAAATTAAGGGTGTCTGCCCAAATTTCAATCACACTATCATTGTAAGAGGGATTCGAAGTAAAATTAAACCAGGTAAAGTTCGTATCTCCCGTCAGCGTATAACCCAAATGAAAATACAGTGAGCCACCGTTTCCGGCAGATGCCACCATCGCCCTTCCATTTTTCGCAGTCAGCATATTATTCATCAGTTGGGCCTGTAAATCAAGCCCATCGTGAGATCCGTAATAGTCTCCGAGACTTAAATTGATGACGCATGGTTCACCCATAGAATCCGCTTTACCATAAATATAATCTACGGCATCGGTGATAACGCTTGTGAGTGTCGTATCAAAATTAAGGGCAACCACTACCAGATCTGCTTTGGGAGCGACACCCCTGTATTTTCTACCAGGAGAATAATTCCCGTTTCCTGCAGAAATGCCACAGGTAGAAGTTCCATGGTTCAAGCCGCCATTGTTTGTAGTTTCTGCCTTTCCTGCATCAATCTGAAAATTATTCCATTCCTGTCCATATCCATATTTTAATGGGGTATTGCTTGATTTATGGTAAGTCTGGTCCCATAAAAATTTAACACGTGTTTTTCCCGTAAGACTATCCTTAAAATCCGGATTGGAGTAATCAATGCCTGTATCGATTACACCCATGACAACACCCGTTCCATCATATCCCTGAGGTAAAGGCGCTTGTCCGTAATATACAGGATTCACATTTGCTTTTATCCTCATGCTGTCACTCATCAATTTAAAATGCGGGATATGCGCCTCTATTCGCTGAACATATCCTTTTGATGAAAGAAAGGGCAGGGTCCCATATGAAACTTTCAGTACGGAAATATCGCCGGCTGAATAAAGAACGGTTCCACCTGAATGGATAACATCCTTTTCTATCTGCGGAGAATCTCCTTTAATGAAGACGGTTATCGTTTTATCCTGCCATTCCCTTTTCAGACTTTTGTCGGCCAAATGGAAATTCATTTTATTGAAATTCTGTGCCCATAATGACATGGTCAGGAAAATCAATGTAAACGTAGAAGTTATTCGTTCTGATATCATTACTTTTACCGGGCCTCTTTCTTGTTTCAAAGATAAAAACAATTAACAAGTGATTCCTCTGTCAATCCATAAATATGTCAGTGAAATGCTGATAATCCTCGCAACAATCATTTTTTTCAGTACCAAAGATCTAAACAAACCTTACGACAAAGTAATTATGGCCGAGGGAATTGGTTATTATGTTTACTTGCCTGCTACATTCATTTACCATGATTACACATTCAATTTTTTCAATGATTTGAGCGCAAAATACTACCGACCGAATTTCAATCCCCCTACAAAAAATTTCATCAACGAATTTAATGGACTAAAAGTGAATAAATTTTATCCGGGACTTTCATTGCTCCTGACTCCCTTTTTTCTTCTGGCCCTTTTTATAGCCCATGTGGCACATCTCCCGGCAGATGGATTTTCACCTATATTTCAGTATTCTGTCGGTGTCTCAGGACTTTTTTACACCTGGCTGGGATTAAAATTTTTAAAAAAAACACTTGCTCATTTTAAATTATCCGAATTAGCTCAAACCATCACATTAACTGCTGTTTTTTTCAGTACTAATCTTTTATATTATGTCGTTTGCTTTCCAGCTCAATCTCATTGTTACTTGTTTTTCCTGATCAGCTCCTTTATTTTTTTTTCGATTTTTTTCTTTAACGATTCATACAACAATAAAGAAATGTATTTAGCCGGAATGGTATTAACTGCCGCCTTGATTTTAACGGTCAGGCCACAGGACATTATTATTGTTCTTCTGCTTCCATTATTCGGCCTTAGCCTATCCAAACTCCGTAATTTAAGGCATTCTATTTTTTCTTTGAAAACCGGCCTATCTGTTTTATTAGGTCTTATTATTATTGGGAGGGTCATTTTTTACTGGTACGTACAAACGGGAAAAATTTTTATCAATCCGTATCAGGGAGAAAATTACCATTTCAACAGACCTCACTTTTTTGATGTATTAATCAGTTACCGGAAAGGATGGATAACCTATTGTCCGGTCATTTTTTGGGGAATGGCCGGAACCGCCTTTATGAAGAATAATTTTCAAAAAATTTACCTGACCTCATTCTGGGTTGTTCTGGTCTATATTACGAGTTGCTGGTGGTGCTGGACTTTTGGATCCGCTACCTTTGGACAGAGGGTATTTGTCGACTTCTACGGTCTTTTAGGTATTTCTATGGGATTTTTTATTGACTGGTTTGTCACCAGAAGAAAAATTATTTTTCCGGTCATCGGTCTAGCTCTTTTCGTTTCTTTGTGCTTATTACAGACGTATCAATTTAAAAATGGTATCATACCAGGTGAATTTGCTTCCAAAGAAACATATTGGAAAAATTTTCTTACTATGCACCCCATTTCACAATATCCTGTACCCAGGGAAATTATCACACATCATTCGGAAACAAACCTTTCCAACAAGACTTTTTCCGGAAATCAAACAACTTTTATTTGCGGAGATAGCCCGTTTAGCAAAGAAATTAAAACTGGAATTCCAACATTCATGTTTTCAGGGGATTATTGGAATGTGAAATTAAGCGCCCGGATGAAATCTTCTTCCAATAATCGTTCAAAAAGATTATTGGTAATCGATTTTTTAAAAAATGGCAAGTCCATCAGTTGGAATGGATTTGACATTGATTCCTTTTTCAGGAATGATCAATGGACGGATTATGAATGCGGATTAAATCTACCCGAAAATGTCCATTCATCTGATAGTGTACATTGCTATTTCTGGCAGCCGGAAGGATCAAAGGATACTACCTATTTCAGTTCGGTTAAATTAGAATTTAATGAAATAGATCATTCTTATCTGCTTAAACCAAGATGAAGCTCTCTCTCATGAAGTCCGCTCTGTTTAAATATTGCCTGATGTTTTTTTTGTGTCTTCCTCTTTTATTTATAAACATTAAGTCCTCCCACGACTGGGGAGATGATTTCGCACAATACATTCACCAGGCGATCAATATTTACAATGGAACATCTCAATTACAAACCGGTTACATCTACAATCCACAATTTATGATGGGTCCACCCGCTTATCCTTCGGGCTTCCCTCTTCTTTTAGTTCCTGTTTATGCCCTTTTCGGTAACAGCATTTACCATTTCGATTTGTATATGAGTTTATTTTTATTCACCACCTCTTTATTGATGTTTTACTTTTTTCAAAAACATTTTTCTGCCCTGATATCCGGTTTAATTGTACTGGTCTTCATTTACAATCCCTGGACCCTGAATTTTAAGACGGAAATTATGTCGGAGTTTCCATTCACCTTACTCTTACTGATATCTGTTTTGCTTTATCAAAGAGTGAAACCTGAATCTTATATTCAAAGTTTCATCCTGGCGTTATTGTCAGGCCTTTTGATTTCCATCCGGAACATAGGCTTGGTTTTCTTCGTTGCCATTTTAATGGATTGGGTTCTTCGTTGCATTCAGAATCGGTCCTTAAAAAATAATTTAAGAATGCTCATCCCTGCAGCCATTATTATGGGGTTTGGTTTTATTACTTATTTACTTATCTGCAGATGGATTTTACCATGCACGCAACACGGTATTTTTTCCTATGGTTATTCATATAATCCGGGACCAAGCCAACATTATATTTTAAATAATATATATTATAACCTGGCAGTACTGCGCAGTTATTTTGAACCCTGGAATGATCAATGGAGTTTCATTTCCGTTTTGTGCGGAACAATGATTTTTTCATTTATTGTTTTGGGAGCAATCAAAAAAATGAGTGGACGACTTGATTTTATAGACATCTTGGTCATATTTTATTTTATCGCAATCATTGCTTATCCAATTTCCAACGCCGGGTTTAGGTTTTTATTTCCCCTTGCCCCTTTTCTTTTCTATTATGCCATAGAGGGCATTCAATGCATCAATATAAAATTCAGGGTAGGTCCTCCTACGGTAGCTCTTATTATAACATTTTGCATCTTTTTTTCTTACCAGAAAGGTTGGTCAGATCTGTTTCAATCACGCAATAAACAATTGGGCGGTCCCCAGGACCCCAATAGTTCAGCGGCCTTTGATTTTATTGTCCATAATACATCAGAATCAGCACGTTTTTGTTTTTTAAAACCACGGGCTTTGTCCCTGTATACGGGGAGAAGTGCGATGAGTAACCGGCCTCTCCAGAACCTTGCGGACATACATCAAAGCTTTTTAGATAATATCATACAATATGTTTTAATTGACTCGGATATTTCGGATGATTCATTAAAAACCTATGTGCGTAAAAAGGGAAATGAATTAACAAAAATCTGGAACAATTCAAATTTTCAGCTCTACAGACGTGATTTTGCTTTCCATCCTTCAGCCAATCCAAGAATCCGTTATTATGAAAATGAAATAGTTCAAACCGAAGATTGGCGGGAAAAAATAAGACAAAAAGCTTTCATTAAAAAAATTCCCATTGACTCCATGATCTACCTGGATGCAAAGTATATGTGTGATCAGGAGAAAAAATGAATTTATGTTCGTAATCGGACAAAATACAAATCGGATTTTAGGACTGGACATACTGCGAAGTGTCTCCATTTTATATGTAGTGTATTTTCATGGTAATAACATCATCTGCAAATATGTAGCTGATGTCCATTACTTTAGTCCTGTCCTGTTTGACGGCGTTTCAGCTTTTTTTGTTCTCAGTGGATTTTTAGTTGGCGGGATTGTGATCAGATCGATTGAATCAAATAGGTTCAATTCGTTCAGCGATATCCGTTTTTTTTGGTTAAGAAGATGGTTCAGAACATTACCTAACTATTACTTTATTGTACTCCTTTTATTTTTTTTGCACATTTTGTTCAACACTTATTGGGTAGAAGATTTCAGCTGGAAATATTTGGTATTCCTTCAAAATTTCAAGGAACCTCATCCTCACTTTTTTCCGGAAGCCTGGAGTTTGTGCATAGAAGAGTGGTTCTATATTTCATTTCCAATTATTTACATGCTGCTGTCAAAAGCTGTTTTAAAAAATTCAAAAAAATCACTAATTGCAACCATCTTAATTTTTTTAATTGTTCCCCTCGTTCTTCGTCTAAGCTATTATACAAAGGTCTTTGATGCAAATTACGTAGATGCTCATTTCCGAAAAGTGACCCTTTTTCGATTTGATAGCATTATGTATGGGGTGATTGGAGCATTCATTCAATATTACCATCCGAAGCTTTGGACCTGCAAAAAAAATACACTGATTTTGATTGGCATGGGGGTATTGATTCTAAACAAATTATTTCCCTTGATGCTGAATATCCCTGAAATGTTACTATTTAATTTTGAAGCCCTCAGCATTCTGCTGTGTTTACCTTTTCTATCCAATTACAAAAGCTGTTCCTTTAAACCTGCCGCTGCTGTGTTTACCTACATCAGCATCATTTCATACTCCATGTACCTGCTCAATCTCACCCCTGTCTCAAAATTAATCCTGCCTCTTATCAAGGCACCATTTCACATTCAAGGAGATAGCACGGAATTCAGCAGTTTGGTTTTGTATGCTCTTTTCTGGATTCTGACCTTTATTTTATCCCGCTTTTTTTATGTGTTTTTTGAACGACCTATGACTGGCTTGAGAGAAAAATTTAATCAATAGGATTGGTTTGGGAATTCCTTAGTTAATGAAGAGGATTTTAGTCATGTGTGTTTGCGTACCGTCAGAGCTGGTGCAAAAGACAAGATACACCCCTGTATGAGCTCTTTCTCCTGAGAAATTATTGCCATCCCAGATGGCTTGCCCTCCTAATGCGGTGGTTTTAAATATAAGTGTTCCCGTGATGTCAGTTATTCTTACATCCGCGTCAGCAGTCAAATTTTTTATGGCGATTAAACCTGTATAAGTATGCTTCACTGGATTGGGATAGGCGTAAACGTCACCGAATTGACTACTTCCATCCGTTGAAGTACTTTTATAAGATACAACCCCAGCCTGCGTCCCAAAAAAAACTTCCCCCGTAAGGCCATTTATCGCAATGGAGACCACATTATTGGAAGGCAGGGGACTGTTGCTGGTGGTAAAGTTATAGATCTGTGTCGTCCCATCTGCCGACATAAGAAACACACCTGCCGATTGCGTTCCGCACCATTTCCGGTTAGCCCCGTCGACGGCAATGGCCGATACATATTCAGATTGGAACAACAATTGGGTATAACCATTCTGCTGAACATAAATGGGTTGCGCATCGTAGCCTCCTCCGGAAAAAATACCGGATGGATTATTTTCAACAACGATTCCCTGGTCTGTCCCAATCCAGATGGCACCATTCTGATCTTCCGCAAGGCAGCTTACCAATGCTCCCGGCAATGCACCTTTGCCGGTACCTGATGCAATGACTATGGCATTGGCCGGAGCTGAGTGGGGGCAGGCTGTACAGGGCTGTGCAAACGTTCCATTATCATTGTACACCATTATGGCATTGCTCCTGGGAAGGATGATCCATTTTTGTCCGGTGTATTTACTTACAATCATGTTACCGACATCCATATAAGAGGGGTCCTTTATATTTAAAGACTGATTTAAAATAGATGCAAAGTTCATTGAGGTCCAGCTCCCGTTTTGCTTTTTTACGGCTAAAATATTGCCCGTCAAACTACAGCTCATCCATAAATTTTTACTTTCATCAAATGCCACTCCGGCAATGTTATTGGAAATGGCCGGCTGGTTGGCCGAATTGTACTGTTTTACGAATTGTGCGTTGTTAAACTCCAGCATGCCTTTTCCCCAGGTTCCAACAAACGCATGATTCGGATTTAAGGAATCAATAGCAACAGACAGTGGATCAAAAATAGTGTCCATGTCTACCCCTGTAACATTTCCATAAATTGAAGTCCAGTTGTTCCCCGAAAAATAAGATACCCCATCTCTAATGAAACTATTCGACCAGGAGCCTGTTACTCCACCCGGTACCAACCAAACTGTCCCGGTTGAATAAGCGAGGCCATAAACATTTTGTGTATGGGGACCGTTTGGAACAAGCTTTTCGCTTATGCCCTGAAGCGGCATTTTCACTAAACCGTATTCTCCATCAGCTATCCATGCAAAATTGTTATTGTCCACCAATCCATCCGATAACAAAGGGTAGTCCACCCCAGAATTACCTCCAGAATTGAATCCGTAATTATTGTAATTTGCAATTTGATTTTCATTCGCATCATAAACTTTCACTGAATAATTGGCCGCCACAATTAACTGGTTATTTTTCACACGTAAGCGTTTATAGTTATCGGCATTCAAAACCGGCGATTGTACCCAGGTTGAACCTGTTTTTTCGTAAACCTGATCATTGCCGGGAGAAGGAGAAACAGAATTGTTCGCATACATTTTTCCATTAAAATAGACCATGGTGTTAAATTTGTGGTCTGCAGGCAGTCCGGCACCCTGTAAATTCCAATTGTTATAATCTGCAAGATTTGTATTATTTAGCGAAGCCACATAAATTCCACTTGAAGTAGCAGCATACAATGTATCTCCATCGGAGTTTACATCCAGAACATTCACTGACATACCGTTTTGCCCAATATAATAAGTATCCGCTGTTTCATTGAGAGGAATGTTGATAACCACAATTCCAAAACCACAGGCCAGGTAAGCGTAGGGATAACTAAAGAATATATTATTTATGGCTTTGCTTCCGGGGATATTTGCATTTTTTATGTCTGGCAGATTGGTTATTTTCCCGTTCTGAACGATATCTATGTTGGCATCACTATATGCTACCAGTAGCGTATTCGAAACGTTGTCAAAATTGACTGCATTTACAGAAAGCTCCGAAAATCCATTTATTTTTGATAACATTGAAAAAGAGTTATCAGCCGGATTGTAAGAAAACAGTCCGCCATTTGTTGCACAGTATACCTGACCGTTGTTTCCCAAAGTGACAGCCAGACCTTGCTGGTAAGCAAAATGCGTCCTCCATTGTCCTATTGATGTTACCTGGGCAAATAAAACAGGGTGAATGGCCCATAGTAAAAAAACAAAAACTTTAATTTTCATCTGAAAACAAATGCAGCAATTAATTCGTTACGACCAATATTAACTTGGAAAAATAATTATTATTGTCTGTTTATTTTAAAATCAGTATGGGCTTGCAAAAGTTGTGGTGTCTTTCCTTGGCATGGGACGAATGCTCAAGACAGGAATTGTCGACAGGTTTACCAATTGTTGTGCGGTGGTACCGATAAAAAATTCTTTCAGATTAATTTCTGCTTTGGTCATAATCATAATCAGATCGGCGTCAATTTCTTTCGCGTAATTAATAACCAACTGAGCAACATTTTTTCCCCTTACTGTCTTGTTTCCACATGGAACTCCTTTTTCCTGGATAAATCGTTTTACCTGATTGGAATAAGAAAGTAATTTATTTTCATACACTTCCTGGCCTTTATCCAATATAGACAATACCTGAATTTTCGCTCCGTAGTATTTTGCAAATTCAATTGCTTTCCCAACTTTTTCCCTTGTTTCCTTGGTCAGATCCAAGGGAAGCAAAATCGTCTTGCACCCATCCCTGTGAACTTTGCCCTTTATGGAAATTACCGGGGCGGTAGATTCCCGCACCATTCTGAATGCATTTTGCCCTAAAATAGCTTTTGAGGATATTTTGGCACTCAAACCGATAAAAACCAGGATCGGCTCCAACTTATTAATCGTTTTATTTATTTCGACAAATGGATTTCCCTCCGCAAGAATTGTTTTTATTTCCAGTTCAGATTTTTTATGCGCCTCCTCAGCTAATTTGTTTAATTTTTCCTCGGCAGATTTTTTGTCCTCTCCTTTGTCCATTACATGAATTAAATAGATAATGGAATGAGTAAACCTTGCCAGATTATAACTTTGCCCTAAGGCAATCAGGGACTGTTCCTGAAAATCAGTTGGAACTAAAATGATATTTTCTTTAAGCGACATAAAAATATTATTCCGCAAATTTGAGTATAAAATAAGTCATTATTTTATTTTTCTTTAATTTTTTTAAATAAATTTTGTATATTATTGATATTCAATAATTTATACACCTGTTCCACGTGAAACCCCTTATTCATTCCTTATAACGTAAATTTGACTGGAAAATTCAATTCCAGTCTTAACTGCGAGCAAGTTGGATTTTATCCCAATGAAAATTGCCTTCCAATAATTTACCCTGCCATACTTGTATTTTTCACTTAGCATGGAAATATAAAACGAATCCAGCTTCATGGGCAAAGTTCTCAGCACCTTCATATTATTTTTACTAAACAATTTTGAAACATTCGAAGGAGTAAAATGATAAAAATGCCTGGGAGTATCAAAGGCTGCCCAAAACTCTTTATAATACTTTGCATCAAATGAATTTCTATTAGGAACAGCAACGATTAAAAATCCATTTGGCTTTAGAAGCCTTTTAATTTTTTGAATGGTATCATTCAAAGAAGAAACATGCTCCAGAACATGCCACATCGTTATTACATCCATTATTCCACTCGCCAAAGAATCCAAATTGGACTCATCCCCTATTTCAAGATTGTATTTTTTCTGCGCCAAAACTCGTGCATCTTTCTCAGGTTCTATTCCAAAACAAGTAAACCCTGCCTTGCTACAAATATTTAAGAAGGAACCTGTCCCACAACCGATATCCAATAAGTTTCGCGAAATCTTTTCTGATGGTTTACCCGTAAGATTAATAACAAGCTGAAGCTTTTTCAACAAGGTATAGTTCCGAAAAAAATGATACAATTTACTTATCAATCCCTTTCGAACATCCGAATGAGAAATGTAATCCTCGGACTTATAATATTTACCGATAGTCACAGGATCTGGTCTTGGGTTGGTAAATACAAACTCACAGTTGCGGCATTTTACAATTGTGAAGGATTCATGACTCACTGTATAATCCTTGCACGAAAGAAAATAATCCAATGAATCAGATTCACAAATTGGACACTTTTTTAACGCTTCCATTAGGTAGTTTTAAATTAATGAAAAAATACATTTACGTTCCACGTGAAACAAAAAATAGGAAAAATTGTATCTCATTGATTATCAATAGTACATTCCAATAATCAATTAATATAGCTTAATTTAAGCATATTGGTTCTACCCCTTTCGGTCATGGGAATACTAGCGATATTAATAACCAATTCATCGGTGAATACAAACCCGCCCGATTTTAAAAAATCCTTTATGTCTGAAATAGTCTGGTCAGTACTTTCATATTTATTGTAGAAGAAACCTTTGATGCCCCATACCATACTTAGGGAAGTAAGCAGTGATTCATTATCCGTAAAAATATAAATATTTGCCCTGGGTCGGTGGCTCGAAATTTTAAATGCAGTGTATCCCGAATTGGTCATAGAAACGATTGCACTGGCACCAGCCTGCTTTGCAACCAGGCAAGCATTGTAACAAATGGAATCAGAAATAAAAGTTTGCGTTTTCAAAACCGGAGGATGCTCCCGATAATAAATATCACCGAGTGCTTCAACCTCTGCAACAATCTTATTCATGTTTTCAATAACCTTAACCGGATACTTGCCCACGGAGGTTTCACCGCTGAGCATTACCGCATCCGCTCCATCCAGTACAGCATTCGCAACATCGTTCACTTCCGCCCTTGTCGGAGAAAAATTGCTGATCATGCTCTCCATCATTTGCGTAGCAATAATAACCGGTTTAGAAGCATTAATGCATTTATTCACCAGCATCTTTTGTATAAGCGGAACCTGTTCCATGGGCAGTTCTACGCCCAAATCACCCCTCGCAACCATAATTCCATCCGCCATATCAATAATATTATCAATTTCAATAATGGCTTCCGGCTTTTCAATCTTCGCAATAACCCGGGTTCGCTTGTTTGCCTTCTTAATTATTTCCTTTAAATCCACCACATCGGTAACACTTCTTACAAAAGACAATCCAATCCATTCGACATCGTTTTCAAGCGCAAAGTCAAGATCCTGCAAATCCTTTGGTGTAAGGCAGGGTAGTGAAATCTTGGTATTCGGTAAATTAACACCCTTTTTGGAAGACAAGACACCACCGTAAATTACCCTGGCCTTCACCTCAGACTTGCCGTCCGTAGACAAAACTTTCAACAAAATCTTACCATCGTCAATCAGCACATTGTCCCCCACCGCCACATCCTTGGGAAACTGAGGATAGGTAATAAAAATTCTTTGAGCATTCCCAAGGCAGGCACTCGTAGAAATAATTAATTCGCTATCTACTTCCAGCTGAATATGATTATTTTCAACATCTCCGATTCTAAGCTTCGGACCTTGCAAATCGGCAAGAATTGCTACATGGGTCTTCAGCTTTTTATTAATGGCCCGAATGTTCAATATCGAATTTTTAACATCTTCGTAAGACCCATGCGAAAAATTTATCCGGCAAATATTTACACCCGCAAGGATCATGGCTTCCAGAACAATAACGGAAGTGGAAGCAGGGCCCATCGTGGCTATTATTTTTGTTTTGTTGCTCATATAAAAATGTTATTAAAAAAGAAAATTATCTTTAGACTTCAATTTCTTGGGATCAATTTCAAACGCGGTCAGGATGCCAGGAGTTGACCGTAAAACTAATAATAAATCCTTTTTATAAGCCTCCGACAAATTACCCTTTAAAAGTAAAAAGTAGTCGGCTTGTTTTTGTTCAGGGACCAGGAAATTTCCTTCCACTTTATTTGATATCAGGTAGTATTTAATAAATTTCTGCTCGTCATCAAAAACATACAGAGAGAAAAAATCACAGGTCTTATTATTTTTAGCTACAATCTTTAAGTCAGTCGTTTTTGCCAAATCAATTTTTAAAGTTGAATTAATACTCCAACTTATCCTATAATCCTTTTCATGACAGGAAATCCCCACCAGGGTAAAACTAAAATCATATTCTACATTTAAAATATTTTTAGCCACGGTTTCTCAAAAGTACTATTAATCGCAGAAACAATATTCAAACTAAAACTCAGTTTTAACACCAACACGCAGAAATTTCACTAGATTCATAATCCTATAAAATCGAAACGCCATGAAAAATTCTCTTGCAATACTTGCCATTACTTTCACGCTGGGTTTTCCTTCAGAACCAAATTCGGCTCAAACAAATACCCTGCTAAAAAATCAAACCAACGGAGCAGCCAATAAAGTAAATGAAGCGGGTCTGCCTAATGCGAGAGGTGCAAAACTTCCAAGGGAAAAGAAAAATGTTCCTGTCCAGCAAAAAAAATCGACAAAACCAAAAGCAAATTCCGTTGTCCCAATCAATAAAAAAACCTGATCAGTTCCCTTTCCAAGAGCGATTTATATCCACTTCCTTATTCAGAGTAGTCTTACCATCCAAAAAATCAATAAAATGAGATGCAAAATAGGGAGCAAGCAATACCCCCTTTGTTCCCATGCCATTAAAAATTCCCACTGTTTCATATTCAGGATGAATACCTATCAATGGCCTCCTGTCAGATGTTGTTGGTCTTATCCCAGCTTCGTGTTTCAGGATAGTGTAGGGGACCTTCATAATCCTGGATAATTTAAGGCAAAGTTCCTCCCTTCCTTCGCTTGTGGGCGATTCATCCATATTCAACCAATTGTGCGTTGCACCCACTTTATAAATATGATCGCTCAGCGGTAAAACAAATACACCCTTATTTACTACCTGAAGGGGCCAGGGAAATACCATTTCAATGGTCAGAATTTCCCCCTTACTCAATTTAAAAGGTAACCAGTCAAAGAATGGATTGTTTTTCGCTCTGAAGCCCTCGCAAAAAATAATTTTTTTAGCTTCCAGTTCCTTGTACTTTACATATCCCTCTTTCAGGATTAATTCCGAAAAAAGAAATCTTTCCTGAATTAATACTTTACTTGAAATAAAAAAGTCCCTCAATAAAAGCAGCACTTTCCTTACGTCTACATTTCCTGCGTTCTTAACAATTCCCGCACCGAAAGGATTAACCAACTCATTTGTAAAATAATCCTGGCCAACTACACCAGACATATAATCCAGCATCAACCCATTTCCCACTTTTTCATGCCAGAATTTCTTTTCATTCTCCTCAAAAAACAACTTCAGTATTTCCCTTTTATAATAGACTGTTTCGTTGAATCTTTTTTCCAGAAACAGAAAATAGTTCTCCGTAAATTTCCATAAATCATCAATCATCCAACTTTTATTCAATCGCTTGAATACCATAGGATTGAACAAGCCTGCAGAAACCCTTGAACAGGTCGAATAGGATGTATCATCAATGACAACAATGGATTTATTATTTTGAATAAGCGTGTCTGCCAAAACCGTGCCTGCCAGTCCCTGTCCAACTACAATAAAATCAAGCATGGGCATACGGAAAAGAGATAGATTGCACAATACTTAAGTAAAGTTAATTAATTTAGGGGCAATTGATTTCTTTATGTCAGGAGTAAAGCCAATACTAATAATAGGAAGGTTGGAAAAAGTATCCTTCCCTGACTTTGGCTTTATCAACCTGGATGCAAAAATTGATACTGGTGCGTATACAGCAGCGCTCCATTGCCATGATATAGAAGTAAAGAAAGAAAATGGTGAAAACATTCTGCATTTCAAAATTCTCGATCCGACACATCCCGAGTACAATGAACAGGATTTCAGGTTTACATCCTTTGCAGAAAAAAACATCAAAAATTCTTTCGGTGATTTTGAAAGACGTTACATCATCAAAACACGCATAAAAATCGGCCGCAAGATTGTTAAAACTTCAATATCTTTAAGTGACAGAGGTAATATGCGCTATCCTGTCCTCATTGGAAGAAAATTGTTAAAGAAAAGATTTATTGTTGATGTGGCTGAATCCTATATTTTAAAAAAGACTTCCTAATACTCAATTCATTTCAGATGAAAATTGCTCTATTGTCCCGTAATCAAAAACTTTACTCAACTGAACGTCTGATAGCAGCAGGCGAGCAGCGGGGTCATGAAATGCTTGTGCTTGATCATATGAAATGCGTACTGGTCATTGAGCAGGGGCGACCGCACATATACTACCAGGGAAAGGAAGTGAAAGGAATAGGCTCGGTGATACCACGTATTGGAGCTTCTGCAACTTTTTATGGGAGCGCTGTTGTTCGGCAATTTGAAATGATGAAAATATTTACTGCAGTAGAGTCACAGGCACTCATGCGTTCAAGGGATAAATTAAGAAGTTTGCAACTGCTCGCGAGGGCAGGATTGGGGATGCCAAAAACTGCATTTGCCTATAGTTCTACTGATTTGGATAACATCATTAACCAGGTAGGAGGTGCCCCTGTTGTAATCAAATTGCTGGAAGGCACGCAGGGAATCGGAGTAATCCTTGCAGAAACACATAAAGTAGCGTCTTCCGTTATTGAAGGCTTCCTGAGCCTGGAGGCAAACATCCTTGTGCAGGAATTTATTAAAGAAGCGAAAGGCGCTGACGTCAGAGCGTTTATCGTAGATGGTCAGATTGTCGGAGCAATGAAACGCCAGGGGGCTGAGGGGGAATTCAGATCAAATCTTCACCGGGGAGGCAAAGCTACCCTGATAAAACTTTCTTCAGATGAAAAAGCAACAGCAATTAAAGCGGCTAAAAAACTAGGGCTTGGCATTGCCGGTGTCGATATGCTTCAGTCCAGCAGGGGACCTCTGATCATGGAAGTAAACTCTTCACCAGGTCTTGAAGGAATTGAAAATGCAACGGGAGTGGATATTGCAGGAAAAATTATCGAGTACGTAGAAAGAAACGAATTTCAATAGGATGCCGGAAGAAATTTTTATTAACGAAACATCTATTGTGCCGGGTGAGAAGAAACAAGTCATCTTCAGTAAATATGAATTACCCAGTCAAAGTATTATTGAAACCCCTGCCTATGTGTTCCGCTCTCTTCATGAGGGCCCCACTATTTTACTAAGTGCCGGTATGCATGGGGAAGAAACCAATGGAATTGAAACACTTCGTCAATTAATTAAACTGGATATTGTTCAAAATCCTTTACGGGGTTCAATCATTGTCATTCCGGTTTTGAATATCGTATCCTTTATTTTCAGCCAGCGTGATTTACCTGATGGGAGAGACCTTAACCGTTGTTTTCCAGGAACACGAAAGGGTTCCCTTGGCTCGAGGATTGCCTTTGATATCATGCAAAATATTTTACCTGTCATCGACCTGGGTGTCGATTTTCATACGGGTGGTGCAAAAATCAATAACTATCCGCAAATCCGCTGTGTTTTTGATGAGCCTAAAAACATTGAATTGGCAAGATTATTTGCTCCACCCTTTATTATTAATTCTCCCTACCGCGAAGGATCTTTCCGGATGGAAGCAGCCCGGTTAGGTAAAAACATTTTGGTTTTTGAAGCAGGGGAATCCCAACGGTTCAACAATACCGCGATCAATGAAGGTTTATATGGCTGCCAGCGACTCTTAAAAAACCTGAACATGATCAAAGCTGAACTGCCACAGCCGCATACGATAATCATTGGAAAAGACAAATGGCTCAGGGCTTCCGAAGCCGGAATGTTCAGGACTCATAAAAAATTCGGATCCTTTTTTGAAAAAGATGAAATCATCGGCATCATCAGCGATCCTTATAATAAAAATGAAATCAGCGTGATCGCGCCGGAAAATGGTTTTATAATCGGGATTAACAACAAGCCTGTCGTCCATGTGGGAGAGGCGCTTCTTCATATCGGTCTGGAAAAATGAGACCGGATCGCCAGCACCACATAGTGCGATTAATCAGCTTTTATTTTTTCAGTGGTACAAAGGAATATTTGATGCGGATCAGTTCGGGATCCTGGTATTCATAAATTAACTGATCGGCGGTAAGGGTTATTATTTTGTACCGGTATTTTTCTTTTGCTTGTCCGACGGGCTGCTGACCTTGTCCAGCCCAAGGCTGGGCATTGTCCAATTCAAGTGTAATGTTTGTTTTGGTTTTATCAAATTGCCATTTTCCTGTTTTTGTTTCTCCATTCTGGATTAAAAAGGCAGTACCATCCAACACGCAGGTTATTCCATCGTTTTTTTGCTTTTCATCCGGTTTGTTCGCAACGCTGAATTGCTCTATTGAAACGAGTTTCCAGGCTTTACACAAAAGGGTGTCCCTCTGCGTAGCTTGATTTACGTCAGGTGAGGGTTTTGCAGCTGTTTTAACCTGAGTGGGTTGTTGGGAATTGGCATAATGACTTTTCAACAAGATCAGCGCAATTAGTATTTTTTTCATTTTTTTATTTTAAAATTTACTTAAATAAAAGTCTTCCTTCTTTTTCATCCGTTCTTTTTCCCTTTTGGAATGATCGGAATAGCCCAGCAGATGCAATATACCATGTACCATGACACGCCTCAGTTCTGTGTCAAATGAGGGACCTGAATTTGCCGAATTGTCTCTGACCCTATCAATGCTAATATACAGATCGCCGGAAATAATTCCATTTTTCTTTGAATCCACATCCGTGTGATCAAAAGTTAATATGTCCGTATAATAATCGTGTTGCAGGTATTTCTGATTTAACTTTAACAAATATCCGTCGTTGCAGAAAACAAAACAAATCGGACCTTGCTTGTGATTTTCGTTTTTTATTGTTTTTTTAATCCAGCTTTTTAACAGCAATTTTTTTTTCAAACTGAATTGAACCTGTTCATTGATAAACTCGATCGAAGGATTCATGTCCATCATTTAACGCCCATCCGGTCCTTCCAGATTTCATTAAAGGATTTGGGAGCAACGACCGGAAGTACTCTTCTTGATCCCCATGTTTTTTTAAAGAATTGTTTTAAAAGGAAATTTTTCGTCTTCGCCCCACCCCGCTCCATCGTTTTTCTTTTCATCATAGCCGCTTTCCAGGCAAACCAGATAATGTCTTCTGATTTTGTCTTATGGCCCTTCTCTATAAAATCTTTTCTGTTAAGAAGCAACAAATGATGCAGGTCAATTTTTACCGGACATACTTCCGTGCATTTCCCACAAAGACTGGATGCAAAACTAAGGTGCTTGTATTTATCGATTCCATTCAGATAAGGACTGATCACTGATCCTATTGGTCCGCTATACGTAGTTCCATAGGCATGGCCGCCAATATTTTTATAGATGGGGCAACCGTTCAGACAGGCTCCACACCGAATGCAGGACAATGCGCGACGCTGCTCTTTTTGGGCAAGTAATTCGGTCCGTCCATTATCCAACAAAACAACGTACATTTCCTGCGGGCCATCTGTTTCCCCCGCTTGTCTGGGTCCGGTCAAAATGTTGTTATAAACAGTAAGGTTTTGGCCTGTGCCGTGGGTAGCAAGAAGTGTCCAAAAAAGATCAAGGTCATTTAAGGAAGGTATTATTTTTTCAATTCCCACTACTGCGATGTTGATTTTAGGATGCGCGACGGAATTAAGAGCGTTGCCTTCATTTTCTGTAACAGCCACTGCGCCAATGTCGGCAATTAAAAAATTACCACCAGTTATTCCGACCTCCGCACTGGTATATTTTTCACGCAATAACTTTCGCACATGCGCCACGATTTCAGTAGGTGTCCAGTCAAGTGGTGTGTTTTGTTTTTCATTAAATGTTTTGGCAACGTCTTCCTTGGACAAATGCAGTGCCGGCGTAACGATGTGGTAGGGAGGTTCATTCCTTAACTGCACAATGTACTCCCCAAGATCCGTCTCTACACTTTCAATTCCTTGTTTTTCCAACTCTTTATTTAAATGGATTTCTTCCGTAGTCATTGATTTTGCTTTCACTACGATCTTTGTATTTACTTTTTTTACAATTTTATTAATTTCAAGAATGGCCTCCTCAGCGTCTATCGCCCATATAACATGCCCGCCTCTTTTTTTAAACGCGCTTTCGAAATCACAAAGGTATCTTTCCAGATTTTCAATCACTTTATGTTTTAAAGCAGCTGCTCTGGTTTTTGCAAGTTCAAGGTTACTGAATTGAAGTTTTCCATGAGTTACTTTTTTGTCGTATTGCTCGATGTTATACAACAACTTTCTATGATGCTCTGCATCAAACGTTTTATTCTCTGAATCTGAAATAAAAACATCCACTTGGCTCATATTAATGATTGTTGGTTATGTCGACTATTATTTTTTCATTTCTGTTTGCAAGTTCCCATGCAGTATAAAATATCAGTTTTGCCCTTTTACTCAATAAAATGAAATCAATCTTATTTACCTTATCGGATGGTTTGTGATAATCCTCGTGTGTTCCATTAAAATAAAAAATTACCGGAATATCATGTTTTGCAAAATTATACTGGTCAGACCGAAAATAAAAACGATTCGGATCCTTCGCATCATTAAATGAATAGTCCAGTTTTAATTTTGAATACTGGTTATTGGACGCTTCATTTACCCGGTGCAAGCCTGAACTTAACTTATCAGATCCGATAATGTAAATATAATTTATAGAATCTTTGTGCCTGGCATCTACCCGTCCAATCATATCTATGTTCAGATCGACCATTGTAGTAGCAAGCGGAAACACCGGATTATCAGTGTAATATTTTGAACCCTGAAGACCATTTTCCTCGCCCGAAAAAAGCATAAAAAGAATACTTCTTCTTGGACCAAATCCCTCCTTGCTGGCCATGGAAAACGCTTCTGCCAATTCGATAACCGCAGCTGTGCCTGATCCATCGTCATCTGCTCCGTTGTAAATGAATCCGGATTTTATACCCAGGTGATCATAATGAGCTGTAATTAAAATAAGTTCCTCCTTCTTGTCTGTTCCTTCCAGGTAAGCCAGTATGTTTTCTGAATTAGCAGCTGGTAATTTATTTTCAACCGGGAAATGCTGGAAAAATGTACTGTCCCCCATACCTGGCTTTATTCCATTGATTTTAAATTGTTTACTAATATATTCTGCCGCCCTTTTTTGTCCATTTTCCCCCGTTTCTCTTCCTTCAAATTCATCGGAAGCTATTACCGACAATTGTTGTCTAAGTCTTTCAGGTGTAATGCTTTGCGCATAATGGATTCTAACTGAGTCAATGCGCTGGGAATACGTTTGAAAAGATCCTTGCATAAAAAAAAATAAGGGGCAAATCACACTTAGTTGCATCCTTCACTGATCTTTTTCACTCTCAACGCATGGCGTCCACCCTCGAAAGGGGTGGTGTAAAAAACATCCACGCAGGCTTTGGCTTCCTCCACATCAATGAACCGTGCTGGCAGCGTAAGTATATTTGCATCATTGTGCTGCCTGGCCAATTTTGCAATTTCACTTATCCAGCACAATGCAGATCTGATCCCTTTGTGCTTGTTAGCCGTCATATTGATGCCATTTCCGCTCCCGCACAACAACAAACCAAAATTAAACGCTCCCTTTTCCACTTCGGAAGCCACCCGATGGCCAAAATCAGCATAGTCTGCACTTTCAGTCGAAAATGCTCCAAAATCCATTATAAAATAACCCTTACCCACCAGGTATTTTTTCAATTCTTCTTTTAATTCGAATCCCGCATGATCAGAGCCCATTGCAATCCGGATGCCTCTTTTTTCGCTGTCTTTGTCC
>Ga0206823_1041_pt1 | contig 37331 bp, 32 predicted proteins | sample Alteio_BWOrgCont_81_FD_152868 | JGI IMG/M metagenome (GOLD analysis project Ga0206823, IMG submission 152868) | Enriched cells from forest soil in Barre Woods Harvard Forest LTER site, Petersham, Massachusetts, United States -... | ecosystem: Environmental > Terrestrial > Soil > Temperate forest >...
CCTTTGGGATCACTCTCCTTTTTCGAAACCTGGTATGATAACTGTCGTCCGAATAAATACTGGATAAAAAAATATGACAACAGCTTCCGGAATGAGGAAGAGAAAACCCTTCTCGCGCAAAAAAAGATTGAGCAAACCGATCACTATTTGCAATCCAGTCGTCAGCTAATAAAGAGAAGAAGAGGCCTTCTGATTACCTCTGTTGTTGGCGTTATGATCGTGTTGAGTTGTTTCTCCTTGTGGGCATTGTTTGAACGTAACAATGCCCTCCGGCAAAAGGAGATCGCCAATAAAAAAGCCAATGAAGCACTGATGGCTCAGGAGGAAGCGATCGGCTCGAAAAACACTGCTGAACAAGCAGAAAAAAATGCTCTCGAGAGTCAGCAAGTAGCCATTAACGCCAAAGAAATTGCCGTTTTGTCGAAAGAAAAGTCGGTAAGCGCCGAAAAGGAGGCCTTGCGGTTAAAGACCAATGCCGAGTCGGAAGCTGCAAATGCATTGGAACAGTCCCAGCTTGCCAGACGGGAAGCCGAAGAAGCAGAGAAACAAAAATTGATTTCACAACAGGAAAAGTACAAAGCAGAGCAGGCAGAACTGAAAACAAAACGGCTTTCAGTTATTTCCCTTGCTCAGAATCTTGCATTGAAGTCTGCCAATCAGGAAGACAAGCAGGTGCAGGGCTTACTCGCCTTGCAGGCTTACCGATTTACCAAACGCAGTGGCGGGAACGTTCAGAACCCTGTCATTTATGAGGCACTCCTGTCGGCGGTATCTTTTTTGCAGGCACCGGCCATAATCAAAGGCTTAAGCACTGAAGTCAGAGCCCTCGCCGATTTTCAAAATGGAATGTTTCTTTCCGCGGGCAAGAGCGGCACAATCAATCTGTTGAATTTGAATTCCGGAGCGGTTCAGGATTTTAATCAGGTTTTTTACCCAAAACCGATCGACTATATATCCTTTAATAAAACCGGAACCTTGCTTGTCACAGGTCATACCGACAATACAATATGTGTGTGGCACATCATTGATCCACTAATCAATCCAGACAAGGGCATTTCCAGAGGCAAAATGTCACCTGTCGTTTTGGAAGGTCAAAAGGGTTTATTAAGAGCAGTAACATTTAACAATGACGACAGCAGGATGGCAACTGCCGGAAAGGACAGTTCTCTGCTGATATGGAACATGCCGGAGAAAAAGATACTAAAAACGATCCATTTAAAATCCTTTGTTAGGGCCATGCAGTTTATGGACGACAACACTCTTCTTGTTGCATCAGAGGAAGGTGAATTGATGGAGGTTTTTATTCAGGAAGGCACGTTGTCAACTATTTTTTCCTCCATGGTTTCTTTGCCTTTGTGTTTTAATTATATTAGGGAAAGGAACAAAGTGATTGTCGGATTTTCAGATGGGAAAATGAGAATATTTGATACGGGTTCGAAGGGTTGGAAGTTCAGCGAAATAAACGATAATTCATCCCGCGTTGTTGGGATGGCAGTTAACAATAATGGAAGTTCACTTGCAATAGCCTGCGCCGATAAAACAATCCGAATGTATAACCTGGAAGATCCCGAAATGAAACCGATTATTCTGAGAGATCCTAATTCAAAAGTTAGCAGTATTTTATTCAGTTCTGATAATAAATTAGTTGCGGGATGCGAAGACAGAACAGTCCATACCTGGGAAATTTCTTCAGATAAACTGGCTGTTCGTTTGTGTTCTTTGGTGGACAGGAATTTATCCCGGGACGAATGGAACGAATTGATCGGGAGTGTAATTGAATATGAAAAGACATGCGAAAGATAGGTTCAGTCATCTTTCTTTTTGCAAGCTTCCTTTTTTGGAGAGGACTTACATTTGCCCAAAAGAATACTGCTGCTCAAAAAAACACCGGCAATTGCGCAACCGTCATCAAAGATGCTGAAATACTTTACAACTTGGGAAAATACGATGAATGCCTGCTCTCATTGAAGGTTGCGCTAAAAGATTGTAACCTTTCCAGGACGGAAAAACAGGAAGCCTGGATACTGATTTCCCGTTTAAACCTGGAGCAGGATAAGACCTCCGAGTCAGATAATGCCCTTGTTCAACTATTGAAAGTGAATGCAAATTACAAACCCAATCCCGGAGCCTATCAGGAGGATTTTTATACTCATTTAGATCGGATTCAAACCAGACCCAAGTTGTCTGTCGGCCTAAATGCCGGACTGAACGTTCCGGTGTATAACAATTCCCAGACCTATTCCGTTTTAAATGGATTGAATTATTCCGCACCCTACAAATCGGTACCTGGATTTACTACAGGATTGAATTTTGAATACGAATTTTACACAAATCTTTCCCTGGTTACCGGCTTGGATTTTTCCCTGTTTAATTACAAACGAAATTTATCAAGCAGTTTATCCGATTATACAATAGATTACAGTGAGTCCCTGAATTATTTGATATTGCCATTGTACCTGAAAAAACAGTTTGGCTCAAAAAAACTGAAGCCCTATATTATTTTAGGCGGCGATTTTAATTTCCTTCAAAAAGCCACCGCAGATATCACAGCCAGCTACTCGGAAGTTGATTTTCTGACAGGCTTATCAGATAATTTCACCAACAGCATAAGCAACATTGACCAGAAAGTGATGAGAACATCCACATTTGGCGGATTAACAGCCGGAGCAGGGGCTTCCTATAGGATTAAAAACCTGGTATTTCAAGTGGATATCCGGTACACCGCCGGGATGAATTATTTTACCAATTCATCCGACAGATTTGATAATGAGCAGCTCATTTACCACTATTACTACATTGACAACGCCGTTACCCTGAACAGAATTGAGATGACTGCCTCTGTAAATTATATTTTTTTATACGACGTAAGGGTGCGAAAGGAATGAAAAAAACTAGTTTAATATTTCTGTTAGCTGGGGTTTTGGTGCTTGCTGCCTGCAAAAAATCCGCGCTGCCATCGGAAACAGCATCCGCAATAAAAACATATGATTTTAACACATCATCAGGCATTAATACGAATGATCATGGTTTTCTGGTTGTCTGCAGTGAAAATTTTAACTTAAATCAGGTGAATGATTTGCTTGTGAAATTCAATGCGAACGGAGGTATAGACTGGCAGTATAAATTTAACCCGAAATTTGTAAATGACAGTAGTTTCAATTTGGTGAACATTATGGATTTTACTCAGACAACAGATGGTTATTCTGTTTTCGCCATGCTGGATTCTGTAGTTCCGAACAAATCCGGAATACAGACTTTTTATTCACCTGCTTTCTTCCTATTTAGTGCTTCAGGCGAATTAACCTATACGAGGAAATTTCCTTTTATTCATATCTTCACACAGGTGCCAATACAATTGGGCGGAAACATCATCCAATTAAAAAATGGAAATTACATCGTTGGATTCAATACACCTTCACCTTTCGGAACAGATACGGTTCAGTTCCGCGTGGCGAAATTATCGGGTCAGGGAGCCATTTTATCAGACACAATAGACATTGCAGGCCTTAATTTCCCCCATTACCTTGGAATTAATATTTTTAAAATGCTTGAACTTCCCAATGGAAATATCATGCTGGCAGGAACGAATTCTTATGCAGGGATCCTGGATACTAATCTGAGGTTTAAAGCTCAAAAAGAATTCGTGACTCCTAACGGTTATTATATCAACTATTTTGTCAATATCGTACCTCAGAATGGTTATTATCTTTTGACCGGATTTGCAGACATCGGAACGCTTTCGTTGTTTCACTATAACTATCTTTTAACAATAGTTGATGAGAATCTGAGTGTAAAACCTGGTTTGAATGTAAAACCCGGTACTATGGCAAAAACCGTAGGCACTCCCAAACAGGATTATTGCCTTTCTTCCATTGCAACCAATGACAATAATTTTGCCTTGATAGGAGTTTCAAATTATGAATCAAATACTTTAAATGACTATGCCAGTTCCATTCTGTACATAAAGGTGGATGCAAACGGCAATGAATTGGCAACCCAGACCCTTGGAACGGGATTGGGAACAGGTGGTTTGCTGATCAGTCAAAATCCGGATAATTCATACAATGTTTTGGGAACAAAGCTCGCCTATGCCGGAAACCCTAATTTTTACCAGACGGTTTTTATACATACGACCTTGCCTTGACCAGCCCTAAGTTTGGCTGGAATGGAAATTATATAATGATATTTTTATTACTAACCATCGCAACACAAGGACTCGGCGGTTTTGAAGTTTCGATTCGTTATATGAAATCCGGAAAATAGAAATGACAGGTGAGTTACCGGGAAAACAATCACTGAATACAGATTTTCAAAGAAGAAAGATATTCCCTGTTCTCATCCAGTATTTTTACTACATACATTCCCCCGGCGAGATTATTTCTTTGCAATTGATATTGATTCTCATTGCATTCAGAAAAGCTCAATTGCCTGCCTGTAATTTCATATAATTCAATGTAATGCCTTCCTGCATTGCTGAATACAACAGTAGCAGATTCACTCATGGGATTGGGAAAAATACGCACGTATTCCTTATTAGAATAATTGTTGATATCCAACAGGTTCCCACTGTATATGTTAATATTATCAATGAATATATTATTGATAGCATAATTAACACTCCTGAATTTAATAAAGGCACTGGTACAGGAGTGGTAAGGACCTAAATAAATAGAGTCCGTCTTCCATTGACTCTGATTGGTCGGAAAAAAATCGGAAACGGTAGTTGCTACGGTCGCTAACCCAGCCCCGGCATAGCTTCTGAGCACATTAAAGGTACCTCCGCAATCCGTTGAAATGGACACGTACAACGTATCGTAATACCCGGCCTGAGCAAATCCATCCTGCCCATAAGCAGCAGACCGGTCAAATTTCAACCAGGGACTGGCAGATGAGCTTAGGTCAATGGGCTTAACACTTGTCAGATCTGCAATCTCCGATGCCTGATTATTACCATAATTCGGGGCATAGGCACAAGAAGCACTGCCATCGTTAGCCGGATTATGAATTTTCCAGGCATAACCGTAGATATCATCAAAATCAGGTTCGAATTGATAGTTAGGACCCTCAAAACCCTCCACCAGAGGAAACGTCAATCCACCATGAAGGCCTTCCACCTGAATCGTTTCCCTTAACGTATCATTTAAATGATTCCCATCTGTTCCTTTATTGGGTGAGGACGTATATACAGTCAACCGGTGCGTAGTACCGGTGGTAGTGATGGGGTTCAGGTTAACCTCTGTTGAATTAAGCGAGACAAGATTTCCTTTCCATGAAAAAGTATCGGGGGCCACCTTGTCCATCTGGTATAAAATATCCACGCTTGTTAAGGTATCCGTTCCCCTGTTCATAAGTCGAATCGTCGGAGTAAAGATGCTGTCACAAGACCATAGTTGAATACCATTTGATCCGGGACTGGTAATTTCGGTAATTCCCGCATCCAGCCTTGACAAGGGATTAACGATGTCAATGCAGCTAAACATGTTTTGTGCAGGTGGCGGATGATGCTGCAAGCCCGGAACGACCGTAAAATTAACAAGTCCGTTCGCTTCTATCAGCCGTCTGTTTATCACTGAATCGATCAGGCTGTACCCATTCGGATCAGCCGCTCCAACGGTCATGCAAACGGGAATGTACTTCGCATTGGAATACGTGAAAGCAGCCTCCGGAAAATTACCATTGGCCCAGGCAATGGACGGACAGGCAGGAGTCCACAGGAAAAGCGCTTTCCATAATTTATACGTTAACAAACCAGAATAGAGTGCCATCCATCCCCCATTGGAGAATCCGTTCAAGTAAACACGATTGGTATCGATGTTATACCACCTAATCATTGAATCACGTGCAGTTACAGGAACAAGGTAATTGAAGGGCAAGTTAAAGTCAGAAGTATAATTTCCGCCCCCGGTAGCAGTGCTGTCAGATTCAGGGCAAGCGACGATGCAGGAATCGCCGATCGAACTATTGAACAGCGCATTTGACATCATACCCGCGATGGATTGCAGATAGCCCATACTGGGTTGATAAGAGGGGGTCCCATTATCCTGCCCGTGCAAAGCTATAATGATCGGATATTTCAGCGCGGGATTATAACCCTGCGGAAAATAGATCGATATTCGCCTGGGCACTCCGTCTGTCGAAACGATTATTCTGTTAAGATATACAGGAGACTGGGCATTGAGTAGGGAGAAAAATCCCAAACAAAAAGACACCAATAAAACGAGTTGGTGAACAGGCCCTTTTTTTAAATCATTGTTTTGCATTCCGCTTGATTTTAAGCGAAGTTAAGTGAAACTAAATTAGATTACAATTTCACCTGAGCAAAGTAATGCGCCCGTAGTTCCCTCCCAACCCATGGAAGAATGTCATTTTAGTAAACATAACTTTCCAAGAGATGCACCCTCAGCTGTTTCAAGCCTGTAAAAGTAGAATCCACCCGATAATTCGCCGGCATCCAATACGGCAAAATGCTCCCCGGCGTTTTGGGACGCATTTACCAGTGTTCTGACCTGGTTTCCGGAAATATCAAAAACCGTCAGCCTGACATATCCATTATCTGAAAGGGTATAACGGAGCGTTGTTTTTTCTGAAAATGGATTTGGATAAACGGTGACATTGTTCCTGTTCCGGTTTGACAAAGCGGCGATCCCATTGATAGCAGTGCTGTCCAGAGAAAATTCGATCGCATTGATAATGGCGCCCACGTAAGTCGATGATTTTGAAGTAAAGCCCATATGCATCGTCCCATCTGTAACGTTCGTTTTAAGGATGGTATCAAAAGCAGCTTGAATACCACCAGCAGCAACCACCGGATCCAAATCCCGCACCACTGTATCTCCGTTCATGGAAACATCCATTTTTACCATTTCATTTGCATTCCAGAAATTGGCAAATTTCAATGTCACCTTATAAGGGCCATTGGCGGTAGGGATGTTGTAATAAAAATCCGAATTAAAATCATAATTGTACCGCGCATCCTGGTAGAGGGCCAGCTGGCCATTCTTAACCCCTGTAATAGAATTAGGTTCTCCATAATTGACGGACGATCCTGAAAATCCATAATCACTGGACCAAACCTGGTTAAGTGCATCGGTAACCTCCGGTCCCCCACAGTTAATGCGAACCGTAGGAACACCCTTTAAAACAGTGATGGTTACCGAATCAGAAATGGAAGGATTGCATACGCTCGTCGCTTTGATTTTCACGTTCACATCGGAAGGAATAGGATTTAAAGGGGCCGTATATAAACCGGAAGCACTGATCGTGCCGATATTCGGACTGATGGACCAGGTGACACTGTCCCCGCAGTTAAAAAAGGAAACTCCGTAAAATTGTTTTTGATTGGCCAGGTTAATACTTCCCGGATTCGTTGGTTCCACTTCTACGGAAGGAGTTCCTGGATCAGGCGTAATTTCCAGTGCAGAAATCTCCGTGTAATTGCTGATGGCCCTTAACACAAACGAAAGTTTACCATTGGTAACGGTAGCAGGCATCTGAATATCCAGTGGCTTCCAAAACCCGCCCGCCACATCATAAATGCAAAAGTTTTTATAAATCAGCTTACCCTGTGATTCAAGGTGCATCACCTGCTGGCCCGAAGCCCATCTGCCCGCCTCTGCAAATTTCGCCGTTATGCGGTAATTTCCGTTGGGAACGATAAAATCCCACCGGGTATCCCCTTCACCAAACCAGGGGTTCACGTACAAGGCACTGTCTGGCATAGAGGGCCATGGCCCCGCATTGTAATACGTGTGACCGCCATCAGAAAAGTCCATGGACGACCAATCCTTGCCATGGGAATCAATGTAATCATGTGTCTGGCCAGGGCAGGTGCGGATAGTGCCAGTTGGGATAACGGAAACATTAATAATTTGCATGGCGGTTGGATCCGCAATACTGCTGACGGTTATGACTGCATTTTGAACAGAGCTGACCGTTGCGGGCGGAGTATAAAATCCGCCTGCACTTAAATTCCCCAAAGCCGGACTCATGGACCATTTAAGTGTTTTATTACTGGTGCCGTTAATCCAGGCAGTAAGCTGCTCACCAGAAAATCCAGCCTGAAAATACAATTGTGCACTGGGAGTTCCAATCGTTACACCCGTTAAGACAATGCTCTGTTGAGTCTGTAAGCCCGGATTTTTAGTACTTGTTGCGATCACCGTCTCTGCCCCAACAGTCGTATTTCCGGAAGTATCCACCACCATCAGGCTCGATTCATCCACCGCTTCAAAGTTGTTTGGTGTAACATTGAAATTAAAATACTGATCATTTAAGGATAATATTTTCCATACCTCCTGGTCAGCGCCCAGCGCCCAATCATCTCCACCATCTGCCAGAATCATCCCATATTGTTTAATCTGTGTCAGTAAAATTTGCTGAGCCGGGGTATAACTGCTGATATCAAAATTTGCTTTTAACCTGAACCGGGCACCATAAGGCACTTTTCCCGTTTCTTCATAAGCCTGCGTAGTTGCAGGCCAGACAACCCTGCCCGCGATGTGATTATTTTGCAAAGTAAACCGGATCGCATGATTGATGGTACCCTTGGTTGCCAAAGCTGTTAACAGCTCCTGTGCATGAAGACTCAATGGCTGAATAAACATGCCGGCAGCATCCGTCGCACCATATTTAGGAAGCGCATACGAAGATCCCAGGTACTTGATTCCACCCTGGGAATTACAGGAAAGACATTGGGCCGTATTGGTTCCGATCGGATAGTAATTATACATCTCCTGGAAAAAATCCCCCGAATGATCCACACCAAAATAATGCCTGTCATCCACAAAATAGGGCGCATACCAGCCACTTTCAATTTTTCCGTCCGGCCAGGGTATGATGCGAAAAGAATCATCATTCTGAGGCTCATAAGTGAAAATGATTTTCTGTTTGGGAGTGGTCGAATCAATAAAATTGGAATAAAATGCCGGTTCATAATGAAGTTCCCCATCATTTGCCTGAGCCAGCCAGACCGCACTGCTGTCATGAACCGGTAAATTATCGATCCTTGTATTGAAAACATGGTTATTGGGCAATAACTGACATCCGCCATGACTTTGCTGCACATTCACATGGGCAGGTGCCTGATACACCCCTGTCGCTGGATTGATGGTGCCCTTGCTTCCCGGAGCAAGCGACCAGCTTACCGGTATGTTGGCCGTGAACGTATAGCTACTCCCCCCGTTGAGGGCGGGGAACGGATTGATTACCGGATTTTGAGCACGCAGACCCAGGCTGAGGGCAGCTGAGGTGAGGAGAAGGATAGGAAGCTTCTTTGTTGTCATGGCTTTTATTTTAATAATGTTACATTTTTAAAGGTTTTAAATGAAGTTAGTTTGTAAAAATCCTGAACACAAAAAGAAAATGATCCATTGTCAATCTCCTAAAGAACTTTGTATTTCATATATTATCAATTTTACTTTTAATATGTGCCTAAATGGAACCATTATTGTCATCTTTCTAAAGTAGAGCCAAATGAAAAACTTCAATAATTGTTTTACCGCATAATTAATTCAATTCACCCATTATTTGGCCTATTTGACCGATAATAATAAGGCTGTTATTGTTGATTTTACTACGTTCGCTACATCATGAAGACATTGAATACAAAAAGCGAAGATGAAAATAAGGAGTTGAATGAGTTTCAGGAAAGTAACTCCGAACTGCCAATGAGCGAGGTGTTGTCCGCCAAAGACATTCGTATTTTAGGACACGAAAGGAGGAGAAGTAACAGGAAAAAGGTAAAAGTCTTAAATAAATTCTACCCATGGGATTTATCCGGCGGATTGTTTGGGATTTGAATGTTCTAAGGCAAGTACCACGTTATCAAAAATTATTTTAATTTCATTTTTCTTAATTTAGAAAAATGAAATTAAAAACAAAAGACATCACCTCCTGCCTCGAATCCTATGCACCCTTAGCTTACCAGGAATCCTACGATAACTCAGGCCTGATCTGTGGTAACCCTGAAACAGAAATCAGCTCCGTTCTGCTCACCATCGATTGTACCGAAGAAGTCATGGAAGAAGCCATTCAGCTAGGTTGTAATATGATCGTAGCCCATCACCCGATCGTCTTTTCAGGATTAAAAAAAATCACAGGCAGAACCTATATAGAAAGAGTCATCCTAAAAGCCATCAAAAATGACATCGCCCTTTATGCCGCACACACCAACCTGGACAATGTCGAAAACGGAGTCAACGCCACGATAGCCCGAAAATTGGGCCTGGTCAAGACCCGTGTACTGTCCCCTAAAGAAGGCCAGCTCAGAAAGCTCCTCACTTTTTGTCCCCCAGATAAAAGGGAGACAGTTCACCAGGCCTTATTTGGAGCGGGCGCAGGGCATATCGGAAACTACGATCAGTGTAGCTTCAACTCCGAAGGCTTCGGAACTTTCCGGGGAAACGAAAAAAGCAATGCCTATGTAGGAGAGAAAGGAAAACAGCATCAGGAAAAAGAAACAAAGATCGAAGTCATTTACCCCGTGCACCTTGAACGTGAAATTCTGAAAGCCTTGTTCAGCGCTCACCCTTACGAAGAAGTGGCCTATGACCTGATTCCCCTTTCCAATCAAAACAAACAAGTCGGATCAGGCCTTATCGGAGATCTCGTGCAGGAAGAAAATGTCGCCGCCTTTTTGGGGCGGCTAAAAAAGCAAATGCAGACCTCTTGTATCCGATATACCTCCTCATTGAACAAAAAAATCAAAAAAGTAGCCCTTTGCGGCGGAAGCGGAAGCTTTCTGTTAACAGATGCCATAGCCGCCGGAGCAGACATTTTCGTGAGTGCAGATTTCAAATACCATCAGTTCTTTGACGCTGAAAATAAGATAGTTATAGCAGACATAGGCCATTACGAAAGTGAGCAATTTACGAAACAACTGTTTTATGACATTTTGACTAAAAAATTTCCTATATTCGCAGTCCATTTATCAAAAAAGAACACAAATCCGATAAACTATATCTAAAAATGAGCAAATCAAAGGTGGATGAAAAAGCTGAAATTCCGGTAGAGGAAAAACTCAAAGCTTTGTTTGAATTACAACAAATAGATTCTAAAATTGACAAAATAAAAATCATCAGAGGTGAACTTCCCCTTGAAGTACGCGATCTTGAAGACGTTGTGGCAGGCATGGAAACCCGCGTCAATAACTTCAACGAAGAAATCAAAAACCTCGAAACATATATCACCGAGAAGAAAAACGCAATGAAAGACTCCGGAGCTGCCATTAAAAAATACGAAGCGCAGCAAAGCAAAGTCCGCAACAACCGCGAGTACGATTCCTTAAGCAAAGAAATCGAATACCAGAACCTTGAAACGCAGCTTTCAGAGAAAAAAATAAAAGAAGCCAAGGCAAACATCGCATCCAAACAAGAAATAATTGAAGGATCAGTCGAAGAATTAAAAGGACGCAAAAAAGATTTGAAAGTAAAAAAAGAAGAGCTCGACGAGATCATTGAAGAAACCCAAAAAGAAGAAGACGGATTATTGAAGAAATCCAAAATAGCACAAGATAAGATAGAAGACCGTTTACTGAACGCCTATGGCCGTATCCGAAGCAATGTCCGCAACGGCTTGGCAGTAGTGACCGTTCAGCGTGACGCCTGCGGAGGATGTTTTAATAAAATCCCACCGCAACGTCAGTTGGATATCCGCATGCATAAAAAAATCATTGTCTGCGAACACTGCGGGCGCATACTCGTCGATGCATCCATGTCAGGAGTTATACCCCCTTCACCCGAAGAGGACAACAAAGACAAAGCCGATAAGAAAACAAGGCTGAAAGCGAAAGTTTAAATCTTAGAACCTAAGTCCCAGCGTCAGCATCACATTGGTCGTGTTGAACGTGTTCTGCACCGGATTCACGTTGGCGATCGAAGGATCGTAGAAATAATAGTTCTCATTGTATACCGTATACACATAAGCCAGGTCGATGCTTAAATTCTTTTCCCTGAAACCAATTCCGGCTGTATAGCTCGTTCTCCCCGCATTCACATTTGAACCCGATTGGTAAGGGTTGCCATACAAGGCATACCCGGCCCTGAGTGAAATATTATCAATCACCTTCCATTCAGCACCCACCCTTAAATTACCCGCCGCAGTATACTTCGCCTGAATATTATTATTGGCAGCATCAAACACCCCAGCATCAGCAGAGCTCAAACTGGCATAGGTATAGTCCACATATTCAAAATCAATTCCAATCAGGCCACGTTTAGCCACCACGAACCCTAAACTTCCGATCACCCTTGGTGGAGTCACCAGGTTATAATCATACGCACCGTAGCCCGTATATGACTTTGCCGCACTGTCCTTGAAATTAGTCGAAACAGTCGTAGAATAACTATCGTGCATATAGAACTGAGTAGGGCTGTGTGCAGCAAGACCAACACGCATCCAGTCATTTATGCGGTAAATAATACCCAATTTCAAATTCACACCATTACCCGTTGTAGTCAGATTTTGCGCAACACCAAAAGAGTGCACACCACCGACCGAATCCGTTAAAGCAGTTTCAGAATAAGACGAACTCGATGAATAATCAATATGCTGAAAACCAATCGTACCACCGATATACAACCGGTTATTATAGTTGCCCGCAAACGACAATACCGTTTCCCCCATATACCCACCCGAAGTAATTGAATTTTGTTGCAGCACACCACCCCCAGTAGGCATGAGCGACATATACTGTGTTGCATTGTTTGGGTTATTGATCAGGTAAGCCTGGTATGCCAGGTATTCCGTTGAATTAGGATCCATGCTACCCACCTGTTGACCATCAGCGTTCGAGGCAATAACATCGCCCAGACCAGCATGAGCATAGCTATAACCTTGCGCACTCTGGCTGTTATTGAAGTTAGCCAGTTGATTGTAACCAAAACCCATATTAAAACTTTGCCACCCCCCTTCTTCAGGAGCTTTGTTTTTTCCAAAAACCCCGACCAAACCTAAATTCTGCAAATTTGCATTGTATTTAGAACCAGATTCAGTATTCGATCCATTTCCACCCGTATTCATATAAGTTGAATTCGTAGTCTGATTAAACGAATTCGGAGTAAACGTTATTTCACTTTTTCTATATAAGCCCAGCCCCGCCGGATTACTGCTCAACGTAGAAAAATCCGCGCCAAGCGCCCCAAAAGCACCCGCCATTGAATTATAGCGGGCCGTGCCCCCGAAAGTAATCTGAGAATATCGGAGGGCATCAGCCTCTGTTTGAGCATTAGCAGAAAGTGTCGCTCCTGCCACGATGATTGCCAAAAATAATTGCCGGTTCATATTTTTATTTTTTTTTAAATCCACAAAACTATCTATTCCCTATTAACTACGCTCGACTCCGCTACTTGCTACGCTCGACTCGCGCTACTCGTTACTCTCTAACCCACTCATCGTCTTCCACCACCGCTGCGACCGCCGCCACCGCCACCACCAGAAGAACGCCCACCGCCGCCACCACCCCCATTGTATCCACCACCGCTTGAATGCATCGGGGCTGAATAAGAAGGAGCCGAAGAACGAGAAGGAGACCCCGAATAAGAAGGCGAACTGCCATGGTAACCGCCAGAACCACTCTGACCACTGCTGTGACTATAACCTTGCTGGGAAGACCTGCCTTGTTGAGCGCCAGCTGACCTGCTGGTTCTGTTTGCCGCAGAGGAGCTGACATTTTTTGGACTGTAATAAGCCCCATCGCCGCCACTGCTGCGAGAAGAAGGACTTGCAAATGCCCTGGAAGGACTTGAAGGACTTGCAGAACGACTGGCAGCACCCACAGAAGAACGGGTTGAACCGCTTCCATTTGTAGCACCTGAAGTTCTCATCCCAGCAGCTGAAAATCCACTGTTCCTTTCAGACGAAATAAAACCACCTGAATTTCTTCCACCCAATGCCGACATACCCATTCTGCCATTCGACCCAATTCCGGCAGAATTGCTACGTGCACCATAACTAAAACCACCCGATCCGCGTCCACCGAAACCACCGCCATATCCACCACCCCAACCGTGACCCCATCCTCCGCCATAACCCCATCCTCCACCATACCCCCAACCATGACCATAACCCCATCCCCCATATCCGCCAAATCCAATTCCACCCCATCCAAAACCTAGCCCCCAGCCAAATCCATAACCCAAACCCCAATAAAGGCTTGGGGCAAAAGCATAAGAATAATAGGAGGGACCATACCAGGGATAGCCATTGTAAATGCTCATCCCATATTGGTAAGGGTTATTGGAATAAAAATAAGTATTGGTATAATAGGGATCATTGTAATCGTAGTTGTATAAAGGATCATCGAATCTTTTAATGCGGGCCGAATATTCATAATCATAATAATCATCCGGGTCATATTCTCCATTATTTCTATGGGTTGAATCCGAATAATTTCCGTTAGCACTATTAGCACTATTGTTTTGATTGTTGTTTCCATTATTCTGATTCGAATAAACAGGCTGACCGTAGTCATCCACCGGACCATTGTATTGAGTTCCAGGATCATTCCGGTGCCCTGGAGCAGGAGAAGGATGCACTTCACTGGCAGGAGCCGCTGCCGGTTTACTTGAACCAGAGGGAGCCGAAAAATAAGCATCATCGTCGTTCTGAGCACTCACGTTGTACGCTGTCGCAACAACAACCAACAGGCAAATTAACTTTTTCATGGGTTTCATGGTACAGAGTTAAAAATCAATGTTAAATTTACAAATAGTATGCCACAATTAATAAAAGAAGGGCCGATTTATAACAAAAGGAGCTACGATTAATAACAAAAAGACCCATGATTGAAGATTATTCCAAGTGGTACAACGACATTGTTGAAAAAGCCGACCTGGCAGAACATTCTGCCGTCAGAGGCTGCATGGTTATCAAACCCTATGGATACTCCATCTGGGAAAAAATGCAGCAGGCCCTTGACAAAATGTTCAAAGATACCGGACACGTAAACGCCTATTTTCCCCTTTTCATACCCAAATCATTTTTCAGCAAGGAAGCCTCCCACGTGGAAGGCTTCGCCAAAGAATGTGCAGTAGTAACGCATTATCGTTTAAAAAACGATGAAAATGGTAAGGGAATCATCGTAGACCCCGAAGCAAAGCTCGAGGAAGAATTAATCGTCAGACCCACCTCCGAAACCATTATTTGGAACACTTATCGGGGATGGATCAAAAGTTACAGAGACCTGCCTATCCTGGTCAACCAATGGGCCAATGTCGTCCGGTGGGAAATGCGTACCCGTCTCTTTCTGCGGACCTCCGAATTCCTTTGGCAGGAAGGACATACCGCACACGCAAGCGCAGAAGAAGCCCTTGAAGAAACTAAAAAAATGCTGGATGTATATGCCGACTTTGCCGAAAACTGGCTGGCCTTACCCGTACTCAAAGGACTAAAAACACCCAACGAACGCTTTGCAGGAGCCATCGATACCTATTGCATAGAGGCCCTCATGCAGGACGGTAAAGCTCTCCAGGCCGGAACCTCCCATTTTCTGGGACAAAATTTCGCCAAAGCCTTCGACGTAAAATACGCTGGCAAAGACGGAAAACTCGAATACGTCTGGGCCACCTCCTGGGGAGTATCTACCCGATTAATGGGTGCGCTTGTCATGGCGCACTCTGACGAAGCCGGCCTTGTCATTCCTCCAAAATTAGCTCCCATCCAGGTCGTCATCGTACCTATCTACAAAAGCGAAGAACAACTAAAACAACTCTCCGAAAAGGCAGCACTCATCAAAAAAGACCTCCTTTCCAAAGGCATCTCGGTCAAGTACGACGACCGCGACCACCTGCGTCCCGGATTCAAATTCGCAGAATACGAATACAAAGGCGTGCCACTGCGCATCGCCATAGGACAGAGAGACCTCGAAAACGGAACAGTCGAACTGGCCAGGAGAGATACCAAAACAAAAGAAACGGTAAAACAAGACAATCTCACAGCACACGTCGAACAACTCCTGACAGAGATCCAGCAGAACCTCTATAAAAAAGCACTCGAACGAAGAGAGGCCAGCACCCATCAGGCAAATACCCTCGAAGAATTCAAAAAAATACTGGACGAAAAAGGAGGTTTCATTTATGCTCATTGGGACGGAACTCCTGAAACAGAACAAAAAATAAAAGAAGAAACAAAGGCCACCATACGCTGCATACCCCTGAACAACAAACAAGAACAAGGAAAATGTATCTACACCGGGAAGCCATCATCTCAGAAAGTAGTATTTGCCAGAGCGTATTAGTAGGGAAGCCCCCAACCATAATTGGGCTATTACCATTAGCAATTTGTATTCCTGTTACAACATTGCAACCTGAACACGAGATATTGCTAAATAATTCTTAATTTTCAGGAATGGAAACCCAGACGCCCCGGGATTTAATTTTAAGAAGTCTAAAGGAAAAGTCCAGCATGAAGCAGGACGTTTTCAAAAATACCCAGGAGACTTTTAAAGTGCTGAGAACAGTCGTCAAGGAAGTAACAGAAGACCTCAAGAGCTACCAGAAGGTTGATAAAAGAATAGTCGTAGAGTTCAAAGAGGTAAACGATTACCAGATACAGATCAGAGTTGCGGGCGACACGGTCATCTTTTACATGCACACCAATATCTTCGACTTCGACAAAAGTCACCGCATCTGGAAAACATCCTACGTCAAAGAGGACAATAACCGTTCATTCTGCGGCATGATCCAGATATTCAACTTTTTAGCTGACTCTTTTAAATTTAACCGGCTGAATGACCTCGGCTACTTAATAGGCCGGATCTTTCTGAATAAAGAATCGCACTATTTCGTAGAAGGAAAACGACAATTAGGGTTCTTATACAACGACTTCGTCAATACCGTTATCGACAAGGCAGCTCTCAAAGCTATCGTCGAATCTTCCATCCTTTATAGTCTTAACTTCGATCTGTACACACCGCCTTTCGACAGCGTAAAGGAAGTAACGGTCGCAGACATACAGGCGGTCGAAAACAACTTGCAGATCAGCACCGGCAAACGCCTCGGCTTCCGCTTCCAGGCAGATACAGATCACATCGAATAACACCCAAACTCCTTCCCAGAAACCCCAGGCGATGAAGGGAAACCTAAACACATCATTTGAAATCTAATTTATTTGGGGAATTTCATTCTTAATGCTACATTTGCCATCCCAATTTTAAGGCCATTAAAATAAAAGGACATCATCTCCCTTTATTATAAGCCACAAAGAAAAAAATATTGGGCCCGTTCGTCTAGGGGTTAGGACACCAGATTTTCATTCTGGTAACAGGGGTTCGATTCCCCTACGGGCTACTGAATAATACTTAAACACCTTGTAAATCAATGATTTGCGAGGTGTTTTTGTTTTCGGGGGACAGTATGGGGGACTGTTAATTAGAGAAAATTTAAGTGCCCTTTTTCAATTAGTTGCAAAATTTAAAGGAGAAATGATAAGTTAGAGTAGATTTGGCTTCAGAAAAACCTTACTTGATAATAAGAGTATTAGCAATAAAAGCATAATCAAAATATGATATTTGATAAAGAGCCAACGAACTGGAGTGAATTACAAGATTTTGTTGGTCAAATGTTTAAGGAATGTGGGTTTAAAACAGAAATTTCGAAAGTGGTTAAATTAGTTCGTGGAAAAAAAGAAATTGATGTTTTTGCTCAAGAAGTCTCAGGTGAAACCAATCTAAAAATTATAGTTGAATGTAAGTTTTGGGAAAAACCTATTAACCAAGAAACAATTCATGCATTTCGGACTGTTGTTGCTGATTATGGAGCTAACATTGGATTTATTGTTTCAAAAAATGGATTTCAATCAGGAAGTTATGAAGCAATAAAAAACACAATAGTAAGACTAGTTTCATTAAAAGAATTGGAATCTGAATATTACGTAAAATGGAAACAAGCATTAGTAAAAAAGTATATGCCTTTTGCAGATAAGCTTTTCCCATATTGGGATTATCCCGGAAAAATTCCAAAGGATAAAGGAATTATAGATTTTGAAAAGCAAAAATTAATTCATTCAGCGTATAATCCCATTTGTGGTTTAGGACCTGAAGATCAAAATCAAGATGGATTTATTAGAAAATACCCTATTACCGTGCCAATCATAACTTTGATTTTTTAATCAATAATGCAGGCACTGCATTATATATGCCGTTTACAGATGTAACAGAAGAACAAATGGACGCTATTTATAACATCCACTACAAAGGGGTATTCTTCCTGACCCAGAAATCACTCCCTTTTATAAATGACGGAGGAGGTATTATCAATATTTCTTCCGGACTTACCCGCATTACCATGCCGGGCTCCTCGGTATACGGTTCTTTTAAAACAGCCGTGGAATCACTCACACGTTACATGGCAAAAGAACTGGGATCAAGAAAAATTCGCGTAAATGTGATAGCGCCCGGAGCTATTGAAACTGACTTTGGAGGGGGGCGCACAAGAGATAATAAAGAAATTAATGCACACATTGCCGGCCTTACTGCTTTAGGACGGGTTGGTTTACCAGATGATATTGGCGGGGTTGTTTCGTTTTTATGTACCCCGGAGGCCTACTGGATAAATGCTCAGCGTATCGAGGTTTCAGGAGGACAGGGTATCTAAAACATAATTTTTCCTTGGAAGAAAGGTTATTACCGACAGTTTTTACAGTCTCGGATTTTAACTTTTGGTAGATTAAATAAATATATTCTACATTTGTACGATGACACTCAGAACGCGAAGATTTTTTTCTTTATTCTTTCTGTCCCTTTTTTTATACCCTTCCGTAGAAGTTGGAATTCACGAATTTGCCCACAGATATGATGCTGTCTGCTTTGTACATGATGCAAAACACTTTCACAAGAAGGAGCACAGTTGCCCGATTTGCGATTTTAATATTTCATTAACAGGATCACTTCCGGAGAGCGCAGTTATTCCAACTGCTGTTTCGTTCCCCAGTATCTATTCAAATTACATTTCCTGCTCATTACCAACTTCAGCAGATTTTAATTACTCTCCCAGGGGTCCCCCTACTGTTTAGTTTTAACTGATTTTCTGATTTGATTTCAACGCAGTGGTTTTTCATTGCTATGCAGTTATGTGTCAGATAATCTCTCTTGCAGGCAATCGCCTGTAATCCCATTCATTTTTAATGTCTGTTTTAATTCTATCATGGTTTCAAAACGCAGTTTGGTTTTGGTCGTTTGCATTATTTTATGTGCTGCCACTCATGCACAGCAAGCTGCTTGTTCCCTTTCATTATCAGGGACCATAAGTTGCAAAGAGGATGGTAAACCACTGTCTTATGTTGCAATCGGTTTGTTGAGTACTGGCAAAAGTGCATCAAGCGACGAAAAAGGAAAGTTTCTGATCACTTCTGTTTGCGCCGGTGAATACCATCTTATAGCTTCTTTTATCGGTTATTCAAAATTGGATACCCTGATTAAAATAAGTGCAGACCGGAATATCCAACTTCAACTCAAGCCTGACAGCTTTCATTTAAAGGAAGTTCATGTGGAGGCCAATAAAATTGAGAAGCGGGGGGTGGAAACGGTCACCAAATCAGAATTAAGCGGGGAAGAACTCCAGCAGACACGAGGTGAAAATTTAGGAACTGCTCTCAAGGAAATTACAGGAGTTGATGTAATACAGACAGGAGCCACCATTTCTAAACCGGTTATACATGGGCTTTACAGCAACAGAATTCTCATTCTTAACAATGGCGTAAGACAAGAAGGTCAGCAATGGGGGAGTGAACATGCGCCGGAAATTGATCCATTTATTGCCACTAAGCTTTCGGTAATAAAGGGAGCGGCAAGTATCAGGTATGGGTCAGATGCGATCGGTGGTGTCGTATTGGTTGAACCTGCGGAAATGCCCAAATTGAAATGCCTGGAAGGGGAAATAAATCTTGTTGGAATGGATAACAGCAGGTTGTATACCGGATCAGGGATCTTGCAAGGAGCCTTTGATAAAAGGTTGACGGGGCTTAGTTTTCGTATTCAGGGAACAGACAGGCAGGCGGGAAATATAGAAACCCCGCATTATATTCTGGACAATACGGGTCTGCTTGAGAAAAACTATTCCGGCACGTTGGCTTATGAAAGGGAGAACTATGGTATAACAGCCTATTACAGCCATTTTTATTCTGAATTGGGAATATTTACATATTCAGAGGCCAGTAACCCGGCTCAATTGCAACAGTTGTTTGCCCAGCCTCAGCCGATTAATTTTCCTATGTCTTATTATCTGAGTAAAGGCTTTTATACTATTAACAGGGGGTATCAAACAGTAGATCACAACCTGCTTAAGATAAATGCTTTTGCAAAATCCGGAAGATTTGGAAGGCTTGAGGCGACATTTGCCAGACAAACGGATAATCGGCAGGAATTTGATCTTGATGTTCCCTATTCCATTAATGGGAGCCTTAACAATGCTGCTCAGAATGATTTTGATTTGACCACCCATACCGGGGAGTTGGTTTGGGAACATAATTCCTGGCATAATATATCAGGGAGTGTGGGCGCTAATTTTATCACCGAAGGGAATGTGTATACAGGACTTGCCTATCAGCCGCTAATTCCCAACTATAGGAACTATGGTGGAGGATTATTCATCATCGAAAAATGGAATCCAAGGAATAATTTCACGCTTGAAGCCGGAGTTCGATACGATTACAAATGGCAAAGGGAGTATATGCTCAATCCAATATCCCTTTTGGAATACACAAATACCCAAACGTACGATGCCCCAACTGCTACACTTGGTGCTCTTTGGCGGTTTTCACCAAAAATAAGTTTGAACGCAAACCTGGGTAGTGGCTGGCGAGCCCCTTCAGCATTTGAATTGTACGCTTTTGGGGTACATGGTGCCACTCAGCAGTTTGTTGTCGGTGATAGTTTGCTTAAAGTGGAGCAATCCTATAATTTTTGCACTTCCATACATTTTGAAGGGGAGAAAATTGAAACCGAATTCGGTGTTTATGCAAATCTTATAAATAATTATATCTACTTAAAGCCTACCCTCACCGAACATGTGAATATCGATGGCTATTTTCCGGAGTTTGACTTTACCCAAACCAATGCTTTTTTTAAAGGGGCTGATTTCAATCTGAAATGGCACATCACAAAGTACCTCACTTATGAACCTAAGGCTACATTGGTTTTTGCCAATGATTTGACAAATCACACCTATCTGGTATACATTCCTCCCCAGCGTTTCAATCAAAAATTGGAATACCGCTGGGAAAAACTGGGCAGATTAAAAAATGTGTTTGTCAATATTGGCAATCTGATTGTTCCTGAGCAAACAAGGGTTCCGCCAAATAGTGATTTTGTTCCTCCACCCAAAGGGTATGTTTTGTTTTCGGCTGCAATTGGTTGCTCTGCGCATTTGGGAAAACAGTTAATGAACATCAGCATCATCTGCAATAACATGATGAATACGGCATATCGCGATTATATGGATTTCTTCCGCTATTATGCGGACGAGCCGGGAAGAAGTATACAATTAAAGATCAGAATACCATTTCAGTTTATTAAACCAAAAACCGATCAAGAAAATAATAATTAACAATTAAATTAAAAACCAATGAAAAATAGAATGCTAAAATTAACGGGGTTTGCATCAATTGCAGCTACCGCTGTGGTGCTATTTATAGCATCATGCAAAAAAACAGAACAAGTTGTCACACCGGCACCTCCGGGCAACGAATTTCTGACAACTGTAATTTTCCGCTGTATAAATACAGCAGCTCCATTTGATACGACAACATCAATATGGAGGGATCTCAACCCCGGCAGTACAGCCCTGCCGGATACTTCAAAAGCAGTCCTGAGCTTCAAGAAAAACAGCACTTATACCTGCTATGTTTATATTCTTGATGAATCCAAGACAACAAATTTTGGAACGACTAATCTTGGTGCTTTGGTACAGCCAAATTTTAACATTAATAACCTCCCTGCAACGACTGTTAATGTAACCACAGAAATCAGGCAGCGTCAGAATTATCACCTGGTTTGTTTTAATATGACCGGTGGAATTTCAACACAATTATCAGTAGTTCGTACCGATTACGATACGAATACGCCCTCCTTGCAGGTTGGATTGGATGATGATGTTTACACCCTGAGCCCAAGCACAGGTAGAATGGAAATGACACTGCACCATCAGCCGAATGTAAAAAATGGTACCTGTGGTCCTGGCACCGATGACTTTGATGTTTTCTATACAGTGAGTATTAACTGATTTTAAAAACCGTAAAAAAGATAAATATGAAAAATATAACATTATTCAGTTTATTGCTTGCTACCGCTTTAAGCATACAGGCACAAACAACAGAAACGCAGTCATCTGGTAATAACGGCAGCTTTATAGGTGTATTCGGAGGATTCTCTATGCCTATGGGGAATTGGAAAAAGAATGTCTATAACAAGGACGACATTGGTGGGTGGATACCAACTGATGCCGGTAATCTCTCTGCCGGTTTTGCCGGAAACGGATCAACATTCGGCTATGAGGGTGCCTGGTTCATTTCAAAATATATTGGAATCGGAGGAGTGATCAGTTATAGTTCCTTTAGCATTTCAACTGCCGGGCTTGATACACTTTCAGCAGGATACCGGGCATCTTTTGATGTAGACAAAACCACAACAACTATATCCGGAAACTATACCATGTGGTCTGTTTTGCCTGGTATCTATCTCAGATATCCTTTTACTGATAAATTTTCGGCTCAAGTGAAACTGTTAGGTGGATTCACAAGCGTCACCACCCCAAACATCTCTGTGGATGTCTTTGATGGAGGAGTGGATGACGGTAGTTTCATTCAATTAGCTTGTGTTGCAAATTCTTTTGCCTTCATGGGAGGACTCAATCTCAGCTATAATTTAAGCAGTTGTTTTGCCTTAAATCTACAGGGTAACTATTTCTATAGCCAACCGGATTTTTTCCTGGCTAACCTAAACCGCAATGCCAATGTAGGGAGATTGATAACTGAGTACAATCAACCCCTGACATTTATGAATTTTTCTCTTGGTCTGGCATATACTTTTGGAAAAAAATAAAAATATGGGTAGCAACCTTGTTGGTTATTTTAATTGTTGTTTAGGCCGATAGGGTTGCTCACCCACCATTTTAAATATTGAATCGGAAGGACATGAACAGATTTCTATTTGGTCTATTAGGCTCATTTGTTTTGCTCTATTTGGGCTGTGATGAGCCAAAAACGTTGGATGAAAAATTGGCTGACACAAAGGAAATGTTAAAAAAGCAGGATTCCATTTTTGAAATAGAGCACACTGAACTTGAAACTGAACATGAACATTGGGTTGAACAACATCAACAATTTATTGGAACAGAAAGTGACACACTTCACAAACACTGGGAAGTTCAGCACATGTTGGTTATTCAAAAACACAGTGAAATAATCGAACGACATAAGAAGCTTTTGGAAGATTATGCAGCTGTGGAAAGGAGGTACCAAAACAAGGAAATGGAAGATTTAGCCATTCAAGAACAAATCAACGCGATTTTACGTGACATCCAAGAAATAAAAAACGACCATGAATTGATGAAGGCGGAGCATAAAAAAATGAAAGTCGAGCACGAAAGAATGTTTAAAGAACACAGCTCTGCACAATAAGATAGGGGTCGCTCCTGAAATAGCTGAATAATCGGCTATGTCATACCACCCCGGCCACAGTTCCCGAACCTCCCCGATCCCGTTTTGGAAAAATTTCCCAAAATACCGGAGTAGGACTGGTTCGGAAGCTCCTGGGAGGGCTGAATCAAAGGATGTGTTGGAATAGCCCCGCTTCATGCGGTAGGTATCAGGAGTGCGCAAAATGCCAATGGGGAACCTTTTTTCTTGAGAAGAAAGGTGGCTCATCTGGCTATTTCACTAAATTGGCTTAATTTTTAGCGGTATGATAGATGTCACAAAGCAATTCTGTAAAATAGTTATAAAGATCAACAGTTGAATTAAATTCTTCAGCGGTCATACCTATTTTTGCATATTGCCTTTTATCTGATTTTTGTAGTATGACGTTTGAGAGCTAAAATAGTTACAATCCATTAATAAAATACCTGTATCGCGTATTAGTGCCAGGTTGAGCCTGAAATGTAGGTCTACTTTTGGGTCATGCTTCATGTTCCCTTATATGCGAAATTTCGCAGATTCGGCATATTATCGGTCGGCACCGTGTAGGCTAAAATAGATTATACCATATGTAATTATCCTTAAATTTCGTACCTTTGTGTGGTAAAAAGATATACAATGTACGCTAATCGCAAACTCTTGTTATCCCCAGTGGTAAGACCTTCCAGAATAAAGAAGTTGGAGAAGATATTGATTAAGATTCTTGAAGAAGAAAAAGAACAGAAAAACGGAAAGTCCCACAGCCACCCTCAAAAGGCGAATGGTCATAAATAGCCTGGGCTACAATTTAAACGTATTTATCAACTGTCCTTTTGATGATGGGTACAATGCAATATTTGAGGCAATCGTTTTCACTATTTGCGATTGTGGATTTACTCCAAGATGTGCTAAGGAACGGGAAGATTCTTCCGAAGTAAGAATTCAGAAAATCTTAGAAATTATAAGTGAATGTAAGCACGGCATCCATGACATCAGTATAGCCGGAGCGGACCCTAAAACAAAACTTGCCAGGTTTAATATGCCCTATGAGTTAGGGCTTTTTACTGGTTGTAAAAAGTTTGGTGATGAAATCCAAAATAAGAAATCCTGTCTCATTCTTGATAAAACACCATACCGGTACGCTTCTTTTCTGTCAGACATAGCAGGTCAGGATATTCGCGCTCACGAAAACAATCCCCAAAAAGCAGCAGCACACGTCCGAAACTTTTTGGCTCAAAAATCAAATAGGAAAATACCATCGGCAAGCATTGTTTGGGAAAGATACATTAACTATAAAAGGGTTGCACCTCGTTTGGCTAAGGAGGGAGGACTAAAAATTGATGAAGTTACATTCAGAGAAAGGCTTGAATTAATAAGCACCTGGGTAAAAATAGAAACAAAGACACATACCTGAAGCCGGAGCGAAACAAGAAAACAGGTGGAAAAACAGGTGGATATTTTTCTCTTTCATTATCAGCTTTCAACGGTCTTTGTCAAAAAGTGATAATTGTATCTTTGACTGGAAATACTGTGAACAGTGAACAGGGAATGTCCGTATATTCATTGTTTTGAAGAACAATGATAATCAACGATAAATTAAGCACCCTACGGGTAATTATTTGCAGTTATAAAATCATGAAAAAATACTACGTAACACTATTAGGTTTCTGTCTTCTTGGATGGGGAGGATCTGAACTATGGGCGCAGCAAGGACCTGTTGCCTCAGGTGGAGATGCGAGCGGCTCAGGCGGATCGGCCAGTTATTCCATCGGGCAAATTGATTACCTAACGGTGAAAGGGAGTAACGGAGCCATTACCCAAGGGCTTCAACAGCCTTTCGAAATTCAGGTGATGACCGGGGTTGAAAAAATAAGTATAAATCTTACTTCTAGTGTCTATCCTAATCCTGCTGCGGATCATTTGACCCTGAGCCTGGCGAATAACACTCTCGAAAATATGAGCTATGCAGTTTACAGCATAGAAGGAAAACTAATCGGACAAAGAGCAATAAGTGACAACTTGACCAATATCCAAATGGAAGGTTTGGCTAGTGGATTTTATTTAGTAAAGGTTTATAACAATACTAACGAAGTAAAAACATTTAAAATCTTAAAAAATCAATAATTATGAAAAGGTCTTACCTCAAATTACCTGCACTTCTTTTAGCATTAAGCTTTCAGATTGCAACGACATTCGCTCAAGCTCCTCAGGGAATGACCTATCAGGCTATAGTTCGAAATGGCAGTAACACATTGATCACAAGCACAACAGTTGGTGTGCGGATTAGTGTACTTCAAGGTTCTGTTACAGGAACTGCAGTGTATGAGGAAACTCAAACACCGGCTACTAATGCCAATGGGCTTGTAACTATTACTATTGGCTCAGGTGTGGTAGTAAGTGGAACATTTGCAGGCATCAATTGGGCGAATGGTCCCTATTTTATTAAAACAGAAACGGATCCTGCCGGGGGAACTAATTACACCATCACTGGCACAAGTCAATTGATGAGTGTACCCTATGCTTTGTATGCTGAAACAAGTGGTGGTAAATCTTGGCAAATTACGGGTGATTCTGGTTTAATAGCTGGAACTAACTTTTTAGGAAATAAAGATTCTGTTGATTTGGTCTATAAAACAAATAACATTGAAAGAATGAGAGTTGCGGCAAATGGAGGAAATGTCGGTATAGGAACGGCAACACCCGGTGGTCAATTGGACGTTGAAGGTTCAGGAAATGTTTTATTGAATTCTGGTAATGTTGGAATTGGAACTACTAATCCTCAAGCAACGCTTCATGTCAATGGCTCGGCTTCTATTGGAAATTTTTATTCAAATTCGGGAGCAAACTTGAATGTGGAATCTAACGGGTCTACACCTTATATTTCACAAATTGCAAATGGGTTTAGCACTTCAAGTTGGGGGCAAAACAACCTTAATGGACCAGTTTTTGGTTGGGATGTGGGTGATTTTAGCTTTAATTACGGCATTACCTGGAATCAGTTCCCAAGTGCTGGAACAACAGCAATGACAATTAAACAAGGCGGTAATGTCGGGATAGGAACAGCAGCACCTATAGCAACTTTGGATGTCGTTAACGGAGCGAATGATGTGTTGCGTATAAATAGTACTGCTGGAAATCAATCAAATATTGCATTCTGTACATTTACAGGTCCAGGTATAGGCGCAAGGCTTACTGCCATTGATGACCTTAATTACGGGAATCACCTGGGTTTTGAAACCTCTAACCCCGGGGCACCTTTTATCAATACAACTACAGAAAGGATGAGAATTACGGATGTAGGAAATGTGGGGATAGGAACAACAAGCCCCACTACATTGTTGCAGGTTGGCAATGGCGGTGCAAGGGGCAAGTTGTCTATCAACTCTCAGGATCAGTATGGTGGACAGCTTCAAATAGGAAACCCGATTTCGGGGAGCGAAGTAGGCATAGGTTTCTTTAGTGGGGCGAGTGCATTTGGAGATGCTCCAACGTCTTTAAATGGAAACACCTATTTGTGGAATATTGGAGCAGGTGTTTGGGGACTTAGTGGCAATAATTTTGCAATAGGCAATGCTGGTTTCGGGGGACCGATTATAACCCTTACAAGCGCTGGTAATGTAGGAGTCGGTTCGAAAAGCCCGATTTCTACCCTACAAGTGCAAGGCTCATTTGGAACAATTGTTAGTTCAAAGAGCGTGAATTACACCGCCACCGCTACGGATAATATTATTTTAGCCACGGCTGCTGGCATAACGATCAGCCTGCCAAATGCCGCAACAGCTGCTGGCCGTCATTATACGGTTAAATTAACTGCAGTGGGTTCAGCTACAGTTAATGGGGGAGGTTCTAACATTGATGGATCGGCAACATATAATCTGAGTGCTGCTAACAAATATGTAACCGTAGCAAGTGATGGAACGAACTGGTGGGTTATTGCCAATAATTGATTGTTCAATTAATTTTAAATGAGGAGGCCCCCATATATAAACGGGGGCCTTTTTTTGTTAAAGTTCATCTGGCGAGTACAATTTTCTTCGTGTATCGTTTGTCATTTAAAAACTGTCTGAAGCAAAATGAGGTCCGACAAGTTTGAAAATTTATTTACTTAACTGTGTAATTCAGTTCAGTTACCCCGCAAGTAAATTGTCGAGTAGTTAATAGTTTTAGTTTTATTTTGTCTTTAATGTCTACAAACAATGGAATGCCTCGTCCAAGAATAATTGGATTAACAAATAGCCAATATCCATCAATTAAGTTCTGTTGAATAAGTGAATGTGTGGCTGTCGGGCTACCAAAAAGCAAGATTTCTCCACCTGCCTGTTGTTTTATTTCGTTTATTTTGTCCGAAAAGTTGTCGTTAATAATTTTTGTTTTAGCCAAACCCGTGTCTTTCATTTTTTTTGATAATATAACTTTGTGAACTTTGTTATACCACTTTGAATGTTCAATGTCGTGCTTGGTCGCTGCCGGCTTGTCTCCTGCGGTAGGCCAGTAGTTTTCCATCATCTGGTAAGTTACTCGACCATATAATGCCGTATCGGTTACGCCTATCCGCTCACCGACATGATCAAAAATTTCTTCATCAATTTTGATCCAATTCATCTCCCCATTCGGTCCTGCTACAAAACCGTCAAGCGATATGTGCATAAATGAAATTATTTTTCTCATATTTTCTATTTTTTATTATTATTTATGGTTGTTACTTTCTAATATTTTAACGTAGTTTTCAAGTCGATTTAAAGTCTGCTTGCCACCTTCAATGGCATTTACCTTTCTATTTAATTCTTCAATAATTGCCTTTGACTTAAATACTGATTTCATTGTCAACAATGTTTTTCCTTCAACCTCCTCAAATAAAATTGAAACTGTAAAGTTATAATCTTCGCTTTTTGCACCAGACTGTTTATAGGATAAAAAGGATGGTTTTTTTACTTCCACGTACTCTATTTTGCTATCCCAATCCCGTCCCATACCATGCATAATAAAATCCCAAATTTTGCCTGGTTCCACATTCATTGATTTTGTAGTTAGCGAAAAACCATTTGGTCCCCACCATTCTTTGATATGTTCCGGGGTAGTCCATACTTCCCAAACTAAATCTCTTGGAGCATCAAGAATTCTTGTATGTATAAGTATGTTCTCTTCTTGTTTAAATGTATTGTGTTTTTCCATCTTTCTATTTTTTCTTTTTTTGAATTTTAGCTAAATAATTTTCCAATGAGTCAAATTTATTATCCCAATATTTTCGGTATTGATCTATCCAGTCTGTTACTTCATTTAATTTTGCGAGTTTAGCCTCGCAATATCTTTCCCTGCCTTTTTTTTTGATTACAATAAGACCACAATCATTAAGGATTTGGACATGCAGTGAAACTGCTTGTCGGGTAATATCAAACTCCTTGGCAATAGTATTAACATTGAGTGATTTCCGAGCCAGCATACCTATAATTTGCCTACGAGTTGGATCTGCTATTGCCTGAAAGATGTCTCTTGTTTGTGTCATAATGCGCAAGTAATTACTTGCAAATATATGTGCTAGGTTTAACTTGCGCAAATTTATTTTACATTTTACTATATCCTTGGCATCAATGATAAGACATACCTGGCCCGAGCGTTTGGAAAAAAGCTGGGCAAGGCAAGCGTGAGTGGGTATTGTATTAAGTTCAAAACGCTAAAGGATATAAATATGGATATACTTGAAGCGGCTATACGATATGGGGTTGAGCAAGATAAACTTTCATAGCGGAAGACTTTTTATAAATGAAGAGGCTAACCAAAAGCATGCTTTGGAAAAATTTCCTAAAATACCGGAGCAGGACTGGTTGGGTTGCTCCTGAAAGGGCTGAACTATCGGATATGTAATGTCACGCCCGGCTCTTTGCTGGCGGTCTATCTAATATTGGACAGGATTTTCAAGGATTTGTTGTTTTTAATTTTATGAACATAACAAGTCCACAAATCATCAATAATGCAGCAATTCCAAAAACAGCACCATGACTGTAGGTGTAAATAGCGGCAGCTCCGAGCGGAACAATGACATGATATAAAGCTTGCAGACTTTGATTCGTTCCTTGCAGTAGACCTTGCTTATTTTCATTAACAGATACAGAGAGTCGTGCATTATAAGAAGGATCAAATAAGCCTTCACCCAATACAATGCAAGCAACAGCTCCGATAATAAGAAATACAGATGGAATATATGCACTTAAAAATAAGAGGCCAAGCCCTACAACGAGTCCGCATAGGCCAATGATACCAACCGTTCGGTCACCTAATCTCTTAAGAAGTTGTGGTAATATGATTACCCGCGAAAGAATATCACAGACCCCTACAAGTACGAAAATTCCCCCTATAAATGACGGACCCCACATAAATACATCCTTCAAAAATATACTCGCGTTGAATTGCCAGATATTTAGTCCAATATAGAAGAATGCCCCCATAATAATTAATGCACGGGCTTCTTTCAAAGAAAAAATCTCTTTGAAATGAGAAAAGGTATTAAAACTCTTAAGAGTAAGATGTGTTGTGCGTTTTTCTGCTGGAAGCGACTCTGGTAGCAACTGGGTGATGCAGAGCATGGATACAAAAGTAATCCCCGCTGTAATAAAAAAGGGTAAGGTGATAGAAACAGATCCGAGTATCCCCCCAATCGTAGGGCCAATCATGAATCCAAGACCAATCGCACCGCCCAGATATCCAAACCATTTACCTCTTTCATCAGGTTCTGTACTGTCACTTATGTATGCAAACAGTGCACTTTGATTCCCTGCAGTAAGTCCATCAATTATTCTTCCGAGGAAGAGTACCCAAAGCGCTCCGCCAAAGCCGAGAAGTACATATCCGATTGCTGAACCAAGTAAGCTGATGAGTAAAATGGGTTTACGTCCATATCGATCACTGAGTGCTCCAAAGACCGGTGCAGCAAAAAATGTGCAGGCAGCAAACACAGAAACAAGTGCACTCATTGCGACTGCTATACTTGTAGCAGGGACATATTTTTCTAAAAGAAATGGAAAGAGTGGAAGGACGATAGTCATTCCAACGGCATTTAGCACTGTAATACCTACGATAATCCACAGTGTTCTTTTTTTATTTGTGTTTTGCATACATTTATTTACTTATGCCACATTGGGTTGTTTTTTCTTTAGTATAAAAGAAGCTATTACAGTCATGATGGCTTCGACCGGAAAACCTTGAATAAAAATAATGCCTGCCCTTAAAAAGTGGTTTTTGTAAAGCTCGGTCTGTTTTAGCATTCTCTGGCGAGACAATAATTATCTCCGTGTTTTCCACTTAAACCACGTCCGCGACGGTCAGGAATATATACCGTAAATGTATCAGAAAGGTGTGTGGTAAGTTTTGTAAAATTCTTTGAAGTCTGTATGCCCCCATGAACAAGAATAAGTCCTGGTCCGTTTCCGTATTGCCTGAATCCAATAGTGATTCCATCTTTTGAGATAATTTGTCCGATCGTTTCAGTATTTGAATCACTCATATACAGGAAAAGTACATAAAATCACGTCTATATTCGATTTTTTGCTCCTGAAGATCGTGAAGCCTATCCTATGGAAGCAGATGCTAAATTAAAAACTACCCTTATCCAAATCAGCTATAAGCCCAGCATGATTTGGGTGCCATCCCAACCATTCATGCGTTAATGTAACCCCGGCTTTGTTCTGAGAGGTGCCAGAAGGCGACCATTGCGCGATTTTGAACCTTTTTTCCTGGGAAGAAAGGTTAGCGAGGCAAATCACAGTTCTTTAATTACAGGTTTTTAAAGTGATAAACCGGGTAAAATAATTACATTTCGGACGGGCAGTTTCCATGTGAAATTGAAATAAAACGTCCGTATGTGCGGACGTCAGGTTTGACAGATGTCTTTTAATACAAAATCGCTAACTTTGCATCATGCCAATTATATCAATGTTTTATGGAATAATTGTCAGGATGTTTTTCCTTGACAACAAGCAACATAAATTACCTCATATTCACATTGAGTATCAGGACTATATGGCTGTTGTTGAAATTCCGAGCTCAAATTTGATTGCAGGAAATTTTCCACCTGATAAGCTGAAACTTGTTGCAGCGTGGATAGAGATACATAAAGATGAATTAATGGCGGATTGGAAATTGGCCATTGAAGGACAGCCTATATTTAAAATTGAAGCGTTAAAGTAAAATGCACACTTTAAAAAGCATAGAAATAATTCCTCAATATAAGCTGAAATGTTATTTTACTGACAACCGGGTTAAAGAGGTTGATCTATCATCTCTGCTTCATAAATCTGCCTTCGAGTTTCTAAAGAATTCCGAAAATTTTTACAAAATAAAAAACAAACACTATTTTGTAGAATGGGAAGGGTTTGACGCTGACCTAAGCGCTGATACTCTTTGGCACTGGAACGAGTAATGTTTCAGGTTTGCTTCAGGTATTCAAAAATGGACTCCACAAGCGTTTTGCGTTTTTTTTTGTTCCGTACGAATGCACATGGTTCACCATTTGGATGTTGCTCAGGCTTTAACTATCCTGCTTCATACCGATGGACTAAATGGAGAGATATTCAATGTGGCTGATGATGCGCCAATTAGCGTGTATGAGCTTGCTGATTCTTTTGGACGTATAGCTGATGCTTTTGAATCGATAGAAGGGCCATTAACTATTCCATTTCATACATAATGAACATTTCAAAACTCAGGAGTAAGACCAGCTTTATACGGGATGTCCCAGGAGCGGAACCTTTTTTCCTCGGAAGCAAGGTTGGCAATGCTCTTACGCTTAGGTTCAAGAAGTTAATCGTAATACTATTTTGTTATTTAGAATCATTCTAAATACCCTATATTAGGTATTGTATTTACATCCCTACTCTCCTTTCTTTGTCCAATTAAATAAACCACCAACAAAAACAATATGATGAGCAAGAAACTCTTCAGCAAGACAATTGTATTGGGGATAATCACGGTTGTAGTAATTGCTGTTATTACAATTACCTCCTGTTCTAAAATAATGCCTGAAATGATCAACCCGGAAAATGGATTGTGTGGACCGGTTAGCCTTTCCAGTGCACAAACTGTAGTTTTTTCCCAGGGAAACAATGAATTTTTTGCTACTCGAACAGCTTCCAGTGGGCTTGGGCCTTATTTTGTCGGTACAGGTTGCGGTGGCTGCCATTCCAGCGATAACAGGGGTCATCCTTTTACTATCCTTACCCGGTATGGGCAATCCGACACTACTGGGAATAAATTCCTGTCTGAAGGAGGACCTCAGTTAGGTAATTTCTGTTTGCCGGGTCTTCAGGCAGAGCAGGTTCCTCCGGGAGCTTCCAGTACCAAACTTATTGCGCCCATTACAGCCGGAGTAGGTTTTTTAGAAGCAGTACCCGACTCGGAAATAATTAATATGGCTGCTGCAAATGTGAATAACCCGGATGGAGTAAGAGGACATCCCAATTACAATACCCGTCCTTATCTTTACAACACGACAGCCTATTGGGACGTTGCGCCATTAAATGGTTCTGTCCCGAGAGCAGATGGAAAATGGCTGTGCCGTTTTGGACGTAAAGCTTCCACTTATAGTTTATTGCAGCAGGTGGCTCAGGCTTATAACCATGATATAGGTATTACATCCACTTTCCTGCCCTTTAACCCCTACAATTATCAAGATCAAACTGTTCCGGCTTCCCCTTCTAACCCTGAAGTAGGTAACGCTACTCTTAATTCAGTGGTGTTTTATTGCCAATGCCTTCAAACTCCCATTCAGCGAAATCCAACTGACCCACAGGTGGTGTCTGGCAATACTATTTTTAACCAGATAGGATGTGCAAGCTGTCATAAACCAACGCTTACCACCGGTAATTCTCCCATCAGTGCACTTGCCAATCAAACGATCAACCCTTTTACTGATCTTTTGGTACACGACATGGGTCCGGGGTTGGATGATGGATACACGGAAGGTGATGCAAAAACTTCAGAATGGAGAACAACTCCGTTATGGGGATTAGGACTGGCATCAAGCGTACAAGGTGGTAATGTTTATTTATTGCATGATGGAAGGGCTCATAGTATTACACAAGCAATCCAAATGCACGGAGGAGAGGCTGCTGTCGCTGCCGGAAGATTTAACAGTCTTTCCGGATCAGACCAGGCAGTCATACTCAAATTTTTGGAATCACTATAGGCTTTATGCAAAGAAAGGATTTTATAAAAACCTGTGGGTTTGCCTGTTTAAGTCTACCTCTGCTTGCCTCCGTATTGGAGAGTTGCAGTGGCAGTAAAATGATTATGGGAACCATTGATCACTCGGATCTTGTAATACCGGAATCGTCTTTCCTCATGGATAAAGGAGGTTTTAGGAAATATGTAGTAGTAGAAAACGATCAATTAAAATTTCCAATTTGTCTTTATCGTACAAATGAAATAGAGTACAGTGCCCTTTCCATGCGTTGTCCTCACCAGGGCGCCGAATTGCAAGTATTCGGCGACAGGCTTCAGTGCCCGGCACATGGAAGTGAATTCAATAAAAATGGAGTGGTACAAAATGGCCCTGCCGATACAAACCTTAGAACTTTTCCAGTTACCATTCAAAATAATCAAATTCATATATCATTAAAATGAAAAAATCCTCAACACTATTCTCAATTGCATTTTTGTCTTTTTACTGCTGTTCTGTCAATGGACAAATTGATAGTTCCTTGCTTAGGTCTGCTGGGCCCAAAGACACGGCTAAAAAAAGCATGAACATGGATGCTATCTATAACCGCCCATTTCTAAAAATGGGAAATATGCCCATGTCCATCGGAGGATACCTTGAATCCAACTGGCAATATGTTTCCACTTCCGGCATTACTAATGGCAACCAGTTTGAATTCAGGAGACTGAGTTTGTTTTTTGCCACTACGATTTCTAAACATATCAAATTCATGTCTGAAATTGAATACGAAAATGACCCTACCGGAGATGCTGATGGGTCAAAAGGTGGAGGATTTGAAGTGGAATATGCTGCGGTGGATATTGAACTTCACCCACTTCTGAATATTCGTGGGGGAATGATCCTCAATCCCATTGGTGCCTTTAATGAAAATCACGATGGGCCCAAATGGGAGTTTACAGATCGGCCTATCGCAATGACCCAGCTCTTACCAGACACCTGGAGCAATACGGGTTTTGGTTTGTATGGCAAGCAGTATAGAGGTAATTGGATGTTTGGTTATGAGTTTTATGTGACCGGAGGATTCAACGATTCTATTATTGATAATGCACAGGGAAAAACCTATTTGCCTGCAGCAGAAAATAATCCATCCCGCTTCACTTCCAGTGCCAGCGGTACGCCCATGTATTCGGGAAGACTTTCAGTACGACATGATCAAGTCGGAGAGTTGGGATTGTCCTTCATGAGTGATGTCTACAATACCTGGCAGATTGAAGGCGCACCGGTAGATATTAAAAGAAGCGTTAATGTTTTTGATGTGGATTACAATACGACTATCCCCAAACTACACACCAAAATTGTTACCGAATGGGTATGGGTTTTTGTACAAATCCCACAAAACTATACCCCCGAATATTCCTCTAAACAATTCGGTGGCTTTATAGACATTGTCCAGCCTATTTTAAAAAGGCGAATGCTGGGTTGGGACCATGCCTCGCTTAACTTCGCTGTCAGAGGAGAATATGTGGATTGGAACGTAGGCAGTTTTGCTGCTACCGGGACCAGGATGTATAATGATCTATGGAGTGTTATGCCTGCTATTACCTTCCGGCCGACCCCAACAACGGTGCTTCGGTTAAATTACCGTCACCAGATGCAAAGGGACATTACCGGCAATACGATTGGTGCAACAATAGGCTTCACGGCAGGTTTTAGTTTGGGGCTTTCAACTTATTTTTAATCCTCAGGCCCTTCTTCTATAAGCTCTCACGGTAAGGGGAGCAAAAATCAAAAGCACTACTATTCCCCCTATTGCAGCAAGCCAGAAATCCTGGCCGATTACGCCATGATTGACCATTTCACGAATCGCTGTAATTAAATGTGAAACTGGATTCATCTTGGCAAACCATTTGAGAGCCGATGGCAAGGTTTCTACAGGGACATAAGCATTTGATAAAAAAGTGAGAGGGAATAAAATCATCATCGAAATACCCTGCACTCCCGCAGCACTTCTTCCTACTACACCTGCCAAAGCAAAAATCCAACTAATGCACCAGGCAAATGCAATAACAAGAAGGCTTACCCCGGCCATACCCGCCAGTCCAGTTTCTGGTCTGTATCCCATCAGATATCCTGTAGCAAAAGTGAGAATGGTTACCAGTACATAGCGAATGGTAGCAGCCAGTAAAGCCCCTGCCAGAGGAGCTATACGTGCAATAGGCAGCGATTTGAAACGGTCAAAAACTCCTTTTTCCATATCTTCCCGAAGCTGTACACCAATGGTAATAGCTCCTGTAAGAATAGATTGTACCAATATCCCCGGAATAACCAAGGGGAGGTAATTGTGAACGTTTCCGGAAACGGCCCCGCCAAAAAGGTAGCCGAACATAAGTGTAAATAGGATAGGTTGAAGGGTTACATCTATTAACTGCTCTGGAGTTCGACGCACAGTCAACAAGCCCCGATATGCCATCGTTAACGAATGGCGGATTACATCTTTTAATCCTGTCTGATTAACCAGAATAGCTGGTGATGTATTATTTATCTTTTTCATGAATTGCCTTTAATTTAATTGCCGTTTATTGAAACTGTTTCTTTTTTTTCTGTTTCACTTTCTGCGGTTTCGTGTCCCGTAATTGCGAGAAAGACTTCGTCCAACGTAGGAGTTTTAACACTTACTTCAGAGAGCCGTATGTTTCTATTACGCAATGCCAAAAGTACATCCGTAATGAGTTCCGGATCTGACAAAGGTGCTGTGATAACACCTTCACTGGAAACATGCCCCTCTACCTTAAGTAAGGACTGGATGATCTGTTTTGCCTGCTGATCTTGCGTTTTATTATTCAGTTTAAGCTCCAAAGAAGCCGCACCCACAGAAGCTTTCAGTTGTGATGGGGTTCCCTCAGCTATAACACGGCCACGGTCAATTACAGCTATGTGATCGGCAAGCTGGTCTGCCTCGTCAAGATACTGCGTAGTAAGTACAACAGTAGAGCCGTCAGAAACCAGATTACGTATGGTGTTCCACATCTGTATTCTTGTTCTTGGGTCCAGACCCGTTGTGGGTTCATCCAAAAATATCAACGGAGGTTTTGCAATAAGGCTCGCTGCAAGATCAAGTCGGCGACGCATACCTCCCGAGAATTTTGATAGTGGTCTTTTTGCAGCTTCTGTTAAACTAAATTCTTCCAACAGCTCTGCTGTTTTATTTCTGGCTTCAAACCTGCTTAATCCAAGCAGTCTTGAAAAAATAAACAGGTTTTCACTGGCCGATAATTTTTCATCTACAGAGGCATACTGACCGGTAAGCCCAATCAATTGCCGTACTATATGTCCTTCTTTATTGATGTCATGTCCGAAAATTTTAGCGTATCCTTTATCTGGTTTTATCAAAGTGGACAGCATACGGATGGTAGTTGTTTTACCGGCCCCGTTAGGCCCCAATACTCCATAAATACACCCTGCAGGGATTTTTAAGTCTACGCCATCCACAGCACAGTTATCACCAAAGCGTTTAACTAAACCACTCACTTCAACAGCCAATAAAGGGTTTTTAACTACAGAAAGTATTTCATGCATATTT